>Ga0075364_10000290_pt1 | contig 24323 bp, 22 predicted proteins | sample EndMetdeltDD1764_FD_71517 | JGI IMG/M metagenome (GOLD analysis project Ga0075364, IMG submission 71517) | Populus endosphere microbial communities from Tennessee, USA - Endosphere MetaG P. deltoides DD176-4 | ecosystem: Host-associated > Plants > Roots > Endosphere | place: USA: Tennessee... | reverse complement strand
CAGTCACCTTCTGGCCCGGCCCATGCCCCTGCACTTCCGCCGATGGCGACAGCACGCGCAGCATTTCCGCCGGCAGCGAAAAGCTTGCGCCATCGTCAAACGCCACGGTCAACATGCGCTTGTCCTGCGATACCTTTAACTCAGTCGGCCAACTATCTGTGATCGGGTCGCTCATGTCTGCTCTTCCAATTTCGTCAATCCACGATTATGGACTTCGTCAAGTCGCTGCAAGCCCGTTGGCGCCAGCATGGTATGCGTAAAACTTGGTTGGCGAGCACACCGGTCGCACAAACATGCGCAAAGTCAAAATACTTCGGCGCAGTTTGCGTCAGAACACGGTAAGCGACACTCAAAACGGACAAAGCTTGACGCCGCACTTGATAATCACCAGATTCGGCGTGCAGGAGAAAATAACGTGAATTCCTTTGTGACCACACCGCTTGACGCCTCTCCGGCAGCAAGCATCGCGCCGATGATCGACAAGTTCGGTCGTGCGGTCACCTATCTGCGCGTCTCCGTCACCGACCGCTGCGATTTCCGCTGCACCTATTGCATGGCGGAAAACATGAATTTTTTGCCGAAGAAGGATCTTCTGTCGCTGGAAGAGCTGGACCGTCTCTGTTCCGCCTTCGTCGCCAAGGGTGTTCGCAAGCTGCGACTGACCGGCGGTGAACCGCTGGTGCGCAAGAATATCATGCATCTGGTGCGCTCGATCGGTCGCCATATCGAAACCGGCCATCTCGATGAGCTGACGCTCACCACGAACGGTTCACAGCTCGCCCGCTTCGCGCAGGAACTGTACGATGCCGGCGTGCGCCGTATCAACGTCTCGCTCGATACGCTCGATCCGCAAAAATTCAAGGAGATCACCCGCTGGGGCGATTTCTCCAAGGTCATGGAAGGCATCGACGCTGCCCAGAAAGCCGGCCTGAAGATCAAGCTCAACGCGGTGGCGTTGAAGGGTTTCAACGAAGACGAGATCCCCGACATGCTGCGTTTCGCGCATGGCCGCGGCATGGACCTGACCGTCATCGAAACCATGCCGATGGGCGAGATCGAGGAAGACCGCACCGACCGTTACCTGCCACTTTCGGTGCTGCGCGAAAACCTCGAAAAGCAGTTCACCTTCAAGGATATCCCATTCAAGACCGGCGGCCCTGCCCGTTATGTCGAAGTTTTGGAAACCGGCGGCCGCATGGGCTTCATCACGCCGATGACCCACAATTTCTGCGAGGGTTGCAACCGCGTCCGCCTCACCTGCACCGGCACGCTCTACATGTGCCTCGGCCAGAACGACGCCGCCGATCTGCGCGAAGTTTTGCGCGCCAGCAGCGATCCAGCCGATCTCGCAGCCGCAATAGACGAGGCAATCGCCCGCAAGCCAAAGGGCCACGACTTCATTATTGATCGGAACAACCGGCCTGCGGTATCGCGGCACATGAGCGTGACCGGCGGGTGAATACAGCCCAATAATAGCAACGGCTTCGCAAGCATTGCAAAAGATTGGATGCTCGCAGCTCATTGGATCAAGATACGAAAATGGAAAGGCCGGGAGCGATGTCCCGGCCTTCTTTGTTTTCTCGCGTAGCGGCTTTACGCCACCTCGCGCGTCCAACCGCCGGGACGGCGATCGTATTCACCGAGTTCCACCTGCATCTGCGGATCGCGCGTTTTGAAATGCTCGATCTTTTCGCCAAGCTGCTCGACGCGTCGGCGAAGGCCGTGGATTTCGGCGTTGTTTTCTTCCACCATGGCGGCGTTGCGCTGGGTGATCAGCTCCACTTCCTGCACCGCATGCGTCACTTCGCGGATACCGGTCGACTGTTCGCCGGTCGCTGCCGAAATATCCGACACGAGTTTGCGCACTTCTCCGACATGGGCGATGATCGAAGACAGCGCCGTACCGGTTTCTTCGACCAGATGTACGCCGCTCTTCACCTGTGTCGCACTGGCCGAGATCAGGTCCTTGATCTCGCGTGCAGCACCGGCACAACGCTGCGCCAGTTCACGCACTTCCTGAGCCACAACCGCGAACCCGCGACCGGCCTCACCGGCGCGCGCAGCTTCCACGCCGGCATTCAGCGCCAGAAGGTTGGTCTGGAAGGCAATCTCGTCGATCACGCCGATAATGGTGGCGATCTTGGCCGAAGACCGGCTGATCTCACCCATGGCGCCGACAGCGCGTTCAACAACCTCACCGGAGCGAACCGCGAACTCTTCCGTCTGGTTGACCGAGTCGGAGGTACGCTTGGCGCTTTCCGCCGTCGAGACGACGATATCGCTGAGCTGACGCAGTGCACGCGAGCTTTGCTCGAGTGCGGCCGCCTGCTGTTCGGTGCGGCGCGCCAGATCATCAGCAGAGCTTGCCAGATTGCCGGTGCCGCCCTCGATCTCGTCGGCGGTGCTGCGCACATCCGCCAGCGTCGCGCGCAGGGTTTCGACGGCCTGATTGTAGGTGCGGGCCATCTCGACGAAATCCTCGGCGAGATCTTCGGCCATGCCTTCTTCCAGATCGCCTTCGGCCAGCTTGCCGAGAACATGCGACAGCGCATTCAGCGCACGCCGCTGTTCGGCTGCGACACGGGCGCGTTCGGCATTGCGGCGCTCGGCTTCATCCGCCGAAAGTTCGCGTGCGGATGCAGCCTCCTGCTCCAGCCGCACATTCTCGACGGCGGAATCGCGGAAGACGGTCACGGAGCGCACCATGTCGCCGATTTCGTCGCCGCGTTCACGCCCCTCGATCGATACGTCGAGATCGCCATCGGCCAGACGTTTCATCACTTCGGTGACGCGACGCAGAGGTCCGCGCAGGGTCTCGACCAGCATCAGACCACCGGCAATCGCCAGCACCGTACCGATCACCATGGCGACGACAGAGAGGGTCGCCGACCGTTCGCTATCCTGCTTGCCGGTTTCCTGCGCCTGCGCGACAAAGGCCTTCAGCCCGGTCATGCCATTGGCAAGCGTCTGAATTGCATCCGTTCTCTGCTTCTGCCAATCGGCTGCGATTTCGAGCAGGCGGCTGGAAGACTTGTCGAGAGCCGTCAGTTCCGCATCCACCTTTGGCGCGAATTCGGCGAGCGTCATGTTGGTTGCCGCAAGCTGAAAAATGCGGTCGCTTGCCTTGCGCAGGTTGGTCATGCCGGCCAGAACGGCCTTGCGGGCATCGTCCGTCGCCGTCATGCGCAGCCGCTCGATCAGCAATTGCAATTCATCGATACGCCGCAGCGATTCCTCGGTCTGTGCGAGCAATTCGCGCTGAGCCACGACATCGGCCTCAAGCCCGACAAAACGCTCGGCAGCCGTCACGGCCTTTGAAACGGCCTGATCGGACAGTTCGGTCTGTGTTCTCATGAATGCGTTAGTGGCAACGCGTGCGGCCAGCGCTTTTTCCGAAATCGATGCGTCGCTCTCCAGAACCTTGCCGAGATTGACCATGGATTCGCGCAGGGGGTCAAAACCTTTCTGCGCGCGCTCGGCGACAAGACCGATGACCTTGTCGAATTCCGTGTTCAACGTGCCGAGATAAAGCTTGGCAGTGTTGACGGCAGCATCGTCGCTTTCGGCACGGCGCATGGCGTCACGGAATTCGCTGACGCGTCCGGCGACGGCATTATAGGCATAGGCTTCGAACAGCAGCGCCTTGGCGAAACGTTCCTTGCCGTCCATCTGCTTGCGCAGCGTGCCCATCTGCCCCTGTACGCCTGTGCCCAGCGCCCGTACCTTCGACATGCGAAGGTCCATATCGCGCCCGTTCTGGTCGCGTTTGCCTTTGACCGCCCAGAGCGCATCGGTATGGCCGCGCATGGCTGCTGCAAGACCGACCACGGGAGCAATCCGCTCGCGGTCACCATCGGAGACCAGCAGTCCCTGCAGAGTTTCGACACCCTTTTCCTGGTTATCGATATCAGCCTTGAGCGCGCCGAGGGTCTTGTCGTTGGGGGTGGCGGAAAAATCCTGCAGACTGGTCTGCAGGCGTTCAAAATCGCTGATATTCTCGATCGTCGCACGGGTGACCGTCATGTGGCCGTTCAACGTCGTCGAGGTGTAATAACCGGCCAGCCCGACGCCGGCGATCAACAGCACCAGCGGTACGACAAACAGAAGAACTTTGGTTACGATCTTTCGGCCCTGCAAAAGCCGGTCGATAAAAGACATGCGGCATCCCCCCGCGCATGTGCTTGCGCGCCAGCCTCCCATCGGCGACGCACAGCCATTCATCCCACATCATGTGAAATTCGAGTGACAGTCGTAAATTTGGATTGAACAACCGTTAACAATGCACGGAAAAGCTTCATAACAGAGCGGCAGATCGTCGCTATTTCCTGTTATGTGGTCCGCGCGTTTTCATTTTGCCAAAACCACTTTAAGGAGAGCCTGCTCTTCCGCAATCTGGTGTGCCGGCGATTCCCGTTTTCCGGCCGATGGTTGAGCGTAGGGTGCGGGAGGAAAAACACGGATGACACGATCGGATAATTCAAGGGGCGCCCTTTACATGGTGCTCGCCATGGCCGTGTTCATCTGCAATGACGCCCTTGTCAAAGCTGTCTCGACGCAGGCAACGGTCGCGCAGATCATGTTCGTGCGCGGGGCCATGACAATGGTTCTGGTTTTCCTCATCGCCCGTCATCTGCGCGCTCTGCCGACCCGTCGTATGCTGACCGACAAAGTGATGCTCGCACGCATCGGTTTCGAGATCGGCGCAACGCTGACCTATCTGACGGCCCTCAGCCGCATACCGTTTGCCAACGCCTCGGCCATCCTGCAATCGCTGCCGCTGGCGGTCACGCTCGGGGCGGCGCTTTTCCTCGGTGAAAAGGTCGGCTGGCGTCGCTGGCTTGCCATCGGCGTCGGTTTTTTCGGCGTGCTGATCATCCTGAAACCCGGCCCGGATGGCTTTGTCACTGATGCGCTGTTTGCCGTTGTCGCGGTTGTATTCACTGCCGGGCGCGACCTCGTCACCAAGCGTGTCGATCCCAGCATCCCGTCCATCTCCGTCAGCCTGTTCACCACCACGGTCATCACCGTGCTCGGCGCCTGCCTGATCGTGCCCATGGGTGGCTGGCAGCCGCTCGATGCCAGCGCCTATGGTCTGCTGGGATTGGCGTCATTCGCAGTATTAGCCGGCTATCAATCCATCATTATGGCAATGCGTACTGGCGAAATTTCCTTCGTCGCGCCGTTCCGATACACGGCGCTGGTCTGGGCGATCGCCTTCGCCCTGCTGATTTTTGGTGAAATCCCGGACAGGTGGATGTTCCTCGGCATCGCCCTTATCATCGGCTCCGGCCTCTATACGTTCTATCGTGAAAGCCGCCGCCGGCAGATGACGATTGGCGAAACGGATCCGGCCCCGCCCGCCTGATGAGAGAAGCATGACGACTGAACCACCGCACCGCGACCACATCACCGGCCTGATCCTTGCCGGAGGCCGCTCCAGCCGCATGGGCACCGACAAAACCGTCATGACGCTTTGCGGTCGCCCGATGATCGCCCACATCACGGAGCGCCTTGCACCGCAGGTCAAAGCTATCGCCATAAACGCCCAGCCGGGTTTTGCAGAACACCAGAACCTGCTGATCGTGCCCGACACGCTCACCGATCATCAGGGCCCGCTTGCCGGTATCCTTGCAGGCCTTCGCCATTTTTCGGCACTGGGAGGTCACACCCACATGGTCAGCGTCGCAGGTGATGGTCCTTTTCTGCCGCTCGACCTCGTCCCCCGGCTCGCTGCTGCCTGTCCGGATAGCGAAACAATCGCGGTGGCGGCCTCCGGGGGGCATATGCACCCTGTCTATGCGCTCTGGCCGCTTGGCCTTGCCGATGATCTCGAATGCTGGCTCAAGGATGCCGACAACCGCCGCGTCAAGGGGTTTATCGCGCGCCACGCCAATGTCGCGGTCTCCTTCGAACAGGAAAACACACCTTCGGGTCCGCTGGACCCGTTTTTCAACGTCAATACGCCTGAGGATCACCAAACGGCGCAAAACTATCTGGAGCAGTGATGACCCAGCGCATTTTCGGCATTTCCGGCTGGAAAAACTCCGGCAAGACCGGGCTTGCCGTGCGGCTTGTCGCCGAGTTCACCCGCCGCGGCTACCGTATCTCGACGATCAAACATGCCCATCATGATTTCGATATCGACAAGGTCGGTGCCGACAGTTTTCGCCACCGCGAAGCAGGGGCGCATGAAGTGACCATCGTGTCGGGCACCCGTTTTGCCATCATGCATGAATTGCGTGGTGAGCCGGAACCGAGCTTTGAGGATATTCTTGCGCGTATCGCGCCATGCGATCTCGTTCTGATAGAAGGCTACAAGCGCGAGGCCGTGCCAAAGATCGAAGCGCGTCGGCTGGAATCCGCCAATCGCGAGCCGCTTGCACCGAACGACCCTCACATCGTCGCCATCGCCGCCGACCATCCTGTCGAAGGCAGCGACATACCCGTTTTCGATCTCAACGATACGATGGGTATGGCCGATTTTATCGCCGAAAAGGTTGGGTTGCCGCCCAAAGACTGATCGCCGTCAATTGGTCAGGCGGCTCGGCTGGGCGGTTGCCTTGGCGGCGATATCGGAGAATGCCGCAATCAGCGCATCCGTTGAGTCGGATTCGTAATAGTTTGACGGGGTGCTGGCGCAAAACTTGAGCAAGTCCTGCCCTTTCGGCGGCGCCATGAAGGCTACCGTGTAGATCTTGATGCCCGCATTTTTGGCGGCCGTGCAGGCCTCCCGCACGGTATTGTCGAAATACAATACCCATGCATCGGTGGCACCGGTCATTTCACCGTCCGTCATCAGCACGATAGCGCGATCCACCGGATCGTTCTTGTTTTTCTTCTGTTCGACGCTTTCCGTATCGGACTTGGACGGCGATTCCTTGATGTTGTTTGTCGCGGTCAGCAGCGCCGTCGTCGCATCCGTGCCGCCCGAGGGCCGCGGCATGGCGTTGACAAAACTTCTTGCCGCAGCAGTGCCCCAGGCCATTGCCGACTGGCCGGTCATCACGGAAGAATACGAGATAGCACCCGTACGGATGGATTTGGCGTTTGGATCGGCCTTGTCGAGACCATCGAACAGTGCCTTCGCTGCGGTTTTCAGAGCTTCGGCCTTGCTACCAGGCACATCCTCCCATTTACCAAGCAGGCAGAGAGTGCCCACGAGGATACCGGTGCAGCGCTGTGTGGGTGCCATCGAGCCCGATTGGTCCAGCAGAACCTCCATCGAAAGCCCGCGAGGACCGCCGTAACCGCTTTCCGTTCTACTGGCTGCGGACACGTTGACCTGCTGACCGAAAATCAGCCGGGTCAGCGGCGTCATCGGTACACTCAGTCTTGAGCTGACGGCCACCTTGAACGATTTCCCCGAACTTCCCTGTGCGGTCGTTGTGATCGACACCGTGGTCGCGGTCTTGATGGCCGCCACGGTTGCCGTGTCCGCAACGTTCGAAAAGCGCCCTGCGACAAAACTCTTGCCGTATTCCGTTCCGCCGGCGCTATCGATCTTCTTGTCGGCCAGTCGCGATGAAACAGCCAGTGCGGCGGCGTCCGTCGCATCCTGCAATTGCGACTTGGACAGAACCATATTGGTGGCATCGATCGCCATACCCGCCGTGCCCAGTAGCACCGGCAGCACAAGCGCCGTCATGGTGGCGAAGTTGCCGTCCTTTCGACGGAGAAGATCACGGATTTTCTGTCGAAGATATCGCATGCCGGAAACGCTCGATTGCAAACGGTCGCCGACATCATTTCAGCAATCACTTAATTAGTGATAACTACATAAATTAGAAATGAACGATTTATGAAGAAACAGGGACGGTCAGGCTCGCAAACCTGCCTCGCGCGCCAAAACCGCCAGCAACTCCGCAGCCGGCATTTCCCGCGCCAGCGGAGCACCCTGCCCCGCCCAGAACGCGCCGAATTCCTCGACACCGTGCTTTACGGCCGCCGCATGCAACTGCTTGCCCACATCGTAAGCCACCGGATAGGCGGCAGGTTCTACGCCGAAAACATCGCATTCGCGCATGAAGCGATTGACGAGGCCGCGCGCCGGACGCCCGGAGATCACTGCCGTCAGGCGTGTTTCACCAGAACGTTCGCTCTGCAGCATGGTCCGATAAGCCGCATTGGCAGAGCTTTCCGGGCAAAGAACGAAAGCCGTGCCCAGCTGCGCGGCAGCGGCCCCGAGATTAAGCGCCGCCCGCACGCCCTGCCCGTCCATGATGCCGCCGGCGGCGACCACAGGCAGCCTGCCGCGCATCACCAGCAATCGCGTCAACACGGATATGCTCAACTGCTCGTCTGCCTTTTGCGGATCAAACATGCCGCGATGTCCGCCAGCCTCGATGCCCTGCGCCACGATGGCATCTATGCCTGCCGCCTCGATGGCCTCGGCTTCCGCTACATTGGTGGCCGTCGCCATCGTCCTGATACCGGCCGCACGCAAAGCCGCGATCCTTTCCGGCGCTGGCAGACCGAAATGAAAACTCACCACCGCCGGACGCGTCTCGAGCAGCATGGCAAGCGCTTCGTCATCCTCGATAAAACTGCGGTAGATTTCGTCTATGTGCTGCGGCGGTTCGGTTTCGAATTCACGAAACAGCGGTGCCAACCGGTCGATCCACTCGGCTTCGATGCACGCATCCCGCTGCGCCTTCTCGTGACAGAAAACATTGACGTTGAAAGGTTTGTCGGTTGTCGCCCGGACGGATTCGATAGCGTCGCGCGCCTGTTTCACGCTGCTTGCGCCGATACCCAGAGAGCCAAGCCCACCGGCATTCGATACGGTGGCTGCCAGAGCGGGCGTTGAAACACCCGCCATCGGCGCCTGAATGATCGGCAGGTCCAACCCCAGTTCATGCAGCATGACGTTTCCTCGCATCCCTCAACTGGTGCAGAGATAGGACGCGGCATGCATGCACGCAATTGTTTTGGAGGAAGACGGGTGGTTTGGATGAATGCGGGCCAATCGCCGGCCCGCATTCCTTATCGTATCAGGCGTTTTCGCCGTCTTCCTTGCGCGGGCTCGTCCAGCCCAGCACGTGGTACAGAACGATGGCGCCGATTGTCGCCGTGCCGATACCGTCGAGCGTGAAACCGCCAACGTCGAGCTTGAAATTGCCCGCACCCAGAACCAGCGCCACACCGACGGTGATCAGATTGCGCGGCTCGGAGAAATCGACCTTGTTCTCCACCCAGATACGGCCGGCAGTGGCAGCAATCAGACCGAAAACAACGATCGAAAGACCACCGAGAACCGGACCCGGAATGGTCTGGATCAGCGCGCCGAATTTCGGCGAGAAGCCGAGCAGGATGGCAACGCAGGCAGCAACGAGGAATACCAGCGTCGAGAAGATGCGGGTCACGGCCATGACGCCCATGTTTTCCGCGTAGGTCGTCATGCCCGTGCCGCCGAAGAAGCCGGAGAACATGGTGGCAACGCCGTCACCGATAAAGGCGCGACCGAGATAGGGGTCGAGATTGCGGCCGGTCATCGCGCCGATAGCTTTGATGTGACCGAGGTTTTCAGCGACCAGAATAACGACGACCGGAGCGATCAGCGTGATCGCCGAACCGGAGAACACCGGTGCGGTAAACGTCGGCAGGCCGAACCAGGCGGCAGCGGCAACGCCGGAGAAATCGATCGGCGTGCCATACCCCATGCCGTTCGCCAGAACGAGGTAGAGAAGATAGGCAAACGCGCCGCCCAGCAGGATCGGCAGACGGCGGGTCATGCCGGGTGCGTAAACAGCGATGATACCGACCGCGGCCACGGTGGCGATCGCCACCCAGCGCGACAGCTGGCTGCCGTCCGGGCTGGCTGCACCGGTGCCGGAAGCACTGGCAATGGCGATCGGCGCGAGAACGAGGCCGATGGCGGCAACGATCGCACCGGTCAGAACCGGCGGCATCAGGATTTCGATCCAGCGATGTCCGGCCATCATCACGATGATACCGATCATCGCATACAGCGCACCGGCTGCGATGATGCCGCCCAGAGCGAGCGCGATATTCGGGTTCGGTGCGCCGGCAGATGCAGCCGTTGCCACCAGAACCGGGCCGATAAAGGCGAAGGACGAGCCGAGATAGCTCGGCACGCGGCCACCGACGGCCACGAAGAAGATCAGCGTCGCAATACCGGAAAACAGGATGGATACGTTCGGGTCAAAACCCATGATCATCGGCGCAAGCACGGTCGAACCGAACATAGCCACCACATGCTGGAAGCCCAGCACCACCGTCTGCCCTGCCGGCAGGCGTTCATCGGGCAGAATGCGCCCTTCCGTCTTCAGCCGCCAACGCGGAAAATAGCCACCCGTCTCGCTCATGAAATTGCCCCTCTTTGGTTCCCCCCAGCCGACCGGGCGCGCGTTTTCACGTCGTACCTTTATGCAATGTCAGTCGGTGGCGTGGGTGTTAAAAATTGCGCTTCGCGGATAGACGCCCGGCATGGATCGTCATCGGCAGCTATCGGCTCGCAAAAACCTTGGTTAATCCGAACTTGACCCGCTGTCATCGGGCTTTGCGCGCTTTCCCACAGCCGAAAAGTCTAATTTCAGCGCTTTGCACCGGCGAAATGCCGCATCGCCGTTACCTGAACATGAAAAGACCAGAGGAACGACACGCGCTCGTGGCCGTTAGAATAGTTTCAGGGAGGAGACCATCATGGAAAAGAACACGATCTGCCTATGGTTCAATAAGGATGCGCAGGAAGCCGCGCAGTTTTATGCGAAGACGTTTCCAAACAGCAGCGTCGGCAAGGCGACACGCGCACCCGGCGATTATCCCGATGGCACGCAGGGCGACGTGCTCGTGGTGGAGTTCACCGTTCTCGGCATTCCCTGCATCGGCCTCAACGGTGGCCCGCATTTCAAACATTCGGAAGCCTTTTCCTTCCAGATCGCCACGGAAGATCAGGAGGAAACTGACCGCTACTGGAATGCCATTGTCGGCAATGGCGGTCAGACAAGCGATTGCGGATGGTGCAAGGACAAATGGGGCCTGTCCTGGCAGATCACGCCACGCATTCTCATGGAAACGCTGACCAAAGGCGGCCCTGCGGCCAAACGCGCTTTCGATGCGATGATGACCATGAAGAAGATCGATGTCGGCGTTATCGAGGCGGCGGTGCGCGGTTAATCTTCCGCGCGTTCCGTTGCCTCGCGGTCACGCTCATATCGTTTGCTGACGGGAAATTCCGGAAGCCAGCTCTCGCGGCGAACCGTCCACAATTCATAGGTCGGCTGAAAGCGGTCGATCTCGTCAAGCGTGCCGAGATGGATCTCCACCTCATCGTCGCTGCGCCCGAAAACCGGAGAGCCGCAAGTAGGGCAGAAATACCGGCCAAGATAATCGCGTGTCTCGCCTTCAACATGCACCGCATCCGATGGAAACACCGCCGAGGCATGAAAAAGCGCGCCATGGCTTTTCCGGCAATCGAAACAATGGCAGATGCCGACACGATAAGGTTTTCCAGACGCAACGATCTTCACATTGCCGCAACGGCAACCGCCGGTCACTTGGGTCATATCAACCTCCGCACGCAGGAGAATCTTTGGCACGAAAACTAGCGCACCTTCTCCGTCAGGCAATGAACGGGAATATGCTCGCATGGAACATTCGTGCAAAGCCAACCATTTACTGAGCACGAAATCATCATTCGCACTTCAAATAGGCAATCACATCGCTTAACGCGGGCTGGATTTGGTCTATCCTCAGGCACATTCAGCGCGACGACGGCCTTAACCCGACGCGTCGCGCCATCCTATGGAAAGTTATCGCAGATGCCCACCGCTCCCGTTTCTCCGGCTCCCTCGAGCCCAAAACCTTTTTACAGCAATTTCGGTTTTCAGGTTCTCGCCGCCATGGTCATCGGCCTGGCGCTTGGCCTGATTGCCCGCAATATCGGCCCTGATGCCGCCGGCAACCAGAATGCGCTTTCGGTCACGTTGCAGACCATCGGCACGATCTTTGTCCAGCTTCTGCGCGCACTGGTGCCGCCGCTGATTTTTACTGCCATCGTCGCCTCGATCGCCAATCTGAAAAACCTCAACAATGCCGCCAAGCTGGTCTGGCAGACGCTGCTGTGGTTCGCCATCACCGCGTTGATCTCGGTCGTCATCGGCATCGCGCTTGGCCTGATTATCCAGCCGGGCCTCAACACCGCCGTCACCGAAGCCACGGCCCGTGCGCCGTCCTCTGCCGGTTCCTGGCTCGATTTCCTCAAGGGTCTCGTGCCCACCAACGTGCTTGGTCTCGAAGCCTCGACCAAGCTGGTTAACGGAGCTGCCTCCACCTCGCTGAACTTCAACGTGCTGCAGCTTCTCGTCGTGTCGATCGCCTTCGGCATCGCCGCACTGAAAGCCAGCAAAGCCGCCGAACCTTTCCTCGCCTTCAACCAGTCGCTTCTGGCAGTCGTGCGCAAAATCCTCTGGTGGGTGATCCGCCTGACGCCGCTCGGCACGATCGGTCTGCTCGGCCGCGCCGTTGATCAGTATGGCTGGACCACGCTGTCGCAGCTCACCTGGTATGCTGCCGCCGTTTATATCGGCCTTGGCCTCGTTCTCTTCGTCGTCTATCCGGCGCTGCTGCTTGCCCACGGCCTGAAGCCGTCGCGCTTCTTTGCGGGCGCATGGCCGGCCATCCAGCTCGCCTTCGTGTCGCGTTCGTCGATCGGCACCCTGCCCGTCACCGAAACCGTCACGGAAAAATCCCTCGGCGTGCCGCGCGAATATGCCGCTTTCTCCGTGCCGCTTGGCGCCACCACCAAGATGGACGGCTGCGCCGCCATCTATCCGGCGATCTCGGCCATCTTCATCGCGCAGTTCTATCAGGTACCGCTCGGCATTCAGGAATATTTTCTGATCGTTTTCGTCTCGGTGCTCGGTTCCGCCGCCACAGCCGGCCTTACCGGCGCCGTCGTCATGCTGACTTTGACGCTTTCGACGCTCGGCCTGCCGCTGGAAGGCGTCGGCCTGCTGCTCGCCATCGACCCGATCCTCGATATGGGCCGCACCGCGGTCAACGTCGCCGGTCAGGCACTGGTACCGACCATCGTTGCCAAGCGTGAAGGCATTCTCGATCAGGCGGCATATGACAACGTCAAGGATATCGACACGCTCGATGACCGCGAAGTTGCAGCCGCCTAGTCACTTGAAAACGGATGGCGGGGCTTGTTCTCCGCCATCACCCGCAGCTCGCCCGGATCACTCTCCCGGTGGCCGGATCAGTCTCGATCGTTACCCGGTCCTGCCGAAACTCGCGCGTCACCATGTCGCCCGGCCCGATCTGTCGCACACTTGCCGAGCCGGTCCGTTTTTTTGCCTGCGCATCGCTGGGCTTTTTCTTCCCCACCAGTTTCTGCGCGGCTTGCGCGTCGCATTTTGCCATGGGTTTCACCGCGCCTGCCGTTACGGGAACCAACGTTACGGAAAGCAATAACGAGACCAAACCGGCGGCAATTTTCATGAGCTTTCTCCCAACTCGACCGAAGCTGCAAACTTATCGATAACTTTGCCAACAATGCGACAACCACCAGCCCGTTGCCAGTCGCTAATATTTTCCATAGGACAAGGCTCCTGTCGGAGAATGCGCATGATCAAGACTATTTTTGCCGGACGCCCCTCGAAGGCCGGGCTGGCTCTCGCCACACTTCTATCCTCCACCGCTGCGCATGCCACGCCGGTGCTGGTCGTCGATACGGCCAGCCACGAGGTTCTCTATCAGGAAGATGCAGGCGCACCGTGGTATCCGGCGTCCACCACCAAGCTGATGACCGCACTGATCGCTTTTCAGGCACTGCGTGCTGGCGACGTCACGCTGCAAACTCCTGTTGTCATGACGCGTAACGCAACCAAACAGGCCTTTCTCGAATCCGGCCTGACCTTTGGCCGCACGATGACGCTGGAAGATGCGCTTTATGGTGCTCTTGTCGCATCCGCGAACGATGTCGCGGTCGCACTTGCCGAAAAAGTCGGCGGCGACCTGCCAACCTTCATCCGCCGCATGAACGCGGAAGCGCAGCGTCTGGGCATGACAGGCACGCATTTCGCCAGTCCCAACGGCCTGTTCGACAAGGACAATTACACGACGGCACGCGATCTCGCGATCCTCGGCATGGAAATCGAAAAGCAGTTTCCGCAATACCGCCAGTTTTTTGCACCCTCGGCCGTCACCTTCGATGGCAAGGAGGTTAAATCCAACAACCTGTTGCTGACCCGTTATGCTGGCACGGTCGGCATGAAGACCGGATTTCTCTGTGCGTCAGGCCGCAATTATGTCGGACTGACCGAACGCAACGGGCGGCAGGTCATGGTGGTCATTCTCGGCGCCACGACGGAACGCGAGCGCAATGAGCGCGCCGCGCAATATCTGGACGAAGCTTTTGGCGGTCGCCTGCCCGCCACGGGCCGGGTCGAAACCATTGCCAACCGCACGGACATTTCGGCACCGGACATGCGTGTCAAACTCTGCACGCCCGCAAGTGCTGCCTATGAGACCGAACGCAACGCCATGTACCCGATGGGCCTTCCGGGCCACGAGAGCTTTCTCAAGGACGAGATCCCCGGCATAACCCACGCCATCACCACATGGGCGACCGAAAACGTGGCGGACGTGCCCTTGCCAAAACCGCGCCCCCCCGAATTTCAGTAAATCAGTCGTCCGGCAGGAATTGCGAGTTCCAAACCACTTCCCAGACATGGCCGTCGGGATCACTGAAATAGCCCGCATAACCGCCGTAAAACGTATCCTGCACCGCTTTGATGATGCGGGCGCCGGCGCGCTCGGCCTTCGCCATCAGCGCATCGACCTCGTCACGTTCCCGCACATTATGGCCTATCGTCAGCGATGTCGGGCTCACCGGCCCGACCGGCAGACCGGTATCATGGGCGATATCGTCTCGCGCCCAGAGCGCCAGTTTCAGACCGCCGGAGAGATCGAAAAACGCAACGGCGCCATGTTCGAATTCGCGCCCGATAATGCCTTCGGTCGGCAAACCAAGGCCATCGCGATAAAATACCAGCGAGTGCTCGAGATCGGCAACGCCAAGCGTGATGACGGAAATACGCGGTTTCATATCCTCAAACCCTTTCTATCGACGCCTGCACCATGCACGCGCCCTGATAGTCTTGGGCCGCCAACCACGTGGCGGAAGGACCTCCGTGATGGAGGGGCCGGGCCAACCTTCCCGAACCTAACCTGTTTCAGACGGATGCCAGAATAGGCCTTTTGCCCCGAAGGGTCAAGAAAACGGCAGACCTCCCTCGCCCGTCACTCCGTCAATTCGCCCGAGGAGATGACGTGACTGCCGGGTTTGGCGGCAATCGCACTCTCCAGAAGCGCGCGGGCAATCACCGGTGCCGGATTGATCCGCCACGCCTTGGGCAGAACCGGCCCAAGCGTTTTCAGCACCGCCTCGGCAACACCTTCACCGCGGCGACGTTCGGCCCGCTCGCCACCGATAAGACCGGGGCGAACAAAATACAGCGACCGAAAGCCGATTGCGGACAGATCCTGCTCCAGCTTGCCCTTTACCCGATTGTAGAAAAACATCGAATTCGCATCCGCCCCCAGTGCCGAATTGAGCGCAAAAACCTGCGCGCCACGCCGCTGCATGAAGCGCGCGACAGTCAGCGGATAATGATGATCGACACGCTCGAATGCGGCTTGCGAGCCCGCCACCTTGATGGTCGTTCCGAGTGTGCAGATCACCGCGTCGCCTTGCCAGAAAGGCTCGTCTCCGGTCAAATTTTCGAAATCGCATACCGGTGCTTCAAGCTTTGGATGTTCCGGCAAAGCCTTGCGGCCAGGCGCTACAACACGCTCGACCCGAGGGTCCGCCAACGCCAGTTTCAGCACATGGCTGCCGACAAGACCGCTTGCCCCGACCAGAAGAAGTTTCATCGTTCAGCCCCCATCATATTCCGAAACACCCCGCCAAAGCGACAATACCATGTTCGAACCAATGTGTGGGCGGATATCGATTAAACCTTGCCCGAACAACAGCCATGCGGTTCATACTGCGGGAACATGAAACACACCTGGATCACGATCATGCCGGCAAAACCGCAATCACCGCTGAAACGCCTCGTCGTCACGGTACCCTTGCGGCTTCTCATGCTGACGGCACTGACAATTCCTTTCTTCATGGAGCCTGCAATGTCGGAGACGGAAAATAACGCACTGCTGGATGCCGCACAGAGCGGCAATACCAAGGCCATCGCCTCGCTGATCCGCGAAGGTGCAAGGCTCGACAAGCGCAGCGAAAACGGCCAGACCGCGCTCCTCATCGCCACACGCGCCAACGATTTTAAGACAGCAAAGCTTCTCATCGAAGCCGGTGCCGATGTAAACGCCAAGGACGCCATTCAGGACAGTCCCTATCTTTACGCCGGCGCACGCGGCCATCTGGAAATCCTGCAACTAACGCTCTCGCACGGAGCAGACCTGAAAAGCACCAACCGCTACGGCGGCACGGCGCTGATCCCGGCTTCCGAACGCGGCCATGTGGAAACCGTCAAAACCCTAATCGAGGCCGGTGTCGATGTGAACCACGTCAACAATCTCGGCTGGACCGCGCTTCTCGAAGCCATCATCCTCAGCGACGGCGGCCCCAACCATCAGCAGATCGTCAAACTTCTGCTGGATGCCGGCGCAAGGCGCGACATTGCCGACAAGGATGGCGTGACGCCATTGCAGCATGCCAAGGCTCACGGTTATACGGAAATCGCGGCGATGCTGGAGAATTCATCGCGGAATTGAAATTGCGCGTCGATGGCGCGCTATTTGCTTGAGGCCACGGCTCGCCCGATGACATCAACGCGCTGACAGGTTCCGGTCGCCGGAATAATTTCCAGCTTTTCGCCAACCCGGAATTGATCATAGGGCCGGCCAATCCTGAACGGGTGCCTGCAAGCATGATTTTGCCCATCCGGCGCCACACGCGTAAAACTCAGCAGGCCAAATGTGAACGTGTACTTTTCGCCATGACCGTACTGTTCTGCATCCCACACAGCCTCGATCGTCGCGATTGTTCGCTCAAAGCTGTGTAGCCGCCACATGTAAACGGCACCGACCAGTCCGAACAGGACGATCCCCACGAGCGGCATGACAATATTGAGCCGTCGCAATTGTCCCAAAACAACGGGATCTTTAGGAATATACGAACGCATGGCGCGCCTCACAGCGATGACCTAATTCCTCATAACATCCTACAGGATGATTGCCGATTGCTTTCAAAGTCCGCTCTTGCGGCAAGCAATTTCCCGCCCTAAACCGCCCTCACCCAAACCGAGAGGAACCGCCATGTTCGAGACCACCGCGATCGAAACCGAAAACAAGCCGGAATTCTATCGTCAGCTCACGCAACAGCTGGCCGCCCTTCTCGAAGGCGAGCGCGATTTTATCGCAAATGCCGCCAACACCTCGGCGCTTCTGTTCCAGATGATGCCAAAACTCAACTGGGCCGGCTTTTACCTGATGAAGGAAGGCGAACTGGTGCTCGGGCCGTTTCAGGGCAAGACAGCATGCGTGCGCATTCCGGTCGGCCGCGGCGTCTGCGGTGCGGCGGTCGAAAAGCGCCAGTCCATGCTGGTCGAAGACGTGCATGCCTTTCCCGGTCACATCGCCTGTGATGCCGCATCGCGTTCGGAACTCGTCGTGCCGATCATGCGCGATGGCGAGGTCATCGGCGTCATCGATCTCGACAGCCCGATCCCGTCGCGTTTCGATGCCGACGATCGGGCCGGTATCGAACGTATCGCCGAAATTTTTGTGACGGCCAGCGTGTGATCCCGCTTTATCCCGTCGACGCGTTTGATCCAGCCGACGGGCAGGATGCGCGAGGTTTTTGCCTGCGCATCATCCGCGATTTTTACGGCATCGATTACAACAAAGACTGGCATGCCGATCTCGACAGCCTGATTGGTCCGCAGGAAAACGGCTGGTATTCGCCCAGAAATGGTGGCGCTTTCCGCATCGTCCGCGATGAAGCCGGAACCATCATCGCCACCGGCGGTCTTTACGATCTCGCCCGCAAACCGGGCACCGCGGCTCGCCTAACCGAGCGTTACGGCAGCCGAAAGACCTGCCAGATCGCCCGCGTCTATCTCGAACCTAACCTGCGTGGCAAAGGTCTCGGCCGACGCATCGTCGCCATGCTCGAAGACGATGCCCGCGCACTCGGTTATCACACGGCCTATCTGCACGCGGATGCACAGACACCGGCAACGCTGTCCTTCTGGGCCGGGCGCGGTTACGCGCAGTTCGGAGAGTTCTCCTACCCCTCACCATCAGGCGGCACAGACACGTCGGTCGATTTCGACAAGACGCTCTGACCGATCTTCCGACACGAAAAAAGCCGCCGGGTTTGCGCCCGGCGGCTTTTCTTTATCCATATCGAAGCGGGTTAGCGCTGCGCCACCGGCTTCACCAGAGGGGTGATACGACGGATGGTGACGCGACGGTTTTCCTGCGACGGTCCGTCGGTGCGCACCTTTAGGTAACGTTCGCCATAACCCTGCGTGGCAAGGTTTTCCGGCGGAATGCCAAAAGCGTCGGTCAGCACGCGCGCCACCGATTCCGCACGCTCGTCCGACAGAACAAGGTTGCTGTCATCGGAACCGACGGCATCGGTATGGCCTTCGATGAGGAAGGTTTCGGCCGGGTCGCGGTCGAGCACTTCCTTGATCGCATCCGCCACCTTGCGCAGCGAAGACGCCTGGTTCATCGGAATATCCGCACTGCCGGTCGCAAAGGTGATCGTATCGAGGTCGATACGGCGCACCTTGTCACGGATACGGGCCGAATAACGCACTTCATCCAGCGAATAGACGCGCTCCACGCGTTCCACCGGCGGCTGTTCCAGGAACTCGTAATAGTTCCGGTCCGGCTCTGTCGAAGTGTCGATGATGTAGTCGTCCAGCGGCACCGTCAGGCGCATGGGCGGCAGGTCGAGACCCGGATCGCGCCAGCGGCGCGGCTGGTCGCGATCGTCCATCAGTTCCGGTGCATAATAGAGCACGTATTCACGGCCGTCGCGATCGATGCGCGAACGCTGTACCACATCGCCGTAACGGTTACGAATGGTTACGATCTGCACACCACCGTCCCGGTCGATGATCTCGCGGGTGCGGCCGCCGCGCAGGCGCTCATATTCCGGCTCGTAGCCTTCGTCATAGAAACGGCGGCTGTCGTCATGGCGCACGATGGTACGGTTGTCGAACTGCAGGATGATACGGCCACCATCCCGGTCGCCGCCGCGTTCGCGAAAACCTTCCGGGCGTTCGAAGCGTGGACGGCCATCGAGACGTTCTCCACGTTCGGCGGTTGCTGCCTCCATCTTGATCGGCGGACGCGGACGTTCGCCGGGTGCAAGCGCCTGAGCCTCGGCATCGGATGTCGGCGGTGGTGGTGGCGGGCCTGCCGGTGCGGCAACGGCCGGGCCACCTTCTGCTCCGCCGCGTGGCGGACGCGGGCCACCTTCACGCGGACCGCGCGGCTGACCGGGCTGCCCCGGAGCAGCGCCGGGGGCTGCCGCAGCAGGTGCCGACGGATATTCCTTGGCGCTGTCGAGCACGGCGGCACCATTTTCGACCGGGAGCACGACCGGACCGGTGGCCGATGCAGGATCCTTGGCGATTTCCTTGGCGCGTTCGATTTCTTCAGGCGTACGCGGTCCCGCTGGAGGAGCCGCAGCCTGTCCCGGCGTTGGCTGGCCGGGGGCAGCACCTGGAGCGGCCGGTGCGGCACCGGATTGGCCGGGGGCCGCAGGCGCTTCACCGGCAGCAGGCGGCTGTCCTTCGGCCGGACGCGCCGGGCGGGCAGGACGTTCAGCCGGAACAGCTTCCGGTGCGGCCGGCGTGGCTGCGGGAGCTTCCGCAGGTGCGACAGGTTTTGCTGCCGGTGCTTCTGCTGGCTTTTCGGCAGGTGCTGGTGCCTGCGCATCCGGGGCCGGACGTTCGCCGCGCGGACGCTCGCCGGCGGGTCGACCTTCGCGGGGACGTTCAGTGCCCGGCTGAGATTCACCATTGTTTTCCTGAGTGCGGGCCGGACGCTCCGGTCGGCGCGGGCGCTCGGCCGGCTGCTCAGCGGCGGGTTGCTCACTGCTCTGAGGCTGTGCGCTCGGTGCTTCCTCGCGGCGCGGACGCTGGCGTGGCTGCTCCGGGGCCGGTTCGGCAGCCGGACGTTCTGCAGCAGGTGCCTCTGGTGCAGGGGCTTCACGGCGCGGGCGCGGCGCTTCGGGTTCAGGTGCGGCTTCACGCGCCTTCGGTTCGGGTGCCGGCGGCTCAGGCGCCGGTGCTTCCTGACGCTGCGGTTCGGGTTGTGGTTCAGGCGGTGCTTCGCGGCGCGGACGTTCTGCGGGAGCTTCCTGCGCCGGTGCCTCTTCCTTTGGCGGCGCAGCGCCCGGCGGCAGGATGATCTGCCCTTCCGCCGGTTGCTCCTGCACCCGGATCACTTCGCTATGGGTCGCCGGTACGGTCATTCCGCCGGGCGCCATGGGAGCGGCCATGGCTGGCTGCCAGATCAGCGACAGCGACAGCGACAGAACCGGCATGGCAACGCCTGCCCTGAACCTTGCCGTCATCAAACGGTGTTTTTTCGACGTGGTCGACATGGGACCTCCTTGGTGATCTCGCATACCTTCGAATTTCTGAGCGGAACTCCTCTTCCGGAAGTCTTCGCCCGCTCGGGCAGCCCTCAACGGCCACCCCTTCAAATGGTTCCCGAACTTGCTCATGTCCGGCTGAACTCCACCTGAACGCGCCATTCAGGCAAAGCTGGGGCAGCGGGCTGCATCCGCCATTGCAAAAACGGCCGCACAGGCTAAAAGCGCGGCCATATCAACCGGCACCGGAAAAGGACGCACCATGACCAAGATCGACGAGGAAGCCCTGGCCGAAGCCTATAACCGCGCATTGGAACTGGAAAAATCCGGCGACCTCGATGCCGCGGCAACAGCCTATGCGCAGGTGCTCGAACTCGACCCGGAAGATCACGGGGGCGCTGCCGTCCGCCTCGCCTCCATGGGCCGTGGCGAAACTCCGCCCCGCGCACCCGACGCCTATGTCGAAACCCTGTTTGACCAACATGCCGAAAGCTTTGAGGACATCCTCGTCGAGCAGCTCGGTTACACCGTACCGATGATGGTGCGCCAGCACCTGCAGTCGCTCGATCTCGGTCCCTTCAAGCGCATGCTCGATCTCGGTTGCGGCACCGGCCTTACCGGCGGCGCGCTGCGCGACATGGCGGAAGACATTACCGGCCTCGATATTTCCGAAAACATGGTGCAGATCGCCCATGAAAAGGATCTCTACGAGACACTTTATGTCGGCGAGGTCGAGGATTTTCTCGAAGACAATGACGACGAAGCCTTTGACCTGATCACCGCCACCGACGTGCTGCCCTATCTCGGAGCCCTGGAGCCGATCTTCTTCGGCGCGGCCGAAAACATGGTCAAGGGCGGCATTTTTGTCTTCTCATCGGAAACCCTGCCCGCCTCCGATGGCCGCCCCTATATCGTCGGCCCGCACCAGCGTTTCGTGCATTCGGAAAGCTATATCCTTGATCGCCTGAAAGAGACCGGTTTCGAACTGATCGAAATGTCGGAAATCAACGTGCGCATGCAGGACGGCGAGCCAAGCCCGGGGCATCTGGTCGTGGCAAAGCTGAAGTAAGTTGGCGGGACAAAATGCCCCTCACTTGCGATTTCTAACACTTAGCTACGCTAAGATGTTGAAATCGGTTTCTCTCCCGCAAGGGGAGACATAGGGCCGCAGCGTCTTTACCTCTCCCCTTGCGGGAGAGGACACAAAATCATGACCTTAGCTTCAGCTAAGTCATAGATTTTGTTGGTGAGGGGCTCACTTTATTACGATGTTGGGCGGCAGCCATATCTCGGAGCGAGGAATTACCCCTCACCAAGCGCGTCCAGCGATCGGCTATGCCTCTCGCGGACTTGCTATCCTCTCCCGCAAGGGGAGAGGAAAAGGCGCCATTCCTCACCCTCTGAGGTAAACCGAGCCCGTATCGAAACTCAGCCCCGGAAACACCTTGGTCGTCAAATCCCCTGCAGAGACACCGTATTGTTTGTGGATCATCGCCGCAGCCAGTTCGCGCAGGTCGCCGGTCGGCATCAGGTCGCGGCCTTCGTAAAGCTGGTCTTCTGCCAGGCCCGGCCAGTTTCCGAAAATCTTGCCGCCGTCCACAGCGCCACCGGCCATAACCGCCACACCGCCCGTGCCATGGTCGGTGCCGCCGCTGCCGTTCTCGCGTGCCGTACGGCCGAATTCAGTCATCGCCAGAACCACGGTATTGCTCCAGGCTTCTGCACCCATGCTGTCCTTCAGCGTCGTGATCGCCAGCGCCAGCGTTGCTGCGACCTGGGCAAACTGCGCCTTCTGGTTCACATGCGTGTCCCAACCGTTGATGGAAAAGCTGCCGATACGGTAATCGCGCGCCAAAAGGTTGCCGGCAAGTTTTGCCATGTCGGCCACGCCGGATCCGCGCTTGCCGTTGCTATAAAGCGGATCGGTGGACATGTCGGTGCGCACGGCCTCGTCGAATGCCTTGGCAAAACCCTGATCGCCCGCATAAAGGCGTTCGAGGAAACGCACCTCATCCTCGGCCAAAGCCAAAGCCACATCCGATTGCGCCGACCACACATCCACATCGTTCGGCCCGGACAGGATCAGTTCCATAGACGTATTGATATCGATGGCGCGACGGCTCGCCGTGCGTGGAATGGCCGCCAGCGTGCGGTTCAGCCAGCCATTGCGCTCGCGCCGTTCCGCGCCGCCGCTTTCCAGAATGTCCTGCCCGTCGAAATGGCTGCGCTCGTTGCGGTAAGGCGTCGAGACAGCATGCACGAACGAAAGCTCGCGCGCCTGCCACAGAGGCAGCAGCGATTTAGCCGCCGGATGAAGCCCGAAACGGCCGTCGAGATCGGTGAGGCCGGTGTCCGGCGTCAGCGCCAGTTTCGGGCGAAGAGCGGCAAAGGCCGCATCGCCATAGGGCTGCAACAGGTCCAGCCCGTCCATCGCGCCGCGCAGAATGATGGTCACGAAACGTGCATCGCCGGGGGCCGCGGCAAAACTCACCGGCGTCATCACCGGCATGGCGGCAAGGCAGCAGGCCGAAGCCAGGAAACCGCGTCGCGACAGTTGAAAACGTGTCGAAGCGTCCATTGTCATCTCCTGTTGAACTCCGGTGAAACCAGAACCATGGTCAGGCCGTGCACCTTATTGGGGGCTTGGCCGACGATTTTTGTCGTGTCCGGCCGCGCCGCATCGGCCAGTGTTGCGGCCAAAAAGGTGGGCGGATCGAGATCCTTGCCAAGCCCGCGCACCGCCAGCCGCGCCCAGGCAATACGTTCGCTGAGCTGGCTCGGGGAAAGCCACGCTCCGGCATCGTCGGCAAAACCTGCCGGGCTTGGCGGCTGCCACACAGGCTGGCCCATACGCCGCAGCGCGCCAAACGTCACCGCACGCGCATAACCGGGTTTTGGTGCTGCCTCCTTGGTCGCCGATTTCTTGATGTTGCTGGCAGCGCCATCATCGCTGTTTGCCGCAGCGTCCGGCCGGCCCATATCTGCACCGCGCGGGCCGGGCTTTTGCGCCTGCGCCACGTCATCGCCATCCTCGGCCTCGTCTGGCCGCACCGGCACTTCGGCATCCTCGTCATCCAGCGCCTTTGCCAGAGCGTTCAGCTCAGGCTCTTTCACATCGAGCGCCCGCAACCCGGATACGACGAAATCGAAGGGCTGCTTGAACTTCTGGCCCTCGCCTTCCCAGGCGCGTGGATGGTCCAGCATCGCCTGATAGACAGCCGTCAGATTGCCATCGCTGGCAGTCCAGGCCGCTACCATGGCATCCACCACTTCGGCCGGCGGTTCGTCGGCGATGAAATATTTCACCAGCTTGGTGCACACATGCTTTGCCGTCTCCGGCCGTTTGGCCAGATCGTCGAGCATGGCAACATGGTCGGCCTGGGAGCGTCCTTCTTCGCCATAGGTCTTGCCGAGCAATGTGAGACGTCCCGGTTCCGCCCGCGCCCGCCGATAACCCACTTCCAGCGTACGGGCATCCACCGTCACGCCGGTCAGGATCAGCGCCGCGCCACGCACGTCATCCTGCGTATAACCGGAGCCTGCCCCCATCGTGTGCAGTTCCAGAAGCTCGCGGCCGAGATTTTCGTTCAGCCCGGTGCCGTTGCGCAGGCCGGCCTGCGATTCCGGCCCGACGGAGCGGTTCTGATCCAGATAAAACAACATGGCCGGGTGCAGCACTGCTGCATGCAGAAGATTGGCGAAAGGTCCGCCGGCATTGGGT
>Ga0075364_10000289_pt1 | contig 24488 bp, 21 predicted proteins | sample EndMetdeltDD1764_FD_71517 | JGI IMG/M metagenome (GOLD analysis project Ga0075364, IMG submission 71517) | Populus endosphere microbial communities from Tennessee, USA - Endosphere MetaG P. deltoides DD176-4 | ecosystem: Host-associated > Plants > Roots > Endosphere | place: USA: Tennessee... | reverse complement strand
CCATCCGACGCCCCCACGCTCCGGTGTGGGGGCGTCGGCGCGCGTGCCCCCGGAACGATCCGGCCGTCGTCGGGTCGCGCACGGGGGTACCCGACCCATGACGCGACGCGGCGGACGCCCCGGAGGACGTCCGCCGTGTGCGTGCGCGTGCGTCGCCCGGGGGCGGCGCGCCTGATCAGCGCGCCGAGGCGAAGGTGGGCATCGACGGGTTGGCCGTCCGCGGGGGGATCGGCGCGAACACCTTGCGCAGCGTGCGCACCGGGCCCTCGAGCACCACGTTGGGACGGGCGTGCTGCAGGGCGATGTTGTCCCAGGCCACGAGGTCGTGGGTCCGCCAGTCGTGCTCGTAGAGCGCTTCGGGGCGGTAGAGGTGGGCGAAGAGCTCCTCGAGGAGGGCCTCGCCCTCGTCGGCGGGCAGATCGGGGATCGCCTGCGTCATCTGCTGGGACACGTACAGCACGGTCGCGCCCGTGCGCGGGTGGGGGTAGGCGATCGGCGTCGTGCGGGTCGGGAGGTTGGTGAACGTCGAGACGAGGACGTCGGGGTCACCACCGGCCCGGGCGCCCTCCTCGTGCCCCTGCAGGGCGGTGAGGCCCTCGACCCGGGCCCGCAGGTCGTCGGGGAGCGTGGCCCACGCGTCGACGCCGTTGGCGAAGATCGTGCCCGTCGCCGGCTGCTCGACCTCGATGCCGTAGAGGGACAGCACCTGGAAGGTGTGCTCGGACCACGCCATGTCGGAGTGGAACAGGAGCCGCCCGTACGGGGCGCCCCCACCGGGCTCGCGGTTCGAGACGTAGAACGGATCGCCACCGTCACGACCGGTCGGTGACTCGCCCGCAGCCAGCGGGCCGTGCCCGATCAGCGCGCGGATGAGGTTCGCCTGCGTGACCTGATCGACGTCGAGGTCGCGGAAGACGAGGATCCCGCGCGTGTCGAACAGATCCTGGAGCTGGGCGCGGCGTGCGTCGTCGGCGAGCGCCGCCTCCGCATCGAGCCCGGTGATCTCCGTTCCGTACGACGGCGTGAGGTCCCGCAGCGTCAGGTCGGCCATCTCGTCCTCCAGTGTGTGCCGGCGACACGTCGGTGCGATGGTAGCGCTCGCGACGCGAAAATGGCAGTCTGGTGACAGGTCTTTCGAAGCCGTCAGCACGGGTCCGGCGCGGGTCGCGCCGCCCGCTGTCCAGGTGGCGATCTTCCCCGACTGGGCGGATCTGGCCGGCGGATCAGGCCGGGGGGACCTCGCCCTCGAGGTCGACGAGGACCTCGTCGCCGTCGACGCGGATCGGGTACTGCGCGATGCGGCAGCTCAACGGGTTGATACCCCGCCCGTTCGACGCGTCGAAGATCCATCCGTGGTTCACGCAGGTGATCGTGCTGCCGTCGAAGAGGCCCTCGACGAGGGGGAAGTCCTCGTGCGGGCACGTCGCCTCGAACGCGTGCAGCGCGCCGCCGGCGTCCCGCACCACCAGGACCTCTTCGAAGTCGATGACGAACGAGACCATGTCGTCGTCGGGCACGTCCTTGATGTCGCAGAGCCTCGTGAAGGCCATCGTCGCTCCCTCTCTCCGGCGGGGCCGCGCCGCCGCAGAAGTGGCAGTGTACTGACAGTTGATTCGTCCGTCAGCCCGGCCGCCGCTCCGTCCCGGGGCCGGGGCGACGGGACCGGTTCGTCAGTGCGCCGTCCAGCCGCCGTCGACGATGATCCGCTGACCCGTGATGTAGCGGCCGGCGTCACTCGCCAGCAGCAGCAGGGCGCCGTCGAAGTCGTCGGGCTGGCCGTGGCGGGGGAGCAGCGTGTTGCGCAGGATCCAGTCCTGGACCTTCTGCTCGTGGATGACCGGCTCGGTGATCTCGGTCTCGATGAACCCCGGAGCGATGGTGTTGATGCGGATGCCGTGGCGGCTCCACTGCGCCGCCCACTCCCGGGTGATCGAGTCGAGGCCGCCCTTGGTCGCCGAGTACGTCGCCTGGGGGAACCGGCCGATGCCGACGGTGGCCACCATCGACCCGACGTTGACGATCGAGCCCGACCCGGCCGCCTTCATCGCCGGGTAGCAGGCCTGCGCGAGCAGGATCGGCGCCTCGAGGTTGATGGCGAGCGTGCGGCGGATCTCGTCGTACGACTCGTCCTCGGCCTTGACGCCCCCGGCGATCCACGCGGCGTTGTTCACGAGGATGTCGACGCGCCCGTCGAGGTGGGCGAGCGCCGCCTCGGCGACACCGAGGACCTGGTCGGTCTCGGCCAGGTCGGCCTGCATCGAGGTGAGCCGACCGGTCGCCATGGCCTCGTCGTCGAGCACCGTCGGTCGCCGGGCGACCGCCACCACCCGGGCGCCGGCGAGCACGAGCGTGCGGGCGAGGCGCGTCCCGATGCCGGCGCTGGTGCCGGTCACCAGCGCGGTCTTGCCCGAGAGGTCGAACAGCTGCGACGTGAACGAGCTGGGGGGTGTTGCGTCGCCGCTCACGTGCACGCCCCGTCGACCTTGAGCCCGATGATGGCCTCGTCGTCCTTGCCCAGCTCTCGCAGGATCTCGTCGGTGTGCTCGGCGAACTGCGGGGCCCGGGTGAGCGTCGGCGGCGTCTCGTCGAACTGCACCGGGCTGGCCACGAGGCGGCGCTCGACGCCCTCGGCGTCGATCACCGGCCGGAGGTAGCCGTTGGCCTCGACCTGAGGGTCGGCGATGATGTCGAGCGGGTCCTGGACCGGCGCCCACGGCCCCTCCATCGTCTGCAGGTGCCGCACCCAGTGCGCGTAGGGCTCCTTCGCGAACGCCTCGGCGATGTGCCGGCCGATCTCGTCGGCGTTCGCCATGAGGCCCTCGGCGCTCTGGAAGCGCTCGTCGTCGAGCAGGTGGTCGAGACCGAGGTGCGTGCACACGTCGGCGAAGAAGCGGCCGGGCTGCACCATCATCAGCGTGATCCAGCGGCCGTCGGAGGTCCGGAAGTTGCCGATGGTCGGGTTGACCGAGATGTTCGGTGGGTCGGTCAGCGGTGGTGGCGAGCCCGCCTGGCCGGTGAGCATGGCGGTCCCGAGCGGCAGGGCCATGGCCCAAGCGCCGATGCCCATGAGCGACACGTCGAGCACCGACGGCTCGCCGGTGCGGTCGCGGGCGAACAGCGCGGCGGCGACGCCGCCGGCCATCATGGCGCCGCCCATCGAGTCGCCGTAGGCGCCGGCGGGCAGCACGATCATCTTCGGGCTGTCGGGCGGGGTGGTGCCCCACGCGCTGCCCGAGCGTGACCAGAAGGTCGAGCCGTCGAAGCCGGGCTTGTCGGCGTCGGGCCCCCGGTTGCCGTGGCCGCTGCCGCGCACGTAGATGAGCTTCGGGTTGACCGCACGGAGGTCCTCGACCTCGATGTGCAGCTTGGTGCGGGCGCTCGGCAGGAAGTTGGTGAGGAACACGTCGGCGTCGCGCACGAGCTCGAGCAGCACGTCCCGCCCGCTCGGGACCTCGAGGGCCAGGCCGATGCTGCGCTTGCCGCGGTTGGGGTGCTCCATCAGCGGTTGGAACGAGCCGGCGGCCGCGCCGCCCGCGCCGATCGTGATGCCCCGTTGCGCGTCGCCGGTGACGGCGTGCTCGACCTTGATGACCTCGGCGCCCCAGTCGGCGAGGACCGCCCCGGCCGACGGCGTGAAGGTGAACTGCGCGACCTCGACGACCTTCACACCCTTGAGCGGTTGGTGCATGGCTCGGCTCCTCTCGCGACCATGAGGCAGTGGGCTGCCACTTCGTCGGGTCAGACACCTTGCCACGCGGGCGCGGGGCGCGCGGCGCAGGTGAGGATCGTCGTCGCCTGCTCGACTTGGACCCGCTCGCGGTGGCCCGCCGACGGCGCGGCGCGTGGGGCGGACGCGCCCGGCGTCAGGTGAAGTTGCGGGTCAGCGCGTCGAACTCGTCGGCGATGACCACGGCGAGGTCGTCGTCGCCCGGGCCCCGCAGCCAGCTGTCGAGGGCGCGCCGGTAGGCCAACATGCCGACCGCCGCGAGCAGCAGGCAGGACTCGTCGACGCCGTCGAGCCCCCGGCGGGTGGCGATGGCCTCGGACATCTTCTCGATGTCCTCCTGGGAGTGGTCCCGCTCGCGCCCGCGCAGCGTGACCGAGGAGGCGACCGCCTTCTGGTAGAGCAGCAGCGACCGCCGTGCGGGCCCCAGGCCGGGGGCCAGCTCGATGATGGTGGCGCACATGGCGTCGACGTCGTCGAGCGCCTCGGGCTGCGCGGGGTAGCGGTCGATGAAGGCCTCGACCCACTGCCGCTCGCCGGCCCAGAGCACCGACTCCTTCGTGGGGAAGTAGCGGAAGAACGTCCGCCCCGACACCCCGGCCTGCTCGGCGATCTCGTCCGCGGTGGTGTCGTCGAAGCCCTTCGTCGCGAACAGCCGCAGCGCCGCGGAGCGCAGCGCGTCGCGCGTCCGCTCCTTGTGCTCGGTCCGCGTCGACGGGCTTCGGGGGATCGCCTTGGGCAACGCGACGGGACCTCTCTGCGGCGAGCACCGGCGACGTCAACGATAGCGGTCGGTCGTCCGGTGGCCGCGAGGCGTGCTTGACGGTGTCGGGACCCGCCCATATCCTGTCAGTCGAGTGACACTTTCGTTTTGGGGCGGCTGGCCGCCGCCGACGACCTGTTGCTCGTGTCAGCGGGTCGCCCGGTGGGTCGGAGCCGCACGATCAGCCGGGGCAGAGGGGGCATCCGTGGTTCAACCGTCGCTGCAGAGCGTGGCCGAGCCCTCGGCCGAGGACGGCGTCGTGTCGCTGCTGGTGCGCGACCTGGTGCTCGACTCGTCGTACCGCGAAGGTGGCCTGCACGAGGAGCACGTCGATCGACTCGTCGGCCTGCGGGGGCACTGGCCCTCGATCCTGGTGAGCAGGACCACGGGTGCGGTCATCGACGGGGTGCACCGCGTCGCCGCCGCTCGCCGGCTCGGGCTCGACGCCATCGACGCGACCTACTTCGAGGGGTCGGCCGACGAGGCGTTGATCGAGTTCGTGCGGCGCAACGTGTACCACGGGCTGCCGCTGACGCTGCGGGAGCGCAAGCGGGCGGCTCGCCGCGTGCTGCTGGCGCATCCGCAGTGGTCGGACCGGCGCATCGCCGAGCTGTGCGCCATCTCGCCCAAGACCGTGGGTCGACTGCGGGCGCTGGGCGGCGAGGGTCCAGCTGGGGAAGTTCCCCACCTGGACACCGCGCTGCGGGTCGGTCGGGACAACAAGACCCATCCGGTCAACGCCACGGCGATGCGCAGCCGCGTCGCCGAGGCCATCAAGGAGCAACCCGGCGCCTCGCTGCGCACCATCGCCGCGTCGGTCGGCGTGTCGCCCGAGACCGTGCGGTCGGTGCGGATGACGATGAGCGCGCCCTCGCGACGGGAACCAGTGTCCGTCGACGTCCGTCAGCTCCTCGCGCCCGTCGAGCCGACGGCGCCGGATTGGAAGGACGACCAGGCGATCGCGACCTCGACGGAGGGCGACGACTTCCTCGACTGGTTCGAGCGCACGGCGGTGAGCGAGTCGGACTGGTGGCGGCGCATCGAGGGCGTGCCCATCAGCCGCATCTACGAGATCGCCGACGAGGCCCGACGGCGGTCCGAGATGTGGATGCAGTTCGCGCGCAGCCTCGAAGACCGCACCCGCAACCGCCGGTGACCGGCGCCGTCCGATCGCGCCGCTGTCCAGCGACGGCCGCCGCCGACCGACGGTCGCGGCGCGCCATCGTCGTGGGTCGCGACCTCGCCTCCGTCGCCGCCGGCCCGCACACAGGACAGGACAGGACATGAGCTACGAGACCATCGTCGTCGACACGTCGCCCGCAGGCGTCATGACGGTCACGTTGAACCGACCGGACGTCCTCAACGCGTTCAACGCGGCGATGGAGGCCGAGTTCGCCCGGCTCTGGGCGGAGGTGCGGGCCGACGACGCCGTGCGCTGCGTCGTGCTCGCGGCGGCGGGGGAGCGCGCGTTCAGCACCGGCGTCGACGTGACCGAGCGGCTCGACACGGACAGCCCGTTCATCGATCGGGCGCAGCCGTGGCACGAGCACGAGGACCCGGGCCGGCAGCTGAGCCCCCGGCGCAACGAGGTGTGGAAGCCGGTCATCGCCGCCGTGCACGGCATGTGCGCGGGCGGGGCGTTCTACTGGATCGCCGACTGCGACATCGTCGTGTGCTCGCCCGAGGCCACCTTCTTCGACCCGCACGTCACCTACGGCCTCGTCGCCGCGCTCGAGCCGATCGCGCTGCGCTACCGCATGGGCTTCTCCGACGTCGTGCGCATGGCGCTGCTCGGCGGGCACGAGCGCGTGGGCGCGGAGCGGGCCCTGGCCATGGGCCTCGTCACCGAGATCGTCGACCGCGACGCGCTGGTGGCCCGGGCGCAGGAGCTGGCCACGACCATCGCCGGCCAACCGGCGGCCGCGGTGCAGGGCACGGTCAAGGCGCTGTGGCAGTCGCTGGACGCCACCCGCTCGCAGGCGCTCTCGACCGCGCTGATGTACACGCAGGTGGGCAACCCGATCGCCACCGAGCAGATGGACCGCGCCACGGCGAAGCCGAAGCGGGTCGACGTCCGATGACGGTGTCCGACCTGACGGTCCCCACGGACCTCGAGGAGTTCCGCGTCGAGCTGCGGGCCTGGCTGGCCGACCACGGGCCGGCGCTGCGGGTGCCGGCCACGCTCGACCACGAGGCGGCCTTCGCCCACGGCCAGGCGACGAGCCGCGCGCTGTGGGAGGCGGGGTGGAAGCGCGTCGGGTGGCCCGCCGAGCTCGGTGGCCTCGGCGGCGGACCCCGCCACCGGGCGACGTACTACGACGAGCTGTCCCGCGCCGGCATCGAGCTGCCCGACACCGACTCGTCGATCGAGGTCATCGGCCCGGCCATGCTCCACTTCGCGCCCGCGCTCGCCGAGGCCCACCTGCCCGGGCTCCTCTCGGCGACCGAGATCTGGGGGCAGGCCTTCTCCGAGCCCGACGCCGGCAGCGACCTGGCGTCGCTGCGCACCCGCGGCCGCGTCGAGGGCGACGAGATCGTCGTCGACGGCCAGAAGGTGTGGACCAGCCACGGCCACGTCGCCGCCCGGTTCCTGACGCTCGTGCGCACGGGCACCGCCGACAGCCGCCACCGCGGCATCTCGGCCCTGCTCATCGACACGGACAGCCCGGGTCTGGTGCGCAACCCGCTCACCTTCGCCAGCGGCATCGAGGAGATGTGCGAGTCGTTCTACGACGGCGTCCGCGTGCCCACGAGCCGGCTCGTCGGCGACATCGACCAGGGCTGGGCCGTGGCCATGTTCATGCTCCAGTACGAGCGCAGCATGTACGCCGCGCAGCGCCAGGCCTGGTTGGGCCTCCGGCTCCGGCAGCTGCGGACGTACCTCGACGAGCACGACGCAGCAGGCGCGCTCGCGCCGGCCCTCGACGCGGCGTGGCTGCAGGTGCAGACCGTGCGGGCCCGCGCCATCGAGTCGGTGCGCCGCCTGCACGAGGGCGAGGTGGTCGGCCCCGACGCCTCGGCCGACAAGATCCTCCTGGCCCGCGCCGAGCAGACCGTGTTCGAGGTCGTCCGCTCGGCGCCGCGCCACCTGTTCGCCTTCGACGACTCGGCCGAGCCGTGGCGCGCCCGCTGGTGGTACAGCCGGGCGACGAGCATCTTCGGCGGCGCTCGCGAGATCCAGTGCACCGTGGTCGCCGACCGGGTGCTCGAGCTCCCCCGGGGGTGATGGCGATGGACGACGACCTCCGATCGCTCGTGCGCACGTCGGTGCGCCAGGCGATCCAGCAGCCGGCCGACCAGATCGACGGCGCGCTGGCCGCGTTCGGCTGGCGCGACCTCGCCGCCACGGACCCGGCCCTCGCGATCACCGCGCTGTTCGAGGAGCAGGGCCACCTCGCCGTCTCGACCGCGGCGCTCGATCTCCTCGCGTCCGAGGCGCTCGCGCTCGACGACGACGTCACCGTGATCTGGTCCCACCGCTCGACGCCCAGCGGCCGTCGGGGCGACGACGGCGCGGTCGTCGTCGACGGCATCGCCCTGTGCCGCGGGCCCGAGCCGGGCCGGCGCACGCTCGTCCCCGTCGATGACCGGGTGCACGCGGTGGCGGAGCTCGACGTCGTCGAGCGTGGGCTCGGGGGCATGGCCGCCGGGTCGGGCTGGGTGCGCGTGCGCGGACGGGCGACCGGGGTCGATGACGTCGGTGCGTGGCCCGAGCTCGAGCGGCGCGCCCGCCTCGCGCTGGCCAGCGAGCTGGTGGGCGTGTCGCAACGGATCCTCGACGTGGCCGCCGAGCAGGTGAGCGAGCGGCGCCAGTTCGGGAAGCCCATCGGCACGTACCAGGCGGTGCGCTTCCGCCTCGCCGAGGCCTATGCCGAGACCGCCGGCGCCCGAGCGTTCGTCGCCGCCGCGTGGGAGGACGGCGCGCCCGACGCGGCCCGCTGGGCGAAGGCGGCGGCCGGAGCGGCCCACGACGCGGTGGCCAAGCACGCCATCCAGGTCTGTGGCGCGATCGGTCTGTCCGAGGAGCACGTGCTGCCGTCGCTCGTCCGCCGGGGCTTCGCGCTCGACGCGCTGCTGGGATCGGCGGCCCCGGCCGCGCCGGTCGGGACCGAGGCGGGGGATCGGGTCGCGGTCGGCGCGTTCTGAGATGCCGAACGGCCCCCGAGAACGTGGCAGTCGAGTGACAGGAAGTGGTACCGTCCGGCGGCTGCTGGACGACGGCCGAGCGCCCGAGCGGACGAGAGGGGAGTCGACATGAACGTCGAGGACATGATCATCGTGAGCATCGACGATCACGTGGTCGAGCCACCGGACATGTTCGAGAACCACGTGCCCGAGAGGTACAAGGACCAGGCGCCCAAGCTCGTCCGCAACAAGGAGGGCAACGAGACCTGGTGGTGGGGCGACAAGACCGTCGGCATCGTCGGCCTCAACGCGACGGTGTCGTGGCCCAAGGAGGAGTGGGGCTTCGACCCCTGCGCGCTGGCCGAGATGCGGCCGGGCTCCTACCTCGTCGACGAGCGGGTGCGGGACATGGATCGCAACGGCGTGCTGGCGTCGATGTGCTTCCCCAGCTTCGGCGGGTTCAGCGGCCGCATCTTCCAGGAGGCCGAGGACCACGACCTCTCGCTGGTCATGCTCAAGGCCTACAACGACTGGCACATCGACGAGTGGTGCGCCTCGCACCCCGGCCGGTTCATCCCGCTGGCGGTCGTCCCCACGTGGGACATGGAGGAGCTGGTGGCCGAGGTCCACCGCGTCGCGGCCAAGGGCTGCCGGGCGATCAGCATGCCCGAGCTGCCGTACCTGCAGGGACTGCCCAGCTACCAGAGCGACTGGTGGGACCCGTTCTTCACGGCCATCTCCGACGAGGCCATCGTCATGTGCCTCCACATCGGCATGGGCCTCGACGCCATCAACATGGGCCCCGACCTCTCGATGGACACGTACATGGTGCTGTCCACGCAGGTGACCGTGCTGGCGGTGCAGGACCTGCTGTGGGGACCGGCCCTGCGCAAGTTCCCCGGCCTCAAGATCGCGTACTCCGAAGGCGGCATCGGGTGGCTCCCGTTCCTGCTCGACCGCGTCGATCGCCACTACGTGAACCAACGGTGGACCGGCCAGGACTTCGGCGGGAAGCTGCCGAGCGAGGTGTTCCGCGAGCACTCGCTGGCGTGCTTCATCTCCGACCCGACGTCGCTGATGCTGGCCCGCCAGATCGGCATCGACATCATCGCCTTCGAGACGGACTACCCCCACTCCGACTCGCTCTGGCCCGACGCCGCCGAGTTCCTCCTCGGCGAGTGCAACGGTGCCGGTCTCACCGACGAGGAGATCGAGAAGATCTCGTACCGCAACGCCTCCGAGTTCTGCTCGTACGACCCGTTCGCGGTGATCCCGAAGGAGCAAGCGACCGTCGGTGCGCTGCGGGCCCGCTCGGCCGACGTCAACACCGACGAGGTGTCGCGGAAGGTGTGGCGCGAGCGCTACGAGGCCGACCCGCCGTACCTGGTCCCGTCGTTCTGATGACGGGCCGCTGAGGGACGAACGACATGGGTGGCGGTCCGAACGACAGCGGTCCCATCGCACGCGTCGGGTTCATCGGCCTCGGCGACATGGGCGGCGCCATGGCCGCCCGCATCGTCGCCGGCGGGTACCCCCTCGTGCTGTGGGCCCGCCGGCCCGAGGCGCTCGAGGCGTTCGCCGGGCCGCACGTGACGAGCGCGTCGAGCCCGACCGAGCTGGCCGCGGCCGTCGACCTCGTCGGTGTGTGCGTGTGGGCCGACGACGACGTGCGGTCCGTCGTGCTCGGCGAGGGCGGGGTGCTCGCCGGCTGCCGGCCGGGCACGATCATCGCCATCCACTCGACGGTGCTGCCCGAGACGTGCCGCGAGCTCGAGGCCGCGGCCGCCGAGCGCGACGTGGTCGTGGTCGATGCGCCCGTCAGCGGCGGGCGCCAGGTCGCCGAGAAGGGCGAGCTCGTCGTTGCCGTCGGTGGCGACGAGGCCGCGTACGAGCGATGCCGACCCGTGTTCGCCACGTTCGGCGAGCCGGTGCTGCACCTCGGTCCGCTCGGCTCCGCGCAGCTGGCCAAGCTCGTGAACAACTCGATGCTGGCCGCCAACTTCGCGATCGCCGACGACGCGCTGACGTTGGGGGTCCGCTACGGCATCGCCCCCGACGCGATGGCCGCGGTGCTGCGCAACGGCTCGGGGCGCAGCTACGCCCTCGACGTCGCGCTGGGCAGCCGGTCGTCGGCCGACATCCGCAGCGCGCTGCGGGGCTTCCTCGAGAAGGACGTCGCCGTGCTGCAGGACGCCGCGTCCACCGAGCGCCCGTCGATGCCGCAGCTCGCGGACGCGTCCCTCGAGGCGGTCCGCCGGCTGGGGGACCCGCCGGACGGCTGGGCCCGCTGACGATGGCCGACCCGACCCCGGCCGGCTCGTCGCGGCACTACGCGACCGTGTGGGAGGCCATCGCGGACCGCCTGCCCGACCAGACGGCCCTGCGTCACGGCGACCACGAGGTCACGTGGGCCGCGTTCGACGACCGATCGGCGCGCCTCGCGGCGGCGCTGGCGGACCGGGGCCTGGGGGAGGGCGCCGGGTTCGCGGCGTACCTCTACAACTGCCCCGAGTACCTCGAGATCTTCTTCGCCGCGCTGAAGGTGCGGGCGGTCCCGTCCAACGTGAACTACCGCTACGGCAGCGACGAGCTGCTCGCGCTGCTCGAGAGCTCGCACGCCCGGGTCCTGTTCTTCGACGCCGAGCTGCGCCACCACGTGGCGTCGATCGTGGACCGGGCGCCGTCGATCACGTTCGTCGAGGTCGGATCGAGCGACGCGTCGGCGCCGATCCCCGGCGCGCTGACCTATGAGGACCTGATCGCCGAGGCGGCGCCGGCGCCGCGCATCGAACGGGCCGACACCGACACCTGGCTGTCGTACACCGGCGGCACCACCGGGTTGCCCAAGGGCGTCGTCTTCGACATCGGCCAGAGCTTCGGGAACTCGCTGCGGTTCCGCGACCTCTTCCTCGGCTCGACGACGGACCTCGATCCCGTCGAGTTCGCCGTCCACCTCGCCGAGCAGGGCACGCCGCTGTCGGGGATCCCCGCGTCGCCGCTCATGCACAGCACCGGGTTCTTCTACGCGGCGCTGCCGACGCTGGTGGCGGGCGGGACCGTCACGACGTTGCCGGGACGCGGCTTCGACGCCGTCGAGCTGCTCGACACCATCGAGTCGTGCCGCGCCAGCGTGGTGGCGATCGTGGGCGACGCCTTCGGCCTCCCCATCGCCCGCGCCCTGGAAGCCGGCCGTCCCGACGGATCGGCCTACGACGTCGGCTCGTTGCGCACCATCTGCTCGGCCGGCGTGGCGTGGACCGCACCGATCAAGGAGCGCATGCTCGAGCACCTGCCCGGCGTGACGCTGGTCGACTCGTGCGGGTCCACCGAGGGCGTGGCCTACGGCTTCAAGCAGGTGCGTACCGGGGACGCGCTGGTGACCGCCAACTTCATGGCGGCCGCCGGGCTGAAGGTGCTCGGGGAGGACGGCGAGGAGCTGCCCGTCGGTGCGGTCGGCGTGCTGGCGGGCCCGACGACGGCCACCGGCTACCTCGGTGACCCCGAGCGGACCGCGCTCACGTTCCGGATGATCGACGGCGTGCAGCACGCGGTGCCCGGCGACCTCGGCCGCATCGAGGCGGACGGCTCGCTCACCCTCATCGGGCGGGGCGTGACGACCATCAACACGGGCGGCGAGAAGGTGTACCCGGGCGAGGTCGAGGACGCCATCCGCGAGCTGACGGCCGTCGACGACTGCCTCGTCCTCGGGGTGCCCGACGAGCGCTTCGGGCAGGCCGTCGCCGCGCTCGTCGTGCCGCGGCCCGACGCGGTGGTCGCGGTCGACGACGTGCGGGGCGCCGTCCGGCGCTCGCTGGCGGGCTACAAGGTGCCGCGGCACCTGCGCTTCGTCGACGCGGTGCCCCGCCTGCCCAACGGCAAGATCGACTACGAGGCCGCGACCCTCGCCGTCACGACGACCGCAGTGGAGAGGTAGCACCCCGGCATGGACTTCGACCTGGGCGACGAGGTGGCCGCCGTGCGCACCGAGCTGCGCGGCCTCATGGCTGAGCACGTGCCGCCGGACTTCCTCGGCGCGTTCACCGACGATCCCGCCGACCTGGCGACCGCGCAGGCCTTCTGCGCCACGCTGGCCGAGCGCGACCTGCTGTGCGTGGCGTGGCCACCCGAGTGGGGTGGCCAGGGTGCGTCGATCTGGGTGCAGACCGCCGTGCGCGAGGAGATGTGGGCCCACCACGAACCACGCGGCGCGCAGTACATGGGCGTCAACTGGGTGGGTCCGACGATCATGCGCCACGGCACGGCCGAGCAGCAACAGACCCACCTCCCGCCCATCGCCCGGGGCGAGGTGATCTGGTGCCAGGGGTTCAGCGAGCCCGACGCCGGCTCGGACCTGGCGTCGGTGCAGACCGCAGCGCGGCGCGACGGCGACGGCTGGCACGTGAACGGCCAGAAGATCTGGACCTCCTACGCCACGATGGCGCAGTGGGTGTTCCTCCTCGCCCGCACCTCGCGCGGTGACAAGAAGCAGCACGGCCTCACCATCTTCCTCGTGCCCATCGACGCGCCCGGCGTCGAGGTGCGCCCCATCGCCAGCATGGTGGGGCCGCACCACCTCAACGAGGTGTTCTTCCAGGACGTGTGGGTCACCGACGCCGACGTGCTGGGCGAGGTCGACAAGGGCTGGGACATCGTGCAGGAGGTGCTCGCCTTCGAGCGCGTCGGCATCGCCCGCTACGCCCGCTGCGAGCGTCTGCTGACCAACGCCCCGGCGGCGCTCGGCGGCGCGTGGGACGACGTGCCCGACGAGCTGCGGGTGCGCTGGGCGACCGCGCTCGTGCACTGCCGTCGCGCCCGGCTCATGGCGTACCGGATCGTGGGGCTGCAGCAGTCGGGTCGGGTCCGGCCCGGCGACGCCGCCGCGTACCGCATCGCGGTGACGCAGCTCGACCAGGAGAGCGCCGACGTGCTGATGGACATCGTCGGCTTCGGCGACCTCGGCTCGGACGACGGCCGCCGCTACGTGCGGGCCGTCGAGGACCACTGGCGCTACGCGCAGGCGTCGACGGTGGCGTCGGGCAGCGTCGAGGTCCAACGGATCCTGCTGTCACGCACCCTTCTCACGGGAGCGGCGTCGTGATCACCGAGCTGAGCGACGAGGCCACCGAGTACGGGCACCAGGCGCGGCGGGCGCTGGAGGCCGCGGGTGGCGACGACCTGGCCCCGCGCGCCGAGGAGAAGCCGCTCGAGCGGGCCGCGCTGGTCGAGCCGGCCCTGGCCCGGCTCGGTGCCTGGGACCTCGACGCGCGGGGGAGCGCGGACGAGGCCGAGGCGGCCGCCGCACTGTGCCGGGCCGCGGGGTGGTGGGCGATCGCCTATCCCGTGGCCGAGCGCCTCAGCCGACCGAGCGGGCTGACGCGTGATGGAACCCACGTGGACGGGCTCGTCGTCGTCGACCCGGCCCGGCCGGTGGCCGCCGTCGGCGGGCTCGACCGGCGGTGGGCCGCCGTCGACCTCGACGGCCGCCGGTGCGCGGCCACCGCACGAGCCGACGAGATGCGGCCCCGCAAGGACGGCTACGTCGTGCCCCTCGACCTCGAGCCGCTCGACGACGCCGGCGCCGGTGACCTCGCGCTGGCGATCGTGCTGCCGTGCTGGACGCTCCTCGGGGTGCTCGACCGCGCCCTCGCGCTGACGAGCGCCTACGTGCAGGAGCGCCACCAGTTCGGCAAGCCCCTCGCCGCGTTCCAGGCCGTGCAGTTCCAGCTGACCGAGGCCGAGGTCGAGCGCATGGGCCTCGAGGAGCTGGCCAAGCACGCGCTGTGGAGCATCGAGACGGGCGCGCTCGACGCCCTCGTCGACGCGCTGGCGTTGCGGGTCGCCGCGCTCGACGCCGCCGACGTCGTGCTGCGGATCGCCCACCAGCTGCACGGCGCCATCGGCTTCTGCGACGAGACGACGATCTCGTGGCACTCCCGGGCCAGCGTGGCGTTGCGCCGGCACCCGTTCGGTGCGTCCGCGACGCGCGCGCACCTCGTCCGCGCCATGGGGCGGCGCGGGCTGACCGGGCTCTTCACCTCGGCCCCCTGATCGACTCGACTCCCCACCCCGACGCAGCCCGAGGCACCGCCAGCATGGACTTCGACTTCTCCGACGACGACGAGCGCTTCCGCAAGGAGGTGCAGGCCTGGATGGCCGACCACCTCGTCGGCGAGTACGACGCCCTGGGCAAGGGCCAGGCGCTCGGCGAGGGCGAGGAGCTCGAGGTCCGCAAGGCGTGGGAGCGCGAGCTCGCCTCCGGGGGCTGGGTCGGACTCGGCTGGCCCGCGGCGTACGGCGGCCGCGAGGCGACGTTCACGCAGGAGCTCATCTTCCACGAGGAGTACGTGAAGGGCGGCGGCCCCAACCGCGTCGGGTGGTTCGGTGAGAACTTGCTCGGCCCGACGCTCATCGCCTTCGGCTCCGAGGCGCAGAAGCAGCGCTTCCTCCCGAAGATCCTCTCCGCCGACGAGTTCTGGTGCCAGGGGTTCAGCGAGCCCGACGCCGGTTCGGACCTGGCCAACGTGAAGACCAGCGCGCGCCTCGACGGCGACGAGTGGGTCATCAACGGCCAGAAGGTGTGGACCAGCCTCGGCCACATCGCCGACTGGATCTTCGTGGTGTGCCGGACGGATCCGGCCGCACCGAAGAAGCACCAGGGGATCAGCTTCCTGCTGTGCCCGATGGATCAGCCCGGCGTCGAGCTGCGGCCGATCGTGCAGCCGACCGGCTCGGCCGAGTTCAACGAGGTCTTCCTCACCGATGCCCGCACCCGCGCCGACCTGGTGGTGGGCGAGCCCAACCAGGGCTGGCAGGTCGTCATGGGGACGCTCGGCTTCGAGCGGGGAACCGCGTTCATGGGCGAGATGGTGCGCTGGGGTCGCGAGCTGCAGGCGTTGCGCGACGCCGCCCAGGCGCGGGGCCTCACGGCCGATCCCCGCATCCGCCAGCGCATCGCCGACGTGCACACGGGCCTGCAGCTGGCGCGGCTCAACGGGCTGCGCAGCCTGTCGGGGACGATCCACGAGGGCGAGGCCGGCCCGGTCGGCGCCATCGGCAAGCTCCAGTGGTCGCACTGGCACCAGCGCCTCGGTGACCTCGCCATGGACGTGCTCGGCGCGGACGCCACGCTGGACCAGGGTGGCGAGGCCGGCGACCTCCAGCACGCCTTCCTGTTCTCGCGGGCCGAGACGATCTTCGCCGGCTCCTCGGAGATCCAGCGCAACGTCATCGGCGAGCGCCACCTCGGCCTCCCCCGCGAACCCGCCTGAGGCTCACCGCCGCGCACCGAACCGAAGGCCCGGCCTCTCGGAGACCGCGAGGCGGAGCCTTCAGACGTCGGTCGCGCCGTCAGAAGATGCTGGCGGCGTTCTCGGACATGATCCGGCGGACCTGGTCCTCGGGCAACGACGACAGCAGGTCCTCGAACTCGTAGGCCGTCACCACGCCCTCGGCGTGGGGGAAGTCCGAGCCGAACACCAGGCACCGGTCGTCGCCGCCGAGCAGGTCGATGATCTGGGGGATGTCGTCCTCGGGGTAGGGCGCCACCCGCACGTGTTCGCCGAACACCGACGACGGACGGTCCTGCAGCTGGCCGCCGATCCACGGGCCGTTGCGGCCCATGCCCCGGCTCTTGTCGAGGTGCTTGAGCGTGTGCGGCACCCACGAGGCCCCGTGCTCGGCCACGAGCACGTTGAGGTCGGGGAAGCGCCCGAAGAGGTTGTCGAAGATCAGGGCCGACAGCGTGTCGATGATCGGGCGCTCGCCGTAGGTGTTCATCCACTGCCAGGCCGACATGCGCCACGCGCTGGGATCGGGGTCGTGGCCCCAGGCGGGCGAGATGGCTTCGAAGTACCAGTTGGGCATGATGTGCAGCGCGATCACGGCCCCCGCCTCGTTGAGGCGGCTCCAGATCGGGTCGAAGTAGGGGTCGCCGGGGCTGCGGCCGTAGGCGGGACCGGTGGGCAGCAGCACGACCTTGGCCCCTCGCTCGAGGATGTCGTCGGTGACGGCGATGGCCTGGTCGAGGTCGCGCAGCGACAGGAGCGCGGTGGCGTAGATGCGGTCTTGGTAGTTGAAGCCCCAGGCCTCGTCGTACCAGCGGTTGTACGAGTGGAGGTTGGCGTACATCGCCTCGGTGTCGGCGACGTAGTGCTCGGCCGAGAGCGCCAGCGCGCCGGGGAAGAGCACGCAGCGCTCGACGCCCTGGTCCTCCAGCAGCGCCAGCCGTGCGTCCCGGTCGACGTACTCGGCCCTCATCGGCTCGGGCTGATACTGCGCGTCGGGGTTGCCCGACGCCATCGCCTTGAGCATCTCGCGCAGCGACCCGGGCCGGTACGCGTAGTCGAAGCCCAGGCCCTCCTCGCTGTTGAAGCTGGCGATGCGGCTGCCCGCGAGCACGACGTCCTTGCCGTGCGCGTTGGGGATCGGCCGGATCGTGCGATCGGCGAACTCCGCAGGGAGGTAGCGGGTCATGGCGTCGCGCGGCTCGTAGATGTGCGTGTCGCAGTCGAACGCCCGGAGGCCGGTGGTGCGCATGGTGAGCTCCCGAAGTCACGTGACAAGAACTGTCATACCACTGTCACCACGGTCCCGTCCCCTTGGACGTCGGTCCCGTGGGTGATCCGCCCGCTCCGCTCGTCGAGCCGGCGTCGAGCCGGCGCCGAGGCGCGCGGCGGCGGCCCCTACGATGCGCTCGACCCCACCCCTCGACGTCGGAGCACGCGTGAACGAGAAGCACGGCCCGCTGGCGCACCTCAAGGTCCTCGACCTGTCGCGCATGATCCCGGGGGCGTTCTGCACGCTCCTGCTGGCCGACCTGGGCGCCGACGTGCTCAAGGTCGAGAGCCCCCGGGGCGGCGACGGCCTGCGCTCGATGCCCGCGCCGGGCGGATTCAACGCGACGCACGCGGCGCTCAACCGGGGCAAGCGATCGGTCGCGCTGGACCTGCGCCACGACGATGCCGGCACGGTGCTGTCCGCCCTCGCGGGCTGGGCCGACGTCGTCGTCGAGTCGCACCGGCCCGGCCAGCTCGACGCCATGGGGCTCGGCTACGAGGCGATGAAGGCCGTGAACCCCCGGATCGTGTGGTGCTCGCTCACCGGCTTCGGTGACGTCGGACCCAACCGCGACGCACCCGGCCACGACCTCACGTACCTCGGGGCGTCGGGCCTGCTGGGCCGCCTCGGCGACGGCCCGGTGACCCCGCCGGGCGCGGTGCTGTCGCTGCCCCTCGCGGCCCTGATGGCGTGCGTCGGCATCCTGGCGGCGGTACCCGAGGCGGCCCGCACCGGTGAAGGTGTGCGGCTCGACGCCAACATGGTCGACAGCGCGATGTGGATCCTGAGCGAGGACGTCTCGCGCGCCGCCACCGCGCCCGCGCCGGGCTGGGGGACCTTCTCGTCCCGCAACGTCTACGCCTGCCAGGACGGCCGGTCGGTCACCGTCACCTCGAGCGAGCCCAAGGCGTGGGCCGCCCTGTGCGAGGCGCTCGGCACGCCGGAGCTGCTCGAGCACCGCCTCGGCGTCGACGACGAAGCCCCGGTCATCGCCAAGCTGCAGGACGCGTTCCGGACCCGGCCGGCGAGCGCGTGGCTGGCCAACCCCGGCCTCGCGGCGGGGGTGGGACCGGTCAACGACGCGGCCGACCTCGTCGCCGATCCGCAGGTCGTCGATCGGGGCAGCCTCTTCCAGCTGGTGTCGGGCGCGACGGTGCTCGCCAACCCGATCCGCTACGGGAGCGCCTCCGGCGCCGAGGCGTCGTCGGCTCGCACCGATCCCCCCGAGCTCGGCGCGGACACCGATGCCGCGCTGGCGGCCGCGGGGTTCGGCGCCGACGACATCGCCCGGCTCCGCGCCGGCGGCGTGCTGGGCTGAGCCCTACCGCGCCGCCCGCGCCTGCTCGGCGGCGCGCGCCCGCAACACGTCCTTCAGCACCTTGCCGGTGGCGTTGAGGGGCAGCTCGTCCACGACCTCGACGTGGCGGGGGACCTTGAAGTTGGCGACGCGCTCGCGGGCGAAGGCGAGCACCGCCTCGGCGCGCACGGACGCGCCCTCGCGGGGGACGACGAAGGCCGCCCCCACCTCGCCGAAGCGCTCGTCGGGCACCCCGATGACCGCCACCTGCCCGACCTCCGGCATCCGGGCGAGGGCCCGCTCGACCTCGGCCGGCGCCACGTTGAACCCACCCATGATGTAGAGGTCCTTCTTGCGGTCGGTGATGTGCAGGTAGCCGTCCCGGTCGAAGTGGCCGACGTCGCCGGTGCGCAACCAGCCGTCGACGATGGCTGCCCGGGTGGCCTCCTCGTCGCCGAGGTACCCGCTCATGAGCCACGGGCTGCGGATGAGCAGCTCGCCGTCGTCGCCGGGCACGACGTCGAGCCCGGCGTCGTCGACGGCGCGCAGCTCGACGCCCGGGAGGGGGCGGCCGGCGGTGGTGGCCACGACCTCGGCGGGGTCCTCGGGCGCCGTGAGCGTGGCGAGGGCATGGCTCTCCGTCAGGCCGTACGCCGACAAGGTCGTGACGCCGAGCTCGGTGCGCACGCGGTCGACGAGGGCGGCGGGGATGACGGTGGCCCCGATCATGGCGTGGCGCAGGCTCGACAGGTCGTGGCCCGACCGGTCGGGGTGGTCGAGCACGGCCCCGAAGATGGTGGGCGGCCCGGGCAGGTGGGTGATGCGCTCGCGCTCGATCGTGGCGAGCAGCTCGTCGGCGTCGAACACGGCCATCGGGAGCGCGACGGCGCCCGTCATGAGGCTCGCCATCCACCCCGCCTTGTAGCCGAAGCAGTGGAAGAAGGGCGTGGGGATCACGTAGCGGTCGCCCGCCTGCAGGCCGAACCGCTCGGCGAAGACCGCGTACCCCTCGAGGCTGGCGCCGTGGCGCAGCATCACCCCCTTGGGTGCGCCGGTCGTCCCCGACGTGAAGAGCACGTCGCTCACGTCGTCGGGGCCGACGGCCCGGATGCGGTCGTCGACGACGTCGACCGCGACGGTCTCGCCGTGCTCGAGCAGCGCGTCCCACGAGGGGGTCGACGACTCGCCCGGCAGCGGGAGGGCCACGGCGTCGAGGACCTGCAGGTCGGGGTCGGCGGCGTGCAGCGCGTCGAGGTACCGCGTGCCGAGGAAGCCGTCGGCCACGAGGAGCGTGCGGACACCGGCGGCAAGGAGGATCGAGGCCGCCTCGGCGCCCTTCAGCCGGGTGTTGAGCGGGACGAGCCACGCGCCGGCGGCGTGCACCGCGGTCGCGGCGACGACCCAGACCGCCGAGTTCGGAGCCCACAGCGCCACGCGGTCGCCGGGGTGGACCCCGCGGGCGACGAGGCCGCGGGCGACCGCGGTCATGGCCCGTTCGAGGTCGACGAACGAGAGGCGGATGTCGCCGTCGACGATGGCGAGGGCGGAGCCGTGGCGCTGGGCCCCGGCGCGCACCATGCGGGGGATGGTGTCGGCGGCGGTTCGGGTGTCGGCGGCGGTTCGGGTGTCGGCGGCGGTTCGGGTGTCGGCGGCGGGACGCTGGGGCGCGCGGTCGGCCATGGGAGATGGCTATCGCCGCGGACCGGGGTCGGCAAGGTCCTCACCGGGGCGGTGGCCGTCGGGTCGATCCCACCTCGGGTGCCTTGACCCTCGCGCGGCGGGTTCCTAGAGTGACAGTCGGCTGTCGCGTTTGGTTGTGCGCCGGCTCGTGCAGGGGGATCCAGCTCGCCGCACCGGGCGTGTGCCGGCGAGTCCAGTTGAGGAACTTCTGCACTTGGACACCGTGGTGGCGGCGGGTCCACGCCCGACCTCGACCCACGGAGCAGCGATGACCCAGTTGCAGCAGCGAGGCACCCCGGCGGTGGCGGGATGAAGCCGTCGTCGTTCGAGCACCACGCCCCCGAGACCGTCGACGAGGCGACCGCGCTCCTCGCCGAGCTGGGCGACGGGGCGAAGGTCCTGGCCGGCGGCCAGAGCCTGATCCCCATGCTCTCGTTGCGGCTCGCGCAGTTCGAGCACCTGATCGACGTCGGGCGCATCCCTGCGCTGCGCGGCGTCCGGCGGGACGGCGCCACCGTCGCCATCGGCTCGGCGACCGTGGATGCCGACGCCGAGCTCGATCCGGTCGTCGCCGCCGGCGTGCCGCTGCTGACCGCGGCGACGCCGTTCGTCGGCCACTTCCAGATCCGCAGCCGGGGGACCGTCGGGGGATCGATCGCCCACGCCGATCCCTGCGCCGAGTACCCCGCCGTCGCCCTCGCCCTGGACGCCGAGCTCGAGGCCACGTCGACGCGGGGGTCGCGGACGATCCCCGCGGCCGAGTTCTTCCAGGGGTACTGGACGACGGCGCTCGCCCCCGACGAGCTGCTGACCGGTGTGCGCTTCCCGGTGTGGGACGGTCGGTGCGGGTTCGCCGTGCACGAGTTCGCCCGCCGCCACGGCGACTTCGCCGTCGCCGGCGCCGTGGTCGGGGTCGAGCTCGCCGACGATCGGCGCGTGACCCGCTGCGCCATCGGGCTGCTCGGCCTCGGGTCGACGCCCCTGCGGGCCACCGCGGCCGAGCAGGCCGCGCTCGGGCAGTCCGAGGACCTCGACGCCCGTGCGCTCGGGCGCCTGGCGATGGCCGAGCTCGACGACGTGCCCGGCGACCTCCACGGCCCGCCGTCGTACCGCACCCGGGTCGGCGCGGCGATGGTCGCACGGGCGTTCACCGACGCGGTCCGGAGGGCGAGCGGTGGGTGAGCGTCCGGTGCAGGTGCGGGTCAACGGCACGACCTACGAGCGGACGGTCGAGCCGCGCCTGACGCTCGCCGACTACCTGCGCGAGGAGTGTCGGCTCACGGGCACCCACCTCGGGTGCGAGCACGGCGTCTGCGGCGCGTGCACGGTGCTCGTCGACGGGCGCGCCGCCCGCTCGTGCCTGATGTTCGCCGTCCAGGCCGAAGGTGCCGAGATCACGACGGTCGAGGGCCTGAGCGGTGCCGACGGGACGCTGTCGGTCGTGCAGGAGGCCTTCCGCGACGCGCACGGCCTGCAGTGCGGCTTCTGCACGCCCGGCTTCGTCGTGTCGGTCACGGCGCTCCTCGAGGCCAACCCCGACCCCACCGGGCAGGAGATCCGCGAGGGGCTCTCGGGGAACCTGTGTCGGTGCACGGGCTACCAGGGGATCATCAAGGCCGTGGAGCTCGCAGCGCAGCGGCTCGCAGAACTACGACGGGAGGAGTCGCCGTGAGCGAGCGGAGCGAGATCACGTCGGGCGGCCCCGCGAGCGCCAGCGAGCCGGGCGCCGATGGGGTCCGGGGACGCAGCCACCGGGAGGAGTCGCCGTGAGCGAGCGGAGCGAGATCACGTCGGGCGGCCGCGCGAGCGCCAGCGAGCCGGGCGCCGATGGGGTCCGGGGGCGCAGCCACCGGGAGGAGTCGCCGTGAGCGCACGGTTCGTCGGGCAGCGGGTGCTGCGCCGGGAGGACGCCCGGTTCCTCACGGGACGGGGCCGGTACGTCGACGACATCGCGATGCCGGGAGCGCTGCACGTGGCCTTCGCCCGCAGCAACGTGGCCCGGGGGTCGATCGCGTCGGTCGAGGTGGCCGAGGCCGCGGCGATGCCGGGGGTGGTGGCTGTCTACACCGCCGCCGAGCTCAACCACCTCGTGGCGGACTTCAAGGTCGACGACGAGCTGGTGATGGGCACCACCCGGCCGTTCCGGGTCCTGGCCGACGGGGACGTGCGGGCCGTCGGCGAGCCGGTCGCCATGGTTGTGGCCGAGTCCCGCTACCTGGCCGAGGACGCCGTCGAGGCGATCGTCGTCGACGTCGAGCCCGAGCCACCGCTCGTCGATTCGCTCCGTGCGCTCGACGAGGACGCCGTGGTGGTCCATCCCGAGACCGACTCGAACCTCTTCAGCGGCATGCCGCTCATGATCGACCCGACCGAGCTCGACGAGGCGATCGCGTCCGCGCCGGTCAGCCTGACCGAGCACTTCGCGCAGCACCGCTACGCCACCGTGCCCATGGAGCCACGGGGGATCCTCGCCACGTGGGACGGCTTCGACGACTCGCTGACCGTCTGGATCTCGACGCAGGGCCCCCACGGCGCCCGGGCGCTGATGTCGCGGGTGCTGGGGATCGACGAGTCGCAGGTGCGGGTGATCATGCCCGACGTCGGTGGCGCGTTCGGCCTCAAGATGAACCCGTCCGAGGAGGAGGTGGCCGTCGTGCTGGCCACCAAGCTGCTCGGCCGGCCGGTCAAGTGGATCCAGGACCGGGCCGAGAATCTGCTCTACGACGACCACTGCCGCGAGGACTACGCCACCGTCACCATGGCGGCCGAGCGCGACGGCGAGATCGTCGGTGCCCGGGTCGAGTTCACCGAGGGCGCCGGTGCGTTCCCCGCCCCGTTCTCGAGCGCGGCCGTGCTCACCACGATGATCTTCCCGGGCCCGTACCGCATCAACCGGTTCGCGGCCTCGTCGCAGTCGGTGCACACCAACACGGCGGGCCGCGGCGCCTACCGCGGCCCGTGGATGATCGAGACGGTCGTCCGGGAGCAGATGCTCGACGTGCTGGCGCACGAGCTCGGCATGGACCCGCTCGACCTGCGCCGGCGCAACGTCCTGCGCCGCGACGAGCTGCCCCACGCCATGCCCAGCGGGATGACCATCGAGGACGTCACGCCCGCCGAGACGCTCGAGCAGGCGGCGACGATGATCGGGTACGACGACCTGCGCCGGCAGCAGGCCGACTGGCGGGCGGCCGGTCGACTCGTGGGGATCGGCATCGGGCTGTTGACCGAGCCCACGGCCATGGGCTTCGGGTTCATGTCGACCGACGCCGCGACGGTGCGCATCAACCAGAACGGCAGCGTCGACGTGCAGACGACCGGCGCCAGCCACGGCCAGAGCCTCGAGACCACGATCGCCCAGGTCGTGGCCGACGAGCTCGGCGTCGACATCTCGCAGGTGCGTGTGCGCCAGGGCGACACGGCCGCGTCGCCCGTGGGGCCCGGCACCGGGGGCAGCCGCAGCGCCGTCATCGCCGGCACCGCCGCGGTGAAGGCGGCCCACGACGTGCGTGAGCGGATGCTGGCCATCGTCGCCCACGCGCTCGAAGCCTCCGTCGACGACCTCGAGATCGTCGACGGTCGGGTGCAGGTCGCGGGCACGCCCACCCGCGGCATGACGATCGCCGAGGTGGCCCTCAAGGCCTACACCCAGCCCGCGGCGCTGCCGCCGGGGGTGCCGCTGGGCCTCGACGGCCAGGCGCGGTGGACGCCGGACGGGTTCTGCACGTGGTCCAACGCCTGCCACATGTGCCTCGTCGAGATCGACCGGGACACGGGCAAGGTGGACATCCTGCGCTACGTCGTGAGCGAGGACTGCGGCGTCATGGTGAACCCCAACGTCGTCGAGGGCCAGATCGCCGGGGGCGTGGTCCAGGGCATCGGCGGTGTCCTCTACGAGCACCTGCCCTACGACGCCGACGGCAACCCGCTGGCCACGACCTTCGTCGACTACCTCCTGCCCACGGCGACCGAGGTCCCGATCATCGAGTACGGCCACATCGAGACCCCGTCGCCCACCAACCCCGGTGGCCACAAGGGGATGGGGGAGGGGGGAGCGATCGCGTCGCCCCCGGCGATCATCAACGCCGTCGCCGACGCGCTGGCGCCGATGGGCGCGGTCGTGCGGGCCCAGCCCCTCGGTCCGGCAGACGTCATCGCGCTCATCGAGGAGGCGGAGCAGCGCGCCGCGGTGCCCGGGTGACGCGGTCGGCTCCACCGTCGGCGTGGGTGGCGGACGGGGCACGGAGTGTCCATTTCGGCGAAGGAAGGCGCAAGGGTGCCGTTGGTACGATCCTCAAAGCGCTCGGAGCGATGTCAGGCAATTGACCTCCATGGGTTCGTGA
>Ga0075364_10000288_pt1 | contig 24584 bp, 19 predicted proteins | sample EndMetdeltDD1764_FD_71517 | JGI IMG/M metagenome (GOLD analysis project Ga0075364, IMG submission 71517) | Populus endosphere microbial communities from Tennessee, USA - Endosphere MetaG P. deltoides DD176-4 | ecosystem: Host-associated > Plants > Roots > Endosphere | place: USA: Tennessee... | reverse complement strand
GCCGCGATCGGTTCGCTGTTTCGACGATCTATGGCGGCACCGTTTGCATCGACAGCCGGCCCATGACGAAGGTGCGCAACTTCACGATCAGCGAGGACCGCCGCTTCTTCGAATTCGACTGGACCGGTTATGAAGCCGATGGTCACATCGTCGTCGACCGGACGGGCAAAGGACAAGTGATCGATACCGGGGTATCGCCGGTCTCGTCGCCCACCGCCTCGCGTTTCGCGGCCATCCAGCAGAGCGAGGCGGCATTCGGCGCGCTCGAAGGCTTCGGCGTGTGGCAGGTGGCCGTCGTCGGGATTCGCCGGCTGACGCTGCAGCAGGACATACCGGCGCTGGCCGACTGGCGGATCGACCGCTGGGTGGGAGACGATTGCATCGAACTGTCTGGCATTCCTTATGGCCGCATGACCGATCCCGGCATCGCACCCGCAAAGCTGCGCCGCGACCGCTATGTGGCCGCTGCTGGCGGCAGCGGCTGGCTGGTGACGCCGACCGCGAGCGGCTGTCCGCCGGTCAAGAAGCGCAAGTGACGGTCACGCGGCCGGCTCGCGGGTGAAGGGACGGTTCCGGCATTTCGCCGCCATAGATTGGTCGGGTGCGACAGGCGAACGGCACAAGGGGATCGCGGTGGCGATCTGCTCGCAGGGAAGCGGTGCGCCCGAACTCGTCCGGATCGGGCACCGCTGGTCGCGCGCCGAAGTGCTGGACTGGCTGCTGACCGAAATGCCGGCCGATACCCTTGCCGGCTTCGATCTCAGCCTGTCGCTGGCCTTCGTGGACCGGGGCTCGTTCTTCCCCGGCTGGGCGGCCAGCCCGGCCGATGCACGGGCCTTGTGGGCACTGGTGGACGAACTGGCAGCGGATGACCCGCATCTCGGGGTATCGAGCTTCGTCGACCATCCAGAGGCGGCGCGTCACTTCCGCCGCCACGGCGGACGCCAGGGCGAACTCTTCCAGACCGGCAGCAAGCCCGGCGGCAGTGGTCGCTTTCGGGTCACCGAGTGCGTCCAGCGGAAAATGGGTTGCCAGCCCTACAGCAATTTCAACCTCGTCGGCGCGGCGCAAGTCGGCAAGTCGGGATTGACCGGCATGCGCATGCTGCAACGGCTCGCCGAGCGTCTGCCGGTCTGGCCGATCGATCCGTTGCCCGAAAGCGGCTCGGTCCTCGTCGAGATATACACGACGATCGCCGCGATCACGGCGGGGCGCAGCGCCGCTCGCTCGAAGATCCGCGACATCGGCGAACTCAACACGGCGCTGGCGGCCTTGGGCAGCGCCTGCATACCCGGCGAGGGCGCCATCGACGATCACCGCAGCGACGCCCTGCTGACCTCCGCCTGGCTGCGCAGCGCCGCGCACCGCAAGAAGCTCTGGCATCCCGCCGCCATGACCCCCGAGATCGCCCGCACAGAAGGCTGGACCTTCGGCGCGGCGTGATAGTATGGGCACGCATCGTGCCGGCTTAGCTCAGTTGGTAGAGCACCTGATTTGTAATCAGGGGGCCACGGGTTCGAATCCTGTAGCCGGCACCATATTTTTCAATTAGTTAAGGCGGAAATCAGAGGGCCATCTATTTGCCAGTCGGGGTGAAGGTTTCACTAAGGCTTCATAGACGCTCGGATGGTCTTGGATGAAGTTAGGTTGCGCGAACGCTGAATGATCGTGCAACGCTCCCCGCCGAGGCGGAAAAAGAATTCTTTTCCTGGGGGTCCCCGACCGAGGGGGATTGAAAACGACGCTACGGCGGGGGGCGTACAAGGGTTACGCATGCGAACCGGTGAGCTTTTTTGGGCTGAATAAATTTTTTGATATCAAAATTTCAGGTGATTTGCGGATCGGCTTCGCCTGCGGCTTGAACGCGTCGATAGCCTTTGCATTGAGTACTTTTCGCATGTGCCGTTTCCTTTCACGGCACCTCAATAATCATGGATTTCCGCCAATCTCAAAGAAAACCCCGATACGCGAACGGGCTGCGACGGAAAACTTTATCCTGCTGCGATCTGCAATCGATGACCGGGGGGTGGTTGGAACCGAATTTACGACCGCGATAACGAACCAAGCGCTGCGCGACAGTTTCTGGAAATTCAGGTCTCAATGAATTTCGTCAGATCGAATGACTTCACGGGCAAAGGGGCATGTCAGCCAAATGACCCCTCTCATCCCGCTCTTTCCATAAGGATTCCGATAGCCGCTGTTCGTTCAACCAGGATGGGAAAGAAAAAGCAGACATTTTGCGAGAGCGCTTGGCTTGCCCAAAATTAGAACATATATAGAACAATAACTATGCGCGATTCGCTTGCCTTTCATCTTCTCAAACGCCGCCTTGTCCAGGACGATGCCGGATTCGCGCCTTGTGTGCAGCATGATTTGCCCCCCGACAGCGCCGATCTGGACATCATTTTGCAGAATGGATTGCCGCAAGGAAAGCTGCACGAACTCTATGCACCGGACGTCGATGATGCCCCCAGCTTGGCGGGTTTCGCTGCCATGCTGGCGTTGAAGGTACATGCCGGCCCTCTGGCATGGCTACGCACGGAAGCAGCGGAACGGGCGTTGGGGCGCCTTTACATGCCGGGCTTGGTCGAGTTGGGAGGTGATCCAAGTTCCGTGATCCTGGCGATGCTGCCCGACGATAGGACTTTGCTACGCACGGCGGCCGATGCTGCTGCCTGTCCGGGATTGGGAGCCGTGGTAGTGGAATGCTGGGGCAAGACCCCTTTGCTGACCTTGACCGCAAGCCGCAAGTTGACGCTGGCTGCTGAAAAATCTGGGGTAACGCTGTTCCTGCTGCGCATCGGTACCCAGCCCGTGCCCAGTGCCGCCTCGACGAGATGGAGCATATCGGCCGCTCCTTCTGCCACAGTGATCTCCAATGTGCCAGGCCACAGCATGATCGAAGTGGAGCTTCTACGGCGACGTTCGGGACCAGCCGGGATGCGCTGTAAAATGGAGTGGGATCGTGACGAGCGTGCGTTCCGGAAACCGGCGCTATCTGGCGCTGTGGCTGCCCTGGCTGAGTATCGAACGAGTGATCCACGCGGGAGGAACGCAGTCCGCTCCGCCTGACGCACCGCTCGCCACAGTTGAGAAAGTCAAAGGCGCGCTGCGGCTTGCGTCGGTTGACCGGGCGGCGGCCGCGTTGGGCTTGCATGAGGGCATGAGTCTGGCCGATGCGCGGGCCACAGTGCCGGAATTGCTGGTATTGGACCATAATGCTTATGCCGATGCAATACTGCTGGACCGGCTGGCGGAGGGATGCACGCGTTATACGCCGCATGTCGCGGTCGACGGTTGCGATGCGCTAGTGCTGGATCTGACCGGCAGCATTCATTTGTTTGGGGATGAAACAACGCTGATCGCGGATGTGCAAGCCCGGCTGGCACGGCGCGGTTTGCAGGTGCGCGCTGCCTTTGCATATGGTCCCGAGGCCGCACTGGCACTAGCGCGCTATCAGCGTACCCCTGTGACCGACGAATACGCGGCGGTTATGCGCCTGCCGATTGCAGCGCTACAACTGGAGGCGGAACACGAAACCGCCTTGCAACGCGCAGGGCTGTTGAAGATAGGCGATATAGCGCGACGCCCACTTGCAGCCATCGCCGCGCGATTTGGCGAGGATGCCGTTCAGGCGATCCGCCGCATGACTGGCGAGGCGGCTAGTCCGCTGGCATTTCGAACTGTGAAAGCGCCGCTGGTTTTCGACCGACGCTTCGCCGATCCTATCGCCCGCACTGACTATGTGCTGGAGCGATTGGCCGACCTTGCCGCACAAGCTATGGAGGCACTGGGCGAGCGCGGACATGGCGGACGGCGGTTCGAGGCATTGTTCTTCCGCTCCGATGGGCTGACCAGACGGCTGGCGATCGAAACCGGGTTTCCCACGCGTGACATCAAGGTCGTGATGCGCCTGTTCCGCGAGCGGATCGATACGCTGGACGACCCGCTCGACCCCGGCTTTGGCTACGACATGGTGCGGTTGACGGTGCCCAGGCACGAGCCGCTGGCGGCAGGCCAGTTGCGACTGGAGGGCCAAGAAGCACATGCCATTCAGCAAGTCGAGGAACTGGTCGACAGATTGAGCACGCGCCTGGGACGCGAGCGCGTGCGCCGTTTCATCCCACGCGACAGTCATATTCCCGAACAGGCGCAACTCACGCTGCCGGCGATGGAGGCAAGCCAAACGCAGGCTGAATGGACGATATCACCGCCCGGCAATCCGCCGCTGCGCCCGCTGCATTTGTTCGATCCGCCCCAGAAGATCGAAGTGATTGCGCAGGTCCCCGACGGACCGCCTCACCGCTTCCACTGGCACAAGGCGATGCATGAGGTCAGTCGCTTCGAAGGGCCGGAGCGCATTGCCTCCGAATGGTGGAAGGCGAAGGACGGCAACCCTGCGCATGGCGCACCGACGCGGGATTACTATCGGGTGGAGGATCGCCGGGGACGGCGTTTCTGGATCTTTCGCCATGGGCTATACGACGAAGAAAGCGAGCATCCCCACTGGTATCTGCACGGGCTGTTCGCATGACCGGTTTCGCCGAACTGGTCGCCGCGACCAATTATTCCTTCTTGCGCGGGGCTTCGCATCCCGGCGATATGATCAAGCAGGCCATCGCGCTGGGCTATGCAGGGATCGGGATTGCGGATCGCAATACCGTGGCCGGTGTCGTGCGAGCATGGTCGGCACTACGGGAAAAGAACGAAGAAGCGCGACACCTGTCCGGGCATGATGTTGATTTGAAGCTGGTGGTTGGTGCGCGGCTGGTGTTCTGTGACGGCACACCGGACATCATCGCTTATCCCGCCAACCGGCACGGCTGGGGCCGACTATGTCGCATGCTGACGGAGGGGAACAAGCAGGCTGCCAAGGGTGATTGTCTGCTGACTTTCGCCCATCTCACCGAGTTCTGCGACGATCTGTTGCTGATCGCCATGGCCAGCGACGAGCATGAGGAGATATTGCGCCGCCTACTGTGGCGCGCGCGGGGATCGCTATGGCTGAGTGCGACCATGCCCTACAACGGCGATGATCGGCGTCGCCTGGTCGGGCAACAAGCCTTGGCAAGCCGATTGGGCATCCCTCTGATCGCCACCAATGATGCGCTCTATGCGGAAGCCGGAGATCGGCCGTTACAAGATATCGTCGCCTGCATTCGCGAAGGTATGAGTATGGCGCAGGCCGGGAGACGCCTGTTTCCCAATGCGGAGCGCCATCTGAAATCGCCTAGGGAGATGAAACGGCTGTTTCGCGATGCACCCGACGCCATTGCCCAGACGACCGCCTTTCTGGGGCGCGTAGAATTCGACTTGTCCCAACTCCACTACGAATATCCGCATGAGCCGGTGCCGGACGGGTGGGAGCCGCAGGAATGGCTTGAGCATCTGGTGCGCAACAAGCTGCCGGAACGCTATCCCTCCGGGCTGACACAGGAGGGCCTGAAGAAGCTCCAGATCGAATTCGACCTGATCCGTGCGAAGAATTACGCCTATTATTTTCTGACCGTGCACGATGTGGTCGAATATGCACGCGGGAAAGGCATATTGTGCCAGGGGCGCGGCTCGGCGGCCAATTCGATCGTTTGCTATGTGCTGGGCGTCACCGCGATCGATCCTATCAGGGAAAAGCTGCTGTTCACCCGCTTCCTGTCGGAAGAGCGGGATGAGCCGCCGGATATCGACATCGATTTCGAGCATGAGCGGCGCGAGATCGTCATGCAGTATATCTATGATCGCTATGGCCGTGATCGCGCGGGGATCGCCGCCACCGTCATCCATTATCGTCCACGCAGCGCGGTGCGGGAAGTGGCCAAGGCGCTGGGCATTTCCGAGGACATCGTCCGCCGACTGACCGGCACGGTCTGGGGCAGCTTTTCTGGTTCAATGGAACCCGAGCGGTACAGGCAGGCGGGAATCGACATTGAAAACCCGCAGATTATCCGGTTGAAAGCACTGGTGGACCGGCTGCTGAATTTCCCCTGCCATCTTTCGCAGCATGTCGGCGGTTTCGTGCTGACCGATGGGCGACTGGATGAAATGGTGCCGATCCACAATGCCGCCATGCCCGATCGCACCTTCATCGAATGGGACAAGGACGATATCGACGCGTTGGGGCTAATGAAGGTCGATATCCTGGCGCTTGGGATGCTGACCTGCATCCGCAAGGCCATCACTTTGATGAAGCAATGGGATGTCGGCGACTATCAATTGCACACGATCCCGCAGGACGATCCCGCCACTTATGCGATGTTGCAAAAGGGCGATAGCATCGGCGTGTTTCAGGTAGAGAGCCGCGCCCAGATCAATATGCTGCCACGCCTGAGGCCGAAAGAACTCTATGATCTCGTTATTCAGGTCGCTATCGTTCGCCCCGGCCCGATCGAAGGTGATATGGTCCACCCCTATCTGCGCCGCCGCGCGGGCAAGGAAAAGGTGGAATGGCCATCTCCTAAGCCACCGCATGATCCCAACGAGTTGAAGGAGGTGCTGGGCAAGACTCTGGGCGTGCCGCTGTTTCAGGAACAGGCGATGAATCTGGCCATCACGGCGGCCGAATTTTCGCACGCCGACGCCAATCAGTTGCGCCATTCGATGGCGACTTTCCGCAATGTCGGCAAGATGGAACGTTTCGAGGAAAAATTGGTCACGGGCATGGTGCGACGCGGCTATGAGCGGGATTTCGCCAAACGATGCTACAGACAGATCGAGGGGTTCGGCAGCTATGGCTTTCCCGAAAGCCACGCCCAGTCCTTTGCGATCCTGGTCTATGCCTCCAGCTGGATCAAATGCCATCACCCGGCGATTTTCGCATGCGCGATCCTGAATTCGCAGCCGATGGGCTTTTATGCTCCGGCGCAACTTGTCCGCGATGCGCGCGAACATGGGGTGGAAATCTTGCCTATCGACGTGAATCATTCGGGCTGGGACCATGCTATCGAACGCGGCAGAGACGGTAGCTTGGCCTTGCGCCTGGGCTTCCGCCTGATGGACGGTTTCAATAGAAATTGGGCAGAGGCTGTCGAGAGGGCACGGACAGTGCAGCCCTTCGCTTCGATCGAGCGACTCGCCCGCGATGCAGGCCTTCCGTCTCGCGCCCTGCGTTTGTTGAGCGATGCCGATGCCCTGCAATCCCTGGATATGGGCCGCCGTGAAGCGTTATGGGAAGCGCGGCGGACCCCGGCAGGCAGCTTGCCTCTGTTCGAACATGCTGCCGCGCGGGAGATTGGCGACGAACCGGATGCCCGGCTTCCCGCTCTCCAGCCATGGGAGGAGGTGACAACCGATTACCAGACAACGCGTCTGTCGCTGAAAGGCCACCCGATGCAGTTCCTGCGGCCGATCTTTCAGGCCGAAGGCGTGATGAGTTGCACGGACACCTGTGCCTCCGGCAACGGCAGGATCGTGCGAACCGCCGGCGTGGTACTGGTTCGGCAGCGTCCGGGGAAAGGCAACGCGATCTTCGTCACCATGGAAGATGAAGGCGGCATCGCCAACGTCGTAATCTGGGCGCGTTTATTCGAACGCTATCGTCGTCAGGTGATGACATCACGGCTAATGCTGGTCGAAGGCGAGGTACAGCGTAGCGAGGAAGGCGTCGTGCATCTGATGGCCCGCCGGATCGTCGATCGCACCGGAGAATTGAACAAGCTGATGCTGGATGAAGCGATAAAGGCGTCAGCATCCGATGATCGTGATGGCCCGTCTACGGTGTCGCTTGCAGGCCATCCCCGCAACGTGCGGATAGTGCCGCCATCGCGGGACTTTCATTGATGGTAAAGAGATGCAGGCTGATTAGCAGATCCTCTTGGCAGCATCTCAATTGTCAAAGCCGCAACCATCCACAGGCATTCATATTCCCGGTCACCGCAATGATCTATTGGTCGTTTAATGTTCGCATGAATGCTTTCACCTTTAGTGCCGGTCTAGTCCACCTGACTGAGGGCCAACGTAGTCTTTGGGCTTCTCGGCTTCACTGGTGCTGCGAGCGCCAGCGGGGTCCCAACGGGGCATCAGGGGCCAACAATTGATTGCTGTGGAATCCAACAGGCTTCGACAGCTTGCAACGTGCCGGTTCGCGCCATCGTGTTCCCCAAGCAACGGATTGCAAAAAATTACATCATTATACCAAGAGGTTAAGCCCAGATTGTAATCAGGGGGCCACGGGTTCGAATCCTGTAGCCGGCACCATCTTCCTCCACCGCGTGCCCTATTGGCAGATGCCGGTTGCGGGCTATTGAGGCTGCAGCGGAACGTTGGGCGAGAGGATCGGATTTCCATGATCGGTATCGATTTGAGCGGCAGGAATGCGCTGGTCTGCGGCGCGGGTGGCGGCGGGTTGGGCAGTGCGGTCAGCCGGGCGCTGGCGGAAGCGGGTGCTGGGCTGATCGCGGTCGATCAGAGCGAGGCGCTGGTCGAGGAGACGAGGTCCGATGCGGCCGGATGGGGCGTTCGCTGCGATACGATCGTCGCCAACCTGATGGATTCGGTCGAGGCCACGGGAATCGTCGGTACGGCGATCGCCAAGGCGGGGCGGATCGACATCGTCGTCAACGTCGCAGGCGGCACTCGCCTGCATCAATGGTCGCCGATCGAGGAGACGTCTGCCGAAACGTTCCGCGACGTCATGGCCCTCAACCTCGACTACGTCTTTCGCGTCTGCGCCGATGCGGCGCGTCATATGATCGGGGCGAAGAGTCCGGGGAGCATCATCAACTTTACATCGATCTCGGGCCTGCGCAGTGCGCCGTTCCACGGGCCTTACGGCATGGCGAAGCGCGGCGTCATGGCGATGACCGAGACCATGGCGATCGAATGGGCGCGATACGGCATCCGGGTCAATACCGTCGCGCCTGGCGGCGTCGCTTCGCCGCGCGCGCTCAAGGCCTATGGCGGGGAGCGTTCGGAGAGCGACGTGGCGCTCGCCGACGGGCTCCGCATGATGAAGCCCGCGGAGATCGGTTCGGTAGTCGCATTTCTGGCGTCGGACCTCGCGTCGGGGATATCGGGCCAGACGATCGTGGTGGATTCGGGAATCTCCGCCAAGAATCCCGCGTCTGCGCTTTCGGACTATATCAAGCTGATGGATTCTGCGCGTTCGGCTGCGGACGCGGGCGGGACCGCCTGATATCCAGCATCGATCGGACCCGCCCTCCTTGTCGGCGCGCTATCGCTGCCTTTCGAAGAGATGGCATTGCCAGGGCCTGAGTCTTGGCGGCGCAGTCATCGCGAGCCTGCCGGAACCTCTCCAATAACGCGGTGTTTCGATGAAAGCTGACAAAAGGAGCTTTCATGCGCTCGGCGATCTTGTGGTTCATCGGAGTTCCCATCCCGCTCATCCTGCTGCTGGCTTACTGCACGGGTCATCTGTGAAAGCCAATCGCTTGGGGTTGCAGGAAAAATTGCAATGGCTTAACCAACTGCCGGCTCGATAGTGATGCCAGGGAGTTGTTACGATGGCCAAGCTGATGCCCTACGGTGAAACCGGGAATGTTCATAACGTTTCGAAGGTCGGCAAGAAGCTGACTTCGCGAAGCCTTGCGGCGCGTATGCCTTCGGCGGAAATCGCGGCGAAAGTTGGTGTTCCGGCTTTCACCACTGCTCGTGCGGCGCGCGTCGTCCGTCTGAACGATCGCGGCTGAAGTTTTGAAATCACCACGACCGGCTGCGCGGATGGCCCGGCATGTCGTGGTGATTCCAGATGCGCCGATCGGGTGGCCGGCCCAAGCGTGTCTGGCACGAAGTCAAGCGCTGCCAGTTCTGCGTTGATCGGGTCTCGTATAGATCGGGCGATCGAGCCGAGACCCTATTCCTGTTCTGGACTTATTTGCCGACGCTTTCGTGCGGACGGTGTGAGGCGTTGACCTTGTCTGACGCCCGTGCCGCGCGCCGGGTCGTCACCGCCGCGCGTCGACAGACCGCTGGAACGGTGCCATGCGGACATATTCCGGAATCGTCAGTCCTTAGTGGATTCACCCCCTGGCTGGCGACGGCTGCGTGGCCGACCTTGGCGGCAGGCCGCAAGATCGGCACGGATCGGCAATGGATTGGAGAGGAACAGCGCGATGGCGATTATCGACAGTCAGGTACACGTCTATGAGGCCGATCATCCGGGCCGGCCATGGGTCAAGCACATTTCCGGACCCGACCACGTTACCGGCGACGAGCAGGTCGCGATCATGGACGCACTGGGCATCGACGGCGCGCTGATCGTCTCCACGTTCACCACCTATCTCTACGATCCGAGCTATGCGTTGGAAGTCCGGGCCAAGCATCCCGATCGTTTCGCGCTCGTGCGGCCGGTCGACGTGACCGACCCGGCGGTAGCGGAAGTCGTTGCCGACTGGGCAGCTACTCCGGGTGCGGTGGGCGCGCGGATCATGCTCGCCTTCGCCGACGACAAGAATCCCGACCATCCGGGGTTGAACGCGGCGCTCGCCGCCGGCGGCCGGCACGGTCTGCCGATCAACATGTATGTCGCCGGCATCCTCGACGAGGCCAGGGCGCTGATCGAGCGGCACCCCGATACGACGATCGTCATCGACCACGTCGGTTTGCCGCAGGGGCCGCGTCCGAACGGAGAGGATGCCTGGGCGGATCTGCCGAAGCTACTCTCGCTGGCGCAATATCCCAACGTGGTGCTCAAGCTCAGCGCAGCCTGCGTCCTGTCGGACAAGCCCTATCCGTTCGACGATATCTGGGACCCGATGCTGAAGATCATCGACGCGTTCGGCGTCGAACGCTGCATGTGGGGCAGCGACTGGACGCGCGTGACCTCGCTGACCTACCAGCAGGCGCTCGACGCGTTCCGCCTCACGCCGCGGCTTTCGGATAGCGACCGGGCAATGCTGCTTGGCGGTTCGCTGGAGAAGATCTACCGCTGGTCGCCGGGGGGCTGACGCGGCCTGCGGTCAGGCCTGCACCGGCTGCAACTGGCGAACCGCGGCGATGAAGGCCTGGACGTCCGCGTCGGGCAGGATACCGTAGCTGTAGAGCGAGAATTCGGTCACGCCGAGGTCGACGGCAGCCTGCAGGTTCTGGACGATCTTGTCCGCGCCGGTCTGGGCCAGCATCGCCGCGCTGGTGACAGTCGGGTTGCGGATCGTGACGTAGAGCGCCGACATCTCGCGCGGGTGGTCCATGCCTGCGTTCAGCGCCGCGACGCGCTTGTTGCCGGCAAGGTCGAGCACATTGAGGCCCGTCTGGCTCGCCGCGTCGATGAACCCGCGCAGCAGCACGTCTTCGCGTTCGTCGCCGAGCAGCGAGCGGTACGGGGTGATCGCGTTGACTGCGACCCGCCCGGAACCGCCGATCCGGTCGGCGACATCGCGGACGAGGCCGATCGAGGCGCGGACGTGGTTTTCGGCGAATGCGGTAAGCTCGGCGTCGGCGGCGAGGGCCAGGGCGCGGTCTTCGCCGCCCGGCTGCCCGGCGATCTCGGCGGCGATCGTTTCGTTCACGGTCCTGCGGATGCGCTCCAAATCGAGGCCGCCGGCCGCGGCGCGCGCGGTGCAGGCACTGCAGAAGCACAGGCTGGAGAGCGTGCGCACGGTCGGCGAAATGGTGACGAGCGAACGCGGGCGCAGCCAGTCGAGATCGAACGTATGCGGCATGATCCCTTCCAGCCGGACCAGATCGATGCCGAACTGGTCGGAAATGTCGGCGCACAGCGTCGTCACGTAGTCGCGCACGTCGGGGTTGGCGGCGCAGACCCCCGATCCGCTCGCGTCGCCGCTGGGCAGGACGCGTGCGCAATCTTCGTGCACATCCCTGATCCAGGGCTGGAACAGCGTGATCGTCCACGCATTGAGTCCCAGCCCGATCTTCGCGGCGTGCTCGGCCGATTGCAGCCAGGCCGCTGCAAGTTCGGCGGAATGGACTTTGGGCTTGATCCGGCCGTACCGTTCCTGGCGTGCCGGGAAATATACCGCCCCGCGTGCGTCGCTGAACAAGCGGAAGCCCTCGCGCGGGGACAGCGAATCGATCGGATGATAAGTTGCTGCCAGATCGATCGCATCGAAGCCGTCGTCCTGGATCTGGCTGAGCGTGGTCTGGACGCCAAGCCGCGCGATGTCCCAGGGATAGCAATAAGTCGTCGCGCGCATGGTTCACATTCCTCTCTGCATTTGCCGGCACGACGGATCGCATAGCCCAGGGTGGTTCGGTAGCAAGAGCATTGTATCTGCGGCAGATTGAGCCCGCCGAGCTCGCTAGCTTTCGTCCGCTACCAGCCGGAGCCGCCGCCACCTCCGCCGCCGCCGCCCGAAGAACCGCCGCCGGAAGATCCGCCGCTGCTGCTGCTCGGCGATGCCGATGCCGAAGAGACGGTGCTCGCGAGCGAGGACCCGACGTCGCTGGCGAAGCCTTGCGGATTGTCCCAGACGTTGCCGTGGCCGGTGTACCAGCCATAGGCCTCTGCCGTGGCCCCGGCGGCGGCAGCCGCTGCCAGCACGCCGGCAAAACGTTCGGCCCAGCGGTTCTCCACGTCGAGCGCGATTGCGTAAGGGAGATAGCGCTCGAACAGTTCGGGGGTCTTTTCGGGCGGGTGCATCGTCTCCAGCCGGTGTTCCTCGGCGATCGAAAGGTACTGCTTGAAGCCGGCGATGCGGTCCATCATCCGGCGCCCTTCGCTGGTGGGCGCGTACATCCACCAGAACGCGCTGACCGCCACGGGCAGCACCAGCAGCGGCAGGAACATCGCCACTGCGCCGACCGCGAGCGCCTCGACGATCGTCCCTAGCGCGAAGGCGCCGGCAACGAGGCCCAGCCCCACTATCGCCAGCCAGGCGATTGCGGAGGCGCAGCCTTTGATCTTGCGCGCCAGGCGGTACATTCCCCAACTCGCGGCGATGAACGCGGCGGTCAGAAGCGGAAAGCCGATCTTCTCGCCGATGTCGATCGACGACGACGTCAGGAACGCGAACAGCGCGATGGCGGCCATCGCCACCGGGATCATGAGCAAGCCGAACACCGCCCAATCGGTGTTCTTGCGGTACATCACGCCCTGGTAGGCGCCGTGCAGGCCCTTTTCGAGTGCCGAACTGGCCGCCTGCAGGGTGACGTGGTTGTCCTGCTTGAGCTCGATCGTATCGCGGATCCCGAACAGCTTGTTACGCATCGCCGTTTCGGGTGCGGGAAGGGCGCGATCGGAATTCGGCGTTCGGATATCGGTGCGTCGGAGCGTGGTCGTGCCTTTGCTTAGCCAGCCGCCTTCTTCCTGTGTCATATGAAGCTGGCCGCGAACGCCCAGATCGACGATCGCCGCCGAGAAGGCGCGATTGTCGAACGACATTCGGCTGATGTAGCGGGTTGCGGCGGGAGTCAGGTCGTCGGGCGGGGAGAACAGCGGCACGATGGTGCCGGCGCGCGGATTGCGCCCCGCCTTCCACCAGGCCCGGACATAATAGAATAGCAGGCTCAACGTGGCGACCAGCGCAGCGACGAGAGCGCCCCAGTCGTCGAGCCACCATGCCGCCTTGCGGGCCGGACTGGGCGCTTCGAGAACGCCCTTGGGAAAAGCGGCGGCAACCGTCAGGCCCTGTTCGCGGTCCAGCGGCCTGGTCGTCCGGAAGACGATGTAGCCGGCCTTTTCCTCGACCACTTGCGCATTGTGCTCGGTCGATCCCTGCGCGCCGGTGTAGACGGCTCGGTCACCGAACTGCGCCGGTGAGGGGAGGGTGATCCGCGCCTCGGCCATGTCGATGGGAAACGTCCAGCCGCTGCCGGTGACGTTCCAGTAAAGCTCGTCGTTCTTCTCGCCGTAGATCATCTGACGGGTGGTGCGGTAGCGGATCACGAATGTGTGCTGGCCCACCGGCAGCAACGCATCGGCGCTACCGATCCGGATGCGCACGCCGTTGGACAGGCTCATCTGCTCCCACGGTTCGTCATGCCCGTCGCGCTGGACCGAGACCACCTTGAAGTCGACCGTGGTGTGCTGACCCGTGGCGGTCTTGTACCGGGTCGGGAAATCGCGCTGGATGCCGTGCTTGATCTCCTGCGCGAGGCTGACAATGCGGATCGTCTCGGTCACGTCGAGATCGCCGCTGCGCTCGATCGCCACCGCGCTCACGAAGCTGAGGATGCGCTCCTTCCCGCCTGAAAGTTCCCAGGCGCGCAGGATCTCCTGCGGTTCCTGCGCCGGTACGACCGCCGGGACCAGCAGCAGCAGGGCGACGATCAGGCGAAGCAGGCCGCGCACCCGGCTCAAGCCTTCCCGGCGAACGCGATCTGCGGCGCCGCGCGTGCCGCAGCATCGGTCTCGGTATAGGGTTCCTGAGCCTTGAAGCCGAATGGACCCGCTATCAACGCATCCGGGAAGGATTCGATGCGGGTATTCAGGTCGCGGACGGTTGCGTTGTAATAGCGGCGCGCTCCGGCCAGCTCGTCTTCCGTATCGGCCAGCTCTTCCTGCAGCTGGCGGAAGTTCGCGTCGGCCTTGAGATCGGGATAGGCTTCGGACAGGGCGAATATTCGTCCAAGCATGCCGCTGAGCTGGGCGTCGGCCTGCGCCGTGGCTCCCACGCCGTTTGCCGCCACCGCGTCGTTGCGGTGGACTGTCACCGCCTCAAGCAGCTCGCGCTCGTGCGAGGCGTAGCCCTTCACCGTCGAGACCAGGTTGGGGACCAGGTCCGCACGGCGGCGAAGCTGGACGTCGATCCCGGCCCAGCCCTCGCGCACCAGTGCCCGCAGCCGCACCAGGCGGTTGTATATGACGACCACGTAGAGCAGCAGCAGGACTGCAACCGCCAGAACAATGATAGCCATAAACTGCCCCCGATAGCTTGTCCGCACGCCGAAACCGTGCTGGTCGATTTGTCGCTGCGATGAAAGATCAAATCGCCGATCATGCGCAAGAGCGCAGCGCGCTGCCCCAGGGCCATGCTCAGGGCACCTTGCCTGGTTCGCATCCCGAATAGTTTACCTGTGCGAGAAAGGGGCTACACCTTGGGTATGCGCTTACTCGCGCAATAACAAGATCGGCCGGCGCAGGACGCCTTCGTCGGCAAGGACCGGAGATGCAAATGTCTGAACAAATCGAATTAACCAGTGTGCACAACACGGCGATCCAATCCGCGGCGATTCGCGCGGGCCACTCGCTGACGGGCTCGGAGCCCAAGATTTTCGATGATACCCTCGCGCTTGCGATCAGTGCGATGGACAAGGATGATGTCATCGAATTCGTCAAGAACATGGGGCCTTCCAATGCTGCGACTTGCGTCGTGCGCAGCCGCGTCACCGAAGACCGCCTGGCCGCGGCGATAGAGCGGGGCATCGATCAGTATGTCATCCTCGGCGCTGGGCTCGACACTTACGCCTTGCGCAAGGCCGATCAGCTCGGCTCGCTGATCGTCTACGAGATCGACGATCCCGTGTTTCAGCAGTGGAAGCGCGAACGTATCGAAGCGGTCGGGCTCAAGGCTCCCGCCCAGTTGCGCTATGCGCCCTGCGATTTCGAGACGATGTCGATCGCCGAGGCGCTGGCTGCCGTCGGTTTCGATGCGGATCGCCCGGCATTCATTTCGTGGCTCGGCGTTACCCAGTACTTGACGCTCGACGCGATCAAGGAAACGCTGAAGTGGGCGGGCGAACAGCCGGCGGGTTCGGAGATCGTGCTGACCTACTCCGATGGCGGGGCGCAGACCGAAAAACTGGTTTCCGAAGCGGCGTCGCGGGGCGTCGCGCTCTATTCGCATCCCTCGGCCGACGAGGTGACCGCGCTCCTTCGCGAAGCGGGTTTCACGCAGATCGAGCAGCAGACGCGCGAGCAGGCGACCGAGCGGTATTTTCAGAATCGTGCCGACGGACTGATCGCGCCCGATTACCAGCGTATCGCGATGGCGATCCGGTAAGGTCCGAAGGCAGCAAGGCTAAGTACGGAAGGGGTGGGCCGGAGACGGCTCGCCCCCTTTCATCGTCAGCGCAGCAGCGCGCCGCTCAGGACTGAGTTTCGCGCAAGGTCATGCGACCGTTCGACGCCGACCGCCTGAAAAACGCCTTCGGGCGTCCACAGTGCTTCGCTGACGCAGCGGGCGTAGTCGCCGATGGGTTGGTAGGAACGCAGCTCACCTGTTTTCATTCCCGCCTTCAAAAGCATCTCGATGTCGCGCAAGTTCGGCAGAGGACCGATGCGCCGGACGCTGCGAGGTGATTCCCGCACCAGGCTGAACTGAATGCGGATTTCATCGGTGAAGCTTTCGAGAAGCTTCAGGTAGAGCCAGGTCAGGGCGTCGAGCTTTTCGAGCGGGGACGAAGACGACCGTATCACCGCGTTCCAGGCTGCCTTTCTGTGCTCGCCGTAGCCCGCCATGATCGCATTGAGCATTTCGTTCTTGGAGGAGAACAGGCGATAGACCGCGCCGACGCTCAGGCCCGAAGCCGCGGCGATCTCGCGTGTTGTCGCGACTTCGTAGCCACGGCGGGCGAATTCCGTTCGCGCGACTGAAAGGAGATGGGCAAGGCGCTCGTTGCCACTCACTTCGTGCTGCCATCCGGCGACCGCCTCCTTGGCGATCTGCAGCGCTTCCGATCGATCAAGCTCGGCTGCTTGCGGCGGTTCCGTCGCCAGCCCGAAGAGCAGGATCCGGCAGCGCAGTTCGGGCAGCCGGTCGGCCTGTGGTCCCAGCGAGGAATCGACCACGCCGTGCCGCATCATGCTCTCGCACAGCCGGTCGCTAAGGAGCGCGAGGTCCACCGAAGGGCGGATCGTGTCCCCCCCCGAATCGGTTCGCAGCAGATCCAGCATCGCGTCGTGGATCGCCGTCGGGGTCTGGCGCAACAGCTGGCGCAGTTCCTCGCTTGCGCCCGTAGGCGGTTCGAACAAGGTGATCAGCAACGCCGCCGGATGGCGCACAGCACACGCCGCGATGGCGCGTCCGAATTCGATGATGCGTTCGGAAAGTGGCTTGAGGCTCGGGCCGGTGAGCTGGTCGTGAGCCTGCTGGGCGATGCGGTTGAGATCGTCGCGATAGCGCTGGACCAGTTCGACGATGATCGCTTCTTTGGATTCGAAATGGAAATAGATGCTTCCGGGCAAGATGCCGCAGGCATCGGCGATGTCCTTCAGCGATGCGCGCACGCCGGAGACGGCGAAAACATTCGCGGCCGTTTCAAGGATTTCCGCCCTTCGAGATCCCGCAGGCGCCGGCTTGGTCAGCATCGCACAAGGGTCTACCAGACGCGCGCCGAAACGCCAGTCCCTAGAGCGTGAAACCGCCATCGACGTGCAGCGTATGGCCGGTGATGTAGCCTGCGCCGTCCGATGCCAGATAGACGCAGGCCGAGGCGACCTCGTCAAGTTTTGCCGGGCGGGGGATCGGGACGAGCGATCGCAACATTTCCGGCTGGAGGAGTTCCGTCTTGACCGTTTCGGTGATCGCGATGCTGACGATATTGGCGGTGACGCCCGACTCGGCCTCTTCCACCGCCACCACTTTGACCAACTCTCTCAGCGCGGCGCGGGCGGCGGCGACCGATCCGTGCTCGACTCGGGTCCGATCGTCCAGTGCGACGCTGACGGCGATGAGCCGTCCGAACTTGCGCTCGGTCATCCCGGGAAGAACCTGCCGCGCCAGATAGAAGAATGACGAGCAGTTGGTATCCATGACTTCGTGCCATTCGGCGACAGTCGATCCCGCGACCGTGCTGTGCGGGCGTATTCCGACGCAATGGATCAGCAAGTCTATGCCGCCGAACCGGTCCTGCGCCTGGGCGACCATCGCGGCGGCGGCATCGGGATCGGTTACGTCGCCTACCACGCTTATTGCTTGCGCTCCCAGAGCGCGGGCTTCCTCGGCGACCGCTTCCGCGTCTCCTTCGCCGTCGTAGGCATGTATCGCCACGTTCGCTCCGGCCCCCGCCAGTGCAAGCGCCACCGCGCGCCCGACATCGGCCCCGGCGGCGGTCACGAGGGCCGTGCGGCCGCTGAATTCCATCGAAGTCATGATCATCGTCCTATTATCAGTCTGCGAACGTCCGCAGCATCGCGGCAAAGGTTCGGCCGGTTACGTAGCAAGGATTGCGTCGGCTGCTTGTTCGACGTTGGTGCCGGCGAAGAAGGCTGGGTTCATGCCCCCGTGAAGGCGCACGATGTTGCTGAATGTAAACTTCTCGAAATCGTCTTCCGACATCAACCCATGCTCGACGTGTTCATAGGCTTCCTCGACGATCCCGCGAATGTCGGGGACGTCCCAGTGGCCGATGTCGGAACCCAGCATGGCCTGCAACGTGGCTCCGAAAGGATTGATCTTCGGATTGAACGCGCAAGTGTCGAGTGGTGCGTCGGCTTCGCAGCCGAAGAAGAAGCGCGGCACGAACAGATCGTGGAAGTCGTCTCGCTCGCGAATGCCGCAGGCGGCGAACTCGTCCAGGTACTCGGGCCGCGGCGGCTCGACGCGCAGATGGCTTTCGATCCGCCCGGCCGCGCGGCGCTGTCGTTCGCCGCCATAGTGTTCAAGCAAGGCCATGATCCGGTCCACGTCGACAAGCGCGGGGTCGAGCCCTTCGATGGCGCGGCCGCCGCGCTTTTCCCAATGCGAGATGAGGTCGGCGAACAAGGTGCAGGCCCAGGCCGCACCGCCTTCCAGGAAGCCGAAGTTGACCTTGGGAAAACGGCGCGTGACGCCGCCCATGAACAGGCCCTTGCAGATCGTCTCGTTGCCTTGCGCAAATGCGCCGACGTGGTTGTAGACATAGCTGGAGATCGATTGGCGCGGTTCCTTGGCGTGGAAGCAAGGCGCGACCTTCAGTTCCTCGCATTTGGCCCATACCGCGTCATAGTCGTATTCGCTGTCGATGCCGTAGAGCTCGGGACGCGTGATGTAAGGCGATGCCGATGGCATCTCGTCGCGGATCTTCGGGATCTGCCGGCGCGGGGAACCGCCCATGTTCACCGCCTTGAGGCCCAGCACCCGAACCGCATACTCCAGCTCGGCGATGGCTTCTTGGGGCGTGCTCATCGGAATGACCGCCGTCGGCGTCATCGAGCGGCTATGTGCGCCGAACAGTTCGGCTGTCATCATGTTGTGCGCGCGGCAGCCCGCGATCCGCATCTCGTCGTCCTGCATAGAATGGATGATCGCGCTTTCGCTGGGGAAAAGGATCGCGAAATCGATCCCGATCTCTTCCATCCGTTCCTCGAGCAACGCGGGCAGCATCGCCGTGGCGCGGTCGAGGCTGCGGCCGGAATAACCCCACCAGGCGTCGAAGACCCGGCCGCTGTAGCGGCGCTGCGCCAGCGTCGTGCCCAATGCGTCCTGATCGACCACGAACTTGTAGGCCGGGTGGGCCCGAAGCTTGTCGACCAAGCCGCTGCCGCCGACCTCGTCCAGGAACTCGAGCAGGATCGGCAGAAGGTCGAGCGTATGGCCGTCGCCGTCGACGATCGGATGACGCAGCGAACTGCGGATTTCCTGTGACCGCGAGAGCGGCTTTTCTAACAGACTTGCCATCGTATCCCTCTCCAGTGGATTGCACGCCGATCCAGCCGGCATGTCATGTTTTCCGACCGCCAATCGCGGTGGTTCTAAATTCCGGGCCAAACCTTCGCTCGGTCATCACGCCACCCGGTCTCGGGCCGCGCTGCGCGAAGCGAGCCAGTAGTGCGTCGCGCCCCAAAGCTGCAGGAACGCCACGAGCACGAATGCGTAGCGCAGGCTTTCGGTGCCGAAGGTCGGCATCAGAAAATCGCTCGTCGCCCCGATCAGATAGGAGCCCGCCCCGCCACCGATCAGCGAGCCTGCAAGCATCACCATCGCGACCGCGGTCGCCCGCCGATGCGGTTCGGCGAACGATTGAACCGCCGATATCGAGATCGCCGCCGTCGCCACCAGGAAATGGGTGCAAAAGATCATCATCAGCGCGACCCAGGGCGCCGGGCTCAGCACGACCACCAGAATGCAGGGAGCCGCGAGCGCGAGCGCCGTGGTGGGCACCCATAGTTCCCATCGCGGATTGCGCGGCATCAGCGCCGAGGTCAGCACGCCTCCCGCAAGGACGCCGGCGACGCCTCCCCCGAAGCTGATCCCGCCCAGCCATGCTCCGATCTCCGGAAGTTTCATGTCGAAGCTGCGGATCAGGAAGGACGGCACCCACTGTGCCAGTCCGTGCGAGCAGACTTGGCTGAGCGAGAACGCGATCCCTACATGTACGTAAGCCCGCCGGCTGAGCAGAGCGCCGATCGTTTGAAAGACGGTTTCCTTGGTGGATTGGGCCGACTTGGGTCGTGGCGGTTCACGCAAGGTGAGGATCGTCAGCAAGGCGATCGGCAGGCCGAACAGGCCGATGATCTGCAGCGCGCTTCGCCAGCCTAGGTTCTGGGCCAACGACCCGACGATGAACATACCGCAGGCAGCGCCGATCGCCGCACCGGTATTGAACAGGCTGAGAGCGAGCGCGCGCTTCTCGCGGCTGAAATAGTCACCGATCAGCGAATGCGCCGGAGGCACGCAGCCGGCCTCGCCCACCCCGACACCCATGCGCGCGGCGAAAAGTTGGTAGTAGTTCTGGGCGACGCCGCTCAGCGCGGTCATCGCGCTCCACAGAGCAAGACAGGCGGAAATGAGCCTGACCCGCGACCGGCGATCGGCAAGCGATGCAAGCGGTATTCCCAGCAGCGCGTAGAACAGGGCGAACGCCAATCCCGACAGCAACCCGAGCTGCTTGTCCGACAGCGCGAGCTCGGCCTTTATCGGCTCCATGAGGATCGACAGCGACACGCGGTCCATCGCCGCGAAGATGTTGACGACGGTTAGTACGGCCAGTGCATACCATGTCGCCAGCGGGATCTTCGCCGGCGGATCGCCTGGAATTGTCGAAGGCTCAGCCGCCGTGCGATCTACGGGAAAACTAGAAACGCTTTCAGCGATGCCGCTCCTCTCAGCCTCCACGCGGTCCAGCGCTGGCGAAACGCCGCCCTCGCCGGGCGGGGCATTCCCGCGCATCACGGCCGTGAGCTTACGAGACTGCGCAGAATCCGCGATGGGCCCAATATCATCCGATCTGCCATCGCCGTCTTTACCTCTGCCCGTGTCGTTATCCGCTTGCCGTTGAGGTGGCGAAGCACAGAATCGCAACCTAGCACGCAGTGCGGCGGTGCGCCTAGAGCCAAATATTTGTTCCACTTGACTTGGTTCTTCGATCGGTCATGCCTAGGATGCCGCGTCGATCGCGGCTGCTGAACGGGACGGTAAGCGTGCCCGCGCGAAAGTCGCCAGGAAGCAGAAGGGAGAGAGCCATGACGATATTGAACGCCTGCGCCGAGAAGCAGGCGCCAACTCTCGATGACTATTTCCGCGAGGGCGAGGCGCGTGCGCTTGCGCTCGGCAATCGCGGGCCGGCAATCTTCACGGCGGAGGGAAAGCTCTCGCCTGGGATCGTCGATGCCTATCGCGAGTTCGGGTTCTACGTGTTCGAGAACCTGTTTGATCCCGATGAAATCGCGCTGATCAAGGCCGAGATGCTCGATATCCTCGACCGTTTGCCGGTCAGCCGCGATGCCGTGGTCGACGCCGAGGGGCGCCCGGCGATCGGGATCGGCCTTCCGGTCCCGCCCTTTCACTGGTCGAAGCCGCTGGGCGATCCGATGGGGGGCGACCAAGGTGTGGCACGGGCGCCGGTCAAAATGATCGAAGGCAAGGCCGCCTCGGACGCGCCCGAGGAGATCGTCTATATCATCCGCGGACCGCTACAGTTCTCCGACGCTGCGCTGAGGGGATATGCGCATCCTTCGCTTCTCAAGATCGCCGAGACGATCAACGGCGACGATTTCGTGCCGTTCAGCGAAGGTTTCATCGTCAAGAAACCAGGCGAGGGCGCTGCCTTCGCCTGGCATCAGGACGGCATGACTCACTGGACCCACCCCGAATGGGACCCGCTGATCCACGGCTTCAATTTCATGGCGCAGCTCTATCCGTCCACCGCCGCCAACGGGGTATGGTTCGTGCCGGGGACGCACAAGGGCAAGGTGGACATTCCTGCCCTGGTCGCGGCCACCGGCAGCAACCTGCTGCCGGACGCCGTGCCCCTGGTCTGCCAGCCCGGCGATGTCGCGATCAGCAATCGGCAGATCCTGCACGGTTCGTTCGCCAACGCTTCGCCTGACTGGCGCGTCACGTTCAACACCGGCTTCCATCGCTACCGTTCGGTGCTGGGCGCGCACGGGCACAACGCGCCGGGTCCCGACGGCTACGATGCCGACCGTATTCGCCGCCGTGCGGCGATGATCGGCTATGCGATCGATGCGCGCGCCAAATTCTATCCCGAAGAAGCCGGATATACCTACCAGCCCCACGTTCGGAGCGGGGAGCAATATTGGTGGGACGAAAATGGCCGCGACAAGATCGCCGGCTATTACGCTTATGATCTAAATATATAATCGTGAATGATCGGGGGGATTGATGGCCGGCCTGACTGGAATAGCCGTGGTGACGGGCGCGGCATCGGGCATGGGGGAGGCGGCCGCCAGGCTGCTCGCCGAAAGCGGCTGGCCGGTATTGCTTTGTGATTTGAACGCCGATCGGCTTCGCCAGACCCAGCAGCGCCTCCAGGGCCGCGGCGAAATCCTGGCGGGGGACATTTCCGATCCCGGCTACGGCGAGGCGTTGCTTGCCGCTCTGGCGGGGCGGCCGATCGGCGCGCTCATCCACTGCGCCGGACTTTCGCCGTCGATGGCCGATGCCGAACGCATCCTGGAGGTCAATCTCGCCGCGACGATGCGGCTGGTCGAAGCGATCCGCCCGCATATGGCCGAGGGCAGCTGCGCCGTTCTGTTCTGCTCGTCGGGCGCTCACATTTTGGGGGCCTCGCTGGACGATCAGATCAACGCGGTACGGACGCCCGAGGAAGTGGCTTCGCTGGCGCCGCTGGCCCCTCATCCGGGTGCGGCATACACCGTTTCCAAGCGCGCGGTGAAGCTGCTGGTCGAACGCGCCTCGCCGGAGTTCGGAGCGCGCGGCGCCCGGATCGTCTCGATCTCGCCCGGTGTGATCGATACCCCGATGGGGCGCATGGAAATGGACCAGCATCAGATCATGCGCGAAATGATGGAAAATTCACCGCTACCGCGTTCTGCGCAGCCCGAGGAGGTCGCGGCGGTGGCGGTTTTCCTGTGCACGCCGGCGGCGAGCTTCATCACGGGAACCGATATTCTCGTCGATGGCGGAAAGATCGCAACGATCACCGGTGCCGCCAGGCCCCAGCCCGCCTGATCGGGCGCGTGCGATCAGGTTATCACGCTGGGCTTGTCCATGCCGGTATGGGCGACGATTCCGGCAATCGTGTCGGCCGCCGCGGCCAGACTTCGGAGAGCTACGCCAGTCGCCAGGTCGAGATCCCCGTCATTTCCGACGAACCGTTCGATATAGACGCGAAGCGTCGCGCCTTCGGTGCCCGTGCCCGAAAGCCTGAAGACCAAGCGCGAGCCGTCCGCGAAGAGGATGCGGATACCCTGATTGGGGCTGATCGACCCGTCGGTGGGATCGGTGTAGATGAAATCGTCGGCGCTGGCGATCGTCCCGGCGGCGAACGACTTTCCCGGCAGCGCGGCGAGGCTTTCGCGCAGCGCCGCCATCAGGGCGTCCGCTCCTTCCTTCGCAATGCCTTCGTAGTCGTGCCTCGCGTAATAGTTGCGGCCGAAGGTGGCCCAGTGATCGTCCATGATCTGCGCGACGCCTTGCTTGCGGACAGCAAGGATATTGAGCCAGAGGAGGACCGCCCAGATACCGTCCTTCTCGCGGACGTGGTCGGAGCCGGTGCCCGCGCTCTCTTCCCCGCAGATCGTCGCCATGCCGGCGTCGAGCAGGTTGCCGAAGAACTTCCAGCCGGTCGGGGTTTCGAACAGGGGAATACCCAGCTTTTCGGCAACCCGGTCCGCCGCACCGCTGGTCGGCATCGAGCGCGCTATGCCTTTGAGACCTGCCGCGTAGCCCGGCGCCAGATGCGCGTTCGCTGCCAGGACCGCCAGCGAGTCCGACGGGGTGACGTAGCAGCCCTTGCCGATGATCAGGTTGCGGTCGCCGTCGCCATCGGACGCCGCGCCGAAATCGGGCGCGCTCGGCGCCATCATCCGGTCATAGAGCACTTTGGCGTGGACGAGATTGGGATCGGGATGGTGATGGCCGAAATCGGGCAGCGGGATTCCGTTCATAACCGTGTTCGCCGGAGCGCCCAGCCGCCGCTCGAAGATCTCGACCGCGTAAGGTCCGGTCACCGCGCTCATCGAATCGAATGCAAGCGAAAAGCCGCCGGCGATCATCGCGCGGATCGCGGGAAAATCGAACAGCCGCTCCATGAGGTCGGCATAGCCGGCGACTGGGTCCACCACCTCCACCGTGAGATCGCCCAGCCGGCTCGTCCCGATGCGGTCGATATCGACGTCCGGTGCAGCGAGGATGCGGTAGCTCTCGATCGCCTGGGACCGCGCATGGATCGCGTCGGTCAGCTTTTCGGGCGCGGGCGCGCCGTTGGCATCGTTGTACTTGATCCCGAAGTCCTCGTCGGGCCCGCCCGGATTGTGGCTCGCCGACAGCACCAAGCCGCCGAATGCTCCTGTCGACCGGATCATATGCGACGCTGCCGGGGTGGAAAGG
>Ga0075364_10000286_pt1 | contig 24801 bp, 29 predicted proteins | sample EndMetdeltDD1764_FD_71517 | JGI IMG/M metagenome (GOLD analysis project Ga0075364, IMG submission 71517) | Populus endosphere microbial communities from Tennessee, USA - Endosphere MetaG P. deltoides DD176-4 | ecosystem: Host-associated > Plants > Roots > Endosphere | place: USA: Tennessee... | reverse complement strand
AATATTAAGAGCTTAACAATAAGTAAAAAGAAAGTCAACTAGCAAAATAAAAAACCGACAAAAGTCGGTTTCTTATCATGGTAGCGGGGGTTGGATTTGAACCAACGACCTCGTGGTTATGAGCCACGCGAGCTACCGAGCTGCTCTACCCCGCGACATCAGCGAATAAGCTCGCTGTAAATGGTCTACAAGCTATAATACATTTGGGTGGGTTATTTGTCAATAATCCTTTAGCTTTTATCGCCAAAAAGAAAGTACAACCACTGTTGAAAATTGCTGCGCTTATTAATTGGCGTTTGCGTTGCGGCTGCCGGCGCAGAATCATGCGCTGTTTCTGGCGGCAAAATAAGCAGCTTCTCACCAGGGTTTGCCAAGCTTAAATGATCACGCGCACTTACCTCTAAGTATTCGTTAGATTGAAAATATTGGTTTTCAAACGTAAGGGTTTGATTTTCAAGCTCTTGGTAGGCAATTTGTTGCCCCAAGCCATCAACTTGCTGTTGCAGCATAAAGTTCTGTTGAATTGCACCAACCGTGCCCCATACCCAACTCATTGTAATAAGTAGCGCCACAATGAGAACGCCATTATTAAGGGTAAAGTGCGATTTTATTCGAGAAAACATAGTTTTGATTTTTGCGTATATTTCTACGTTTAGTGTAGCGCGGGCTGGCCGATGGCGCAACTGAGGTGCTTATTTGTCGGTCGGCTGATCTTCACGCATGAGCGCCAAAAGCACGCCGTTTGTCCATCCAAACCCATCCTGCAGCTCGTATTCGCCACCGCCACCTGACGCATTTTTGACATCAACGACGTTATATTTCTCTACCAACTTACCTTTTGACTTATACAGCGCTAGGTTCGTCGCAATCCAACGGCGCTTAACTTCGTTAGCAAGCTCGTTGTAGTTGTAGTGTCGCAAGCCCTGAATAGCCACCCAGTGCATTGGCGCCCAACCGTTTGGTGCGTCCCATTGCTCACCGCTGTAGTTGGTGGTGGTAAGCAAGCCACCATCCTTCAAAAACTCTTTGTCGATAGTTTTAACGACCGCTGCAGCCTGCGCATCGTTGGCAATGCGCGAATACAGCGGAAACATAGCCGCAATGCTTTTGCGGTACGTAGCGTCGCCCAGAACAAAGTCGTAATCGAAGTAAAAGCCATCTTTGCTTGACCAACAGTATGTATTGATGGCATTAATACGACGCTCGGCCTGCACTTCGTACCGTGCCGCGAGTTTGTTCTGTTTCAGTACTCGGTACGCCTCGGCAATGGTCATTTCAAGATCAACCATCAAACAATTCAAATCAACAGGAATAATATCTGTGGTATGAATAGTGCGCAACTGCTTTGGGTCTTTCAGCCAGCGCGACGAAAAGTCCCAGCCCGACTCGGCAGCGGCCCGCAAGTCCAGATACACCTGGCTCGCCAAGCGGTCACGAGCCTCACCCGCCGTCTCAACGTCTTCTTTGTATGATTCCGGTCGAGGCGTTCGCTTATTGTCGTAGTAGCGGTTTAAAATCGAACCATCCGGCAGCAGCACCACTCGTCGTGTGGCCGTTTTGTCTGGCCCGAGCGTCTTTGCGCCCTTCATCCAAAAACGATATTCAGCAAGAAGGTACGGTAAATATCGGACCAGCACTAGCTTGCCCCGTTTGCGCGCCAGCAATTGCACCATGTGAGAAAAGAATGGTGGTTGCGAACGACTCAAAAAATATGTTCGATTTGCGGTCGGAATATAGCCTAATTTTCGAATCATAAATGCGTAGTTTTTGATCATCCCCTCGATCAGATCGTATCTGTTGTCTGCCGCCAGGCCTTCCATAGTAAAGTATGTATCCCAATAAAACTGCGCGCCAAATCGGCCGCCCGGCACAATAAATGGATACGGTAATGCAACATGCGAGCCGCTATTTTTATAGGCATGGCGCGTTAATACATCCCATAGTTCGTGAATGTGTTGCTCGATAGTGTTTTTGGGATTGCTGTGATAGTCGGTCGCCTCGGCCGCTAAGTAATCCTTAAAGTACTTTGCTACGAATGCATGGAGGTCAAAATTTGGATTTTCGCGTTGCTGTTCGTAATCACGCAAAATTTTCCTGAGGCGCGCCGCCGGAAGTTGATCTACAAAAGTTATGCCGTCCGCATGAATACGTTTAAGCTGCACGTCCTGAAAAAGCTCACCCAAAAGTTCATCTGGGGAGGCTTTTAAAGGGGCCAGGCCGGGACCGAGATTCGTAATCTGTGCCTGAAGCCGACGGTTCTGGGATTTATAAAAAGGCCATTTCATTCGTATTCTTTACGGTGTATGCATTCTGTCCCGTGTATGAGCAATTATAACGAAACACCTCCCGCATTAAAAACGGGTTTTAACAAATTGTCATCCACAGGGTAAACAGATGCCAAAGTAGCGCAACCGAATAATATTTTGCTATACTTACTTCTGTTAGGCAAGTATTCGCCTTTTGGGGCCATAGCTCAGTGGTTAGAGCAGTCGGCTCATAACCGATTGGTCGCTGGTTCAAGTCCAGCTGGCCCCACCATAATCTTATAAAACAAAAATGACCGCCCCTGGGACGGTCGATTTTTGTATTTTGCTGCGGCGAGTTACTGCCCGCTGCGCAATTGTTCGGTATGATCCTTAAACACCTCGGCTGCCTTGGTGGCGAAGTCGGCGATAATCTTGGCGTCGTGGTCGTTGTACTGCGAAAGTAGTTCTCCCAAATCTTTGCGGAGCGGCATAAACAGTTCAACAACTTCGGTATTTTTACCATTATCGAGCGGCTTGATAATAACGCGACGACGATCACGGCTGTCGTGTTCTCGACGAACAAATCCGGCCTTCTCAAGCCGGTCAACGAGCCCTGTTACGGCACCTGTGGTCAATGCGGTTTTTTCTGCCAGTTCGCCAGCGGTCATTGGACCAAAGCGACGCAAAATATCAGCCGCCTTGTGCTCTGTTGCGCTGAGCCCCATGTGCTCACCAATTGCATGATGAAACATAATAGCGCGGGCATTCAGCTCGCTACCCCAGGTTTCGATTGCGTGTTTTGGATCTATGTGTTGTGTTGCCATACTGCCCTTCCTGGTCACTGCTACGGTATGTGATGTGTAAGTCTCTTGAGTGAGCAAAAATCACTTTACTTATTATATCATTTTTGAGCTTCCGCACGCTATGATAGGCTGCATGTATTGCATATTTGGTGTCTTGCCTATCTTATGGCGCCTGTCGGCCAAAAATAACCAAAGTAGGGAAACAATATCACAAAAACGAACACCTGTCAGTAAGATTCTCATATTTTACAGTATTGGCTTATCATGTTTAAATAAGTTCGTCTCTTTAGGTCTACCGCAAAGGGTTTCGCATGACTAAGAGTCTGCTCGAGCTATGGGCCCAAATCATAGCCGAGCGCCACATCGAAATGCACGAAGGTGACATCGAGGAAACACTCCAAAACGGCACTGTCCACCGCGGACGCATCTGGCACGTCCGTGTGGACAAGAGTTACCTGGCGGTGCGCGTCAGCTGGATTGCCGCCAAGCGTGCCGACGGCAGGTGGGAGAATACGGGCGTCGTGCAGGAATTCCTGTATGACCTCGTGGGCATTAATGGGCTCTGTCAGACCTCAGCTCCCGTCATCGACCCAAACACGGGGCGCATATCCTTCGCCGTCCACCTGGGGTCGGTTGTGATCTATCCCTACTACGACTCCCAGAGGCTGCCGGCCGAACCCCACGCGCTCTAGCCCGCTCACGAGGCCACGCTCACAGAAGAGCCTGCCAGTGTCGGCGGGCTTTTCTTTTGCTAAAAAAGCGTTGCTTGCCGAGCTTTCTGCTGGCGTTTAGCTATGCGCTTTTCTGTTTTACTCATGAGCGGATCAGTAACACGGGGCAACAGTTGTTCTGTAATTGCTGCGGCAAAACGCGACACTTTAGATGGCTCACCGTGGCGCTTTTTGGTGTACATAATAGTTAAATCTTGCTTGGCACGGGTGGTTGCGACGTAAAAGAGCCGACGCTCTTCGTCGATATTCGGCGCCTCAGACTTGCGAATGTGCGGCAACAGACCCTCTTCGGCGGCCAGTACTATCACGCTTGTGAATTCCAAACCTTTTGCGGCATGAATAGTCAGCAGCGTTACTGCATCTGCCTGCGGATCATAAAACTCCTGCTGGGCTATCGACTCAAGATAGTCGACACAGGTCGCCAAGCTATGCCGATGGGCATCGAACCGGACCAACGTGCCAATGCACTGATCGACACGGGCCTTCTTTTTTGGGTCATCCGCAATCAAATTAAGCTTAGTGGCTACGGCCTGCGCAATGTGGCTCACTGGACCCTCAACGGATGCATCTTGCAAAAATGCGCGCGTCTGCTGCGGGGTTAATCCTGGTGCCACTGGTGCATCAGCACGTGTATGTAGCCACCGAAGCGCACTAATCATAGCTTGGATTTCTGGCTTCTCGTAGGGCGATCCTTCCCCTACCACTTGGTACGGGATACCCGAATCGTGTAGCCGCTGTTGGAGTATTTTTGCCGCGCGGTGCGTTCGATACACAACTGCAAAATCTCGAAAATGGCGACCGCCTGACTCACTTGTGGCGTTCAGCATGGTGGTACCGCCCACACCTTGTTCGATTATGTCGAGTGCTGCGTCGGCTTCACTATATTCATTGAGTGTCTGCATGAGGCACACAGCACCCGACGCACTGTGATGCGAGTTGAGCGGGGTATCGCCAGGAAATATAGCATTTGCCAAAAGAACAATCTCTGGCCGCGAGCGGTAATTGATATCAAGTGTCACCTCGATACATTCCGGAAAATCCGCCCGAAACACCTCAAACATATCTTTTGCCAGGCCACGGAACCCGTAAATCGACTGTTTTGGATCGCCAATCACAAACACACTATCACTACCGCGCAGTAGCTGCACTAGTTTCCACTGTAGCTCGCTCGTATCCTGAAATTCGTCAATCAAAATGTGTTGATACCTGGCCTGCTGGCGCGCTCGAGCAGCGCCATTATTCTGCAAAAGCGCAAACGTATCACGAATAAGATCATCAAAATCAATCAGTCCCTCGGCATGCAAAACAGTATTGTACTCCCTCACAAGAGGTTCATCCTCGACAGGAACCACTACACAGCCCTTTGCCCTCGAAACAACAAGCATTGCCTGGCGGGCATTTAAGCCCTTGTCTCCTGTTTGGGCAAGCGCCGTTTTGACCGCCCGCGTTCGCTCGGCATCGGTAGCAAACCGCACATCCTGCGCTTGCTCGTCTCGCAGAATTGCCAAACACAGCGCATGAAAGGTTGCAATTGTTGGCCCGTCTGTGGCATTAAGACTTTTTTGCAAACGCTCGCTCATTTCACGCGCGGCTTTGTTGGTAAATGTGAGAGCCAAAATCGAATAAGCCGGCGCGCCCTGCTGCGTAAGGTACACAATGCGCGCGGTAAGCGTTTTTGTCTTGCCAGTACCCGGCCCCGCTACAATCACTACCGGCTTATGCGGAGCGGTAATAGCTGTTTTTTGAGCGTGGTTCGCATCACGTATCATTGCATCCATCTTTTAACTATAGACCAAAAATTAAACGAGAGGGCCAAGAGCTGCGCAAAGCAGCCCCGGCCCTCCCAGCACCTCTCACCCCCACCTCGAATTCACTTCACCCGTCACAAGGCCGCAGTTCACACCGGCGGTGAAGGCAAAGCGCAGACGCACGTCAAGATCAGTCCCGTCGGGCAAGGCGTGCGAGAACCTATCCCGCACTTCTGCTGCCCAAGCGACTACGCTAACGCGCAGCGCCTCCCTGATCGCATATCGCGCGTCGAACACGGTATTGTCCGCGCCCGGCGAAAGCGCCACCGTGATGGCCAAGCCGGCCACGTTGACGGCGTCGGCGTGGCGCAGAACGATATCGACGTCCATGTGATCCTCCGACCACGGAACACCAACATCGCTGCCAGCCTTGGCCACCATGGCGCGTACGTTTTGCGCCAGCTCCACCGCCAGCTGCTCCCGCTGTCGCGTCACCGACACGTGCGAGCCGGGCTTGACGTACAGCACAATCTCAGGCATTACTTCCTCCACGATGCCTCGAATGTTTGGACATTTGCATTATACACGAAACAACGAATATTTTAGTTTTTAAAGCTATGCTACAATCAAAACGCACGAAAAATCCCTTCGCAAGGAGCTTTGGAATGCATGAGATCGATCCGACAATCGTGACATCGTATGTCGCCAAAACCACCGCACTGGCAGCGCAATACCCGCTACTGGCCGAAGAGCTGGAAGGCATTACTACCGTCCTGAACACCGCCCTGACCGAGGGCGTTCCGCCGGTGGGCCACCCCGTCGTCTACCAATGCGGTCGGCTGGAGGTGTCGCGGGTCACGTTCGACGAGCGTCCATTCGTAGTCGTCGAGTGGCTCGATGAACTCCAGGGCAGCCCCGACATCGAAGAACTCGTCAAGGCGCTAGAACGTGACGGCGTGAGTTCACGCCACCCGCAAATCTCACCAGGATCATTGATTCTCATCAGCCTGTCTGGCAAGTAGGCACGCCCATGCAAGTACCCCGCGCGCGGCCGCAGCTGGCCCGCGCGGGGTGTCACCGTATTACAAAAGCGACAACTGATTAATCGTCTCTTGCCGCTCGCTCAAGTCTTTAAATACCCTTATCACGCCAAACACACCGTCATATCCTGGCTCGAGCACAACTTGCCTGGCTCGCATACGCTCGACAGCTAACGCCAAAAGGGGGAAGCCGCCGTCACGAATCTGCGCAATCGGCAAATGGCGCAATATGGTAAACTCATCACCAAGCTGTTGGTACGCCCGATGCAAGTCACGCGTGACACCAACCGATGTCGTGCTTTTAGTACCATGCAGCTCAGCCAAAATCTCTGGCAATGGAATAATATATTCAACCCGCTTCGGGTTGGCTGGCGCAAAATCGGTAGTACGCAGCGGATCAGCCAATTCGCCTACTCGATAGTCCACGCCCACGACCAATGCCTTGCCGCACTTTGGGCACAGGCCATCATGCGCTTTTGTTTGCTCGGGAGTGAACCGAACATCGCAGGCGCGATGACCATCGTAATGATACTTGCCTTCTTCGGGGAAAAACTCAATGGTTCCGCGCAAGCGTTCGTCGTTTGTTTTAATAGCACCAATAATGCTTTCGTAGCTCAGCTCGCTTGCAATCACTGTTGCCTCGCGGCCTAGCTTCTGCGGCGAATGTGCGTCAGAATGTGACGTCACGGCAATACCATCGAGATTTTTGATGCGCCAATTCATGCCAGGGTCGCTACTCAGCCCAGTTTCAATAGCGCGAATTTCTGACGACAATTCCTCAAATGCCTCCTGGATAGTATCAAACCCAGACTTACTGCCAAACATGCCAAACCACGGTGTCCAAATATGCGCAGGAATATATAGTGCTGTCGGGTCGGCGTCGAGCGTCAAACGGAGCAACTCTTTACTGTCCAAGCCCAAAATCGGCCGACCGTCTGCCTTTAGGTTTCCAATACGTTCCAGCCGAGTGTTGATTTCGCTCACCGTTTGAAAGCTCGGCGCAACCAGCAGTTGATGGAGCTTGCGGACCTTCCCGCCTTTGCTGTAAATAGTAGCAATCTCGACAGTTGGGATAAAACGAATTATGCTACCGCGCACCGTCGCCGGCAATGTTGCGTCGATATCTGCCGCAATATCGTCCCGGAGCTTAAACAGTCCTGGCTCGGCGGGCACCAAGAACTCGCGCAGTTCGGCAAACCATTCCGGGTGCGTAAAATCGCCCGTGCCAATAATATTGATCCCTTTTAGCTTTGCCCAGTAATACAGCCCTTTTAAATCGGCGTTCTTGCTGGTAGCGCGGGAATAATGCGAGTGCGTGTGAAGGTCAACGATATATTCCTGCATACGCCCGCCACCTTACTCCCAGCGGAATACGCGGAAAGCGATAATGTAGATAATAATCGCCCAAATACCGATAAGCCCCAGCTGTGGTAGCAAATCCACTAGATGCTTACCCTCTGTTGCAATCAAACGGATACCATCGATAACTGGCGTCAGAGGCAAAAATGCCGATACATTTTGCAGCCACTCTGGCATCAAGAATCGCGGGAAGAACGTGCCCGACAAAAACATCATAGGAAAGACCACGATATTGCTAAGCGGCGCTGCTTGTCGTTCGTTTTTAGCCCAACCACCAAGCGCCAAACCAATACCCAAAATGGTAATAATACCTAGCACCAAATAGACAATCAGCTCCAGAATATTCCCAACAAGTTTCAGATGGAACACACTCATAGCTACCAAAAACAACACTGCGATAGAAAACAATCCAATCGCCGCCTGGCTAATCATGGTTGCCAAAAAGTATTGCCACACCCGCAGAGGTGTAGTGTGAAACCGGCGCAGAATACCTTGCTTTTTGAGCTCAGGAAAGACATTGATTGGACCAAAAATACCCATACCAATAATGGCAAAACCCAACAATCCTGAAAATGTGTAGTCGAATGCCGTTAGGCTTTGGTCGTTGGTTTGCTCGGTTTTAACAGTAAATGGCTCGCTCGTGTCGACAAGTTTCGAATTGATGCCCTTAAACTCGCCACTCAGCACTGCCGACAGCGTTTGGGCTGCTTGCTGGCTGTTGTGGCTATACAAGATGGTCGCTTGGCCGCTTGGATATTGCATGCCTTGTTTCACATCGCCAAAACTCTGCGGCAATATGATGGTCGCGTCTATCTCGCCACGGTTCATGCGCTCTTTGGCTTGATCGAGCGACGTTACTTCATCGTTTACTTTCAAAACCTTACCATCGTTAAGCTGCTTGGCAATGTCTTTTGAAACCTGAGTGTTTGACTGGTTGAGCAATGCAACCTTAAACGATACGTCGGAACTGTTATTCCCAAAAATGCCACCAAACACAAACAAGAAAATCAGCGGAAATGCCACCGTAAAGAAGATCGCCGTACGGTCGCGGAAATAACGACGGGTGTTAAGGCGGGCAAATGTCCAAACAGTAAAGAGTTTTCGTTTCATACCTTAAGCCCTCAGCTCCTTGCCGGTTAGGTCAATAAATACATCCTCTAGGTTAGCTTGCTCGACATGCTGCTTCTTTGTAAAGCCGCGGCCGAGTAAGTCTTTGATGAGCTTCTTTGGTGTGTCGAGGGCGATAATTTCGCCGGCATCCATGATAGCAATGCGATCACACAGCACCTCGGCTTCATCCATGTAATGCGTGGTCAAAATTACACTAATACCTCGGTCGCGCACTTGCTCTACCAGGTCCCATAAGTTACGGCGCGCCTGAGGATCAAGGCCTGTCGTTGGTTCGTCCATAAAAAATATTTTTGGATTGTGCACCAGTGCAGCCGCAATACTAAAGCGCTGTTTTTGACCGCCGCTTAAGTGCTCAATGTAGCTGTCGGCTTTTTCAAGCAAGTCAACATCTCTCAAAAATTCGTTGGTATCCACCCGCTCGCCATAGGCGGCCGCAAATAGTTCAATAAGTTCACGAAGCTTGGTTTTGTCTTGGAATGCCGGAGACTGTGGCTGGACGCCGATGATTGAACGAATTTTGTATGGATCGCTGGCGACATCGATGCCATCAATTTTCACCATACCGCCGTCGATTGGACGGAGCGCCTCTATCATTTCAAGTGTGGTGGTTTTACCAGCGCCATTTGGCCCCAAGATACCAAAGATCTCGCCTTTTTTTACTTCAAACGAAATGCCGTTTACGACCTTGCGGTCGTCGTAGCTTTTCTGCAAATTTTTGACAACAAGAATATTTTCTTTGGACATATTACCTATATCTTACCATATCTTTCAGGTCGCAGGGCAAGCGTTTCTATTTGACGAATACCTAAAAAACGTCTATAACATAGAAGTCATCGAGCCCACAAGGAGTACCGTGGACCAGAAAATGATCGCTGTTGCTGCAGGCGTTGCGTTTGGCATGTGGGCGGCCTGGGCGCTGTTGGAGAAGTTTTTCGACCGCACTCCCCCGTCCACCAGCGTCAACGTAACCGCCCTCCTCAATGGCGATGTCATCAAAAACGCCATAACTTTTGCCAGCCTGGACGAAGAAAACGCCGGCCGACTGGGCAGAAAATTTTTGACCGATGTCATGTTCGAGGAGCGCCTCAGTCGCGACCCCAGCCCGGAGTTCCACAACGAACTGACGCGGCTGCGCCGGCCCAAGACGGGTTGGCGCATGAGGCAAAGCGTCCTTTCAGGCGACAACCTCGAACAGGCAACGCTCACGATCATCATGCAGCCCGCAAAGGCTCCAGCTCAAGGTGAGTGGTTCGCCCGCTCCTGACCTATCGCCCTCTCTTGGCGCTTACACTACTGAAAGCGCCAAGGAAGGGCGTTTTCAAATTGGAATAATTTTACAAGAAACCAAAAAAGGCCGGCCGAAACCAGCGATCTGCTGGCACGACCGTGCCTGTTTCTCCCCTTTTTGTTTGCTCTTAGCTTAGCAAACAAAGGGCTTATGGTTCAAGCTTATTTTACTAAGCTGGCTTGTTGAGTTTCTTAAGAGTCAAAAAGCCGTTGCGTGGGTTTTCCTGAACGCCGTAGCCTTCTGGAAGTGCTTCAACAGCGTCAGCTGGACGCTCGTCTTTAGCAAAGAAATAAATAGTTTGTTCTTTGCCGCCGCGAAGTACGACTTTCTTTGAGTGCAAAAAGTAAGTGACCCCTTTTGAGTTTGTGTGGGTGTAAGCTGCCATTTAGAAATTCCTCCTTTTAGTTGCTTAACGTGACTTTACGATACGCTTGGGGCAGAACCTTTGTCAACAGGGTATGACAGATAAGAACAAAACCAGCACACCAGAGGAAAGCCACGCTACCTCTGTTTTACTGATGAAGAACGCCGAAGTAGGATGTGGATAAGCCCTACAAAAATCACTCGAAGTAAAATCAAAATCCCTAGGAGTATGGCGACCAAAACACTCCAGCCAGCAATGTCTGGGCTCCAGCCTGGTGGCGTGAAATTGTATCGAAAAAGATCAGCCGAAGGCGCCTTGATAGCCGCGACAGGGTCTTGGCTAGAACCGCTTGCAGCTACTTTGTCTGTCACGCATTGAATATAGGCCGGAAACGAAGCCGTACGGCTGAACAGGCTTTGGCACTCTTTGTCGGCTTTTTGATAGACCGCTGCTCCGTCGCCCTGCTGGGCATCTTGCACGGCTTGGTCGTACGCTCGTTGATAGCTGTGCTCCAAATAAATACCACGGTCACCCATGCTGGTATTCATGTGGGAGGCAACGTAATGACGCAAGTCATTTAATGTATTGTCGATATCGTTATTCTGCTCGTCGGCTTTTTCTACCGCGTTGCGCAGTGTGATCATATGCAGGCTATTCTGGCGCAGCATCAATCCCGACCATACGGTAGCCACCACAAAGAGCAGCACAAGCTGCCATATTTTTACATTCTGGATAACTGCAAGATGGTATTGCAGCTTGCGTTTTGAAATCAGCATACCTTTAGTATAGCGCACGCTTGCCACGTGACTCCCGAGTGATATACTAACGTCACCCCTGTTTGATTGGACGTGAAACAATGAGGGAGTTGCCCGAAGGAATAGTACTACTCATCGCCTTTACCGCATTCAGCGGTTACTGTGGCGTATGCGGTGGGCCTACAGAGGTAGGAAATACCAGTCACTGGACCCAGGGAGGCCTAGGCAAACCCGCTGGCTGCGGTGCGTATTTCACGCACATAGCCGCAGACTATCGCAGGTTCAGGGAAAGCGAAAGTGACGGCGGCCCCGAAATCCTGCCGTTTCGCCGCCCCGACCTCACCTACATCGGCGAGGTATACCTGCAGTTCGACGAAAATAACCGGCCGATTTGCCGCTTGGTCTGACAGGTGCAACCAAAGGAGCTGGGCGTCATATAACTCATGGCGCCCCTCCTCACATCTAGTGGTATACTATAGGCAATATGCATATCTATTTTGCTGGTATCGGCGGTGTTGGTGTTGGCCCTTTAGCGGCTATCGCTAAAGAAGCTGGCTATCACGTGTCCGGATATGACCTCGTCAGTAGCCCAATGACCGAAAAGATGGAAGAAAAGGGCGTACACGTCGCCATCGGTGATGGTCTCGCCGCTATTACTGCCGCGCACAAAGCAAGCCCCATTGACTGGCTCGTCGCCACGGCGGCGCTCCCCAAGGACGACCCAATTATGGCCTTTGCTCGCGACCATCATATTCGCATCAGCAAACGCGACGAACTTATTAACCAGCTTGTCAAAGACAAACGCCAAAACCTCGTAGCCATTTCTGGCACGCACGGCAAAACGACCACCACCGCCATGCTTGCCTGGCTTTTTCAGCAGTTTGATATTCCGGAAAGCCATTCGATTGGGACTATTGTGAGCTTTGCCCCAAGTGGTACGTTCAGCGACGAAGGCCGATACTTTATTTACGAAGCCGACGAATACGACCGCAATATGCTGCATTTCAAACCGGCGTTATCTATCATTACGTCGCTCGACTACGATCACCCAGACACCTACCCCACGCGTGACGATTACAAAAAAGCATTTCGCACCTTTGTTCGCCAATCCAAGCTCGTTTTTATGTGGCAAAAAGACGCCGACTACATTGGGCTGAAGGCTGATAAAAAAATTATGATTGCGGATGACCTACTCAGCCAAGAAGAGCTCATCAAGCTTCCCGGGCATCACAACCGTATGAATGCGCTTTTGGCATGCGCCGCGTTTAACCACATATCGCCCGAACTAAAATTTGAACATATTGTTATGGCCATGAATCAGTTCCCTGGCACGAGCCGTCGCTTTGAACGATTGGCCGAGGGACTCTACAGTGACTACGCTCATCATCCCATCGAGATTGCCGCCACACTGCAGATGGCCCGCGAACTATCACGCAAAGTTGTAGCCATATATCAGCCGCATCAAAATATTCGTCAACACGAGATTGCCGACCAATATCAAGACTGCTTTAAGGATGCTTCTCGTGTGTACTGGCTGCCAACATATCTCTCGCGCGAGGACCCACAATTACCTGTTTTGCCGCCCACCGAACTCATCAAAAAGCTCAGCAACCCACGAATTGCCGGACCAGCCGACCTTAATGACGCACTTATTAAAGCCATCCGCCGTGAGCTTAATCACGGCGCACTTGTTCTGGCTATGGGCGCCGGCGATATAGACAAATGGCTTCGTCAGCACCTAAGCGACATAGTTGACTCGTAGCGTAATATCGTAAATAAACGTGTCGTATTTGGCGGGCGCACCTTCAACGCACGCATTAGACATTCGGAAGAGCGCCGCGCAATACCTCAATACCCTCTCTGCCGGGACGAATGAGCGTTGACGGGCGGTTGCCAGACAGATCTCCAGCGTCAACATAAAAATCAATAGTATCACCAAAATAAGCTTGGGCTTCTTCTATAGTTGCTGCTGGTTTTTCACCGGCTATATTAGCGCTCGGTGCAAATAGTGGGCCAGTGTGCCACAAAAGCGCCTGTAGGTTCTTATTATCTGGCACACGAAACGCCAACGTACCATTAACAGGGTGCAAATACGCAGGTGTCGAAGCCGAAACGGGCAAAACGATGCTCACCGGACCAGGCCAATACTTTTGTGCAACCGCTCGATTTTTTGTATCCCACATTATCATCTCGCGTGCCTGGTTGGCATCGGCCAGCAGAGTAATGCAGCCCTTGAGCGACGAGCGATGGCGTACTTCATACAGCCGCTCAATTGCGGCCGGAAAACTCGTGCTGGTCACAATGCCATACAGAGTGTCCGTTGGCAGAACACCTACAGCACCACGGCGGAGCATGGCAACTAGCTCTGGATCTGTTATATTCTTAAATATTTTCATAAAATTTGCTATAATTTAATTAGTATGTGGAAAGATATTATTTTTTGGATTCAACACGACGGTATTTATATCGTTCTTATTTTAGTTGTCAGCGCCCTGCTTGCGCAAATTTGCGTAAAGTTCCTAAGCTCTATTGTGCGCCGCACCGTGGGTCGTATCAAGACCGACGTGAGCGATGATGACATTAAAAAGCGTCAAGATACCATTACGAGTCTCTTTGGCACCATGATTCGCGTGCTTATTTGGATTACGGCTGGGTTTAGTATTTTGCGTCGTGTTGGTATTGACCCGGCACCACTTTTGGCGAGTGCCGGTATTTTGGGCGTAGCCCTAGGATTTGGTTCGCAATCGCTGGTCAAAGACTTACTCTCTGGCTTGTTTATTATTATCGAAAACCAATACCGTGTGGGCGATGTCGTAGACATTGAGGGCGCAGCTGGCACGGTCGAGCAAATTACTATCCGCTCAACTGTTATTCGCGATATCGAAGGCAATGTGCATTATCTGCCAAACGGCACGGTTATGCACGTTATCAACAAAACAATGGGCTTTTCAAAGGTGAGCTTTTCCGTGAAAGTTTCGGCCGATACGAACGTCGATAGCCTGACCGCCATTATCAACGAAGTTGGCGAAAACCTTGCCGCAGATGATAAGTGGAAAGACAAAGTGCTTGAACCGCCACACTTTATCAACATCGGCGCCATGACCGACACGTCGCTCGAAGCACGTATTGTGGGCAAAACGCCACCATCAAAACAGTGGGGTGTGACCAGCGAAATGCGCAAACGTCTGCTTGCTGCGTTTAAAAAGCACAAGATTCAAATGCTCGAGATGCCGGGCGTGACGACGGTTCCAAAAAAGAAATAAACTCGCGGCACCGCCGAACTTCGCCTAGCCCCAGAGCCTCTCGACCGAGGCGAAGCCACAAAAGATAGGGGTGGCAGGTGGCGGGGCAGCACCCAAAAAGTTTTTTCTGGTATTTCCAGAACAAAACCTTTTTAGGGGCGGACCACCTGACAGGACCCCGGTCCGTTGCCTACTGCGTAGCCGAGCTATCCCCGCTCTGCACATTTAGCTGGATATCATTATCGTCCAGTGTGCTATCGCTAAAATCACCGTAGCCTTTTAGCTCTTTGGTTCGTGTGTCGTATTCGGTCAAAAAGTCGCTTATCGCAGACTCGTTAATGGCCCCTGTTGTGTCATAGCTTTTTTGCGTCTCAGATGTGCGTACCTCAGCCCGTTCTTGCTCGTATCCTGGGCGACTGAGGTCGAGCTTTGACGAGCCATCAAGCGTATACCAGGCTACACTCACGCCCATCAGAACAAGCGACACAACAATGGCGCCACCAAGTGCCAAGGGCAATTTAGGCCCATGAATAATACGATACGTTCGGTGCTTCACCCTGGTAAACGGTAACGTAAATGACATGCTACAGCGTCTCCTGATAGGTCACAATGGCGGCACGATATTTTGCAATTAAGTCGTTAATCGACTGTACCTTTTCGCCGATAACAGCGCGATCGGTTCGAGCTTGTACGATGTACCCATAGTATTGGGATGGATCTTGCTTGCAATTTACCTTTAGCGCGCTGGCGATGTCATTGTCGTAGGTGTCATAACTCGAACGGAACTCATCCACGGCACTTTGTAGGTCAGAGCTAATTTGAACTAGGTCGGGCATGTTGATTTTATTATAGGCAAAACGACTATTAAAGGCCGAAATCTGTCGCATCATTTGATCATAATCGCGGCCGCGGTTAATACGCGACACCGCATCTCGTTTTTCTATCTGCTGCAAAGCAAATTGCGAATTACTACAGCGCGTTCGGATTGTTTCAAGCTTATCGTCAGATATAGTGACGCTCGCCTGGGCAAAAACTGCCGCCTGCACACCAAAAGCAACCACAAAAATTGCGGCAAGCCCAACCAGAATGCGACTAACTATCTGTTTTTTCATCTGTAGCTATTATGGCAGCAACTGGCGCGGCGCGCAATCTGAGCTTGCCATCAATACGCTCTATAAATGATTCACGCATAAGGTCGTCCAGCACAGCCTCCAGCCGGTTATCGGTAATACTAGAGAGCGCCGTATCGCCCGCCAAAAGCCGGCGAATAACCTCACCCCGCAGCTGGCGCTTAGAGCCTTCAAATACAGTCTGACGCGTGTAGTGCTTGGACTGCGCAAGCTTACCGCCTGCCGTGGCCTTTAAATGCGCACCGTAATCCATAAGAGCCCAATACCATTCGCGTGGATGTTCAGGGTCACAGGTTTCCGACACCAGTACGGCAACCTCCTTATCGTCCACGCCGTCTGTATCGGCAAAAAAATGATGAAAGAAAACGGTTCGAATGTTTGTCTCTACAAACACCACCGGTTGGTTAAACGCATACGCCAAAATTGCACCGGCAGTGTTTTTGCCAATACCCGGCAGCGCTATCAAGTCCGACTCCCGGTCAGGGATGATTCCGCCGTGCTTCGCCACTATTTGTTGCGCTGCCATATGCAAAAACTTGGCGCGACGGTTATACCCTAACCCACTCCACAATGCCAAAACTTCAGGCAACGTTGCCATAGCAAGGCTTTGGACGTCAGGAAAACGTGCCAAAAACGCGTGGTATTTCGGCAAAACGCGCGACACCTGGGTTTGTTGCAGCATGAGCTCGCTCACCAATACATGATACGGCGTGGGTTCATCTCGCCACGGCATATCGCGCCGATGCGCAGCAAAATAAGCCCACACCGTTTCTTGAAATGTGCGTATGTGGTCTTTACTGGGTAACTGCATCTATCGCTTTGGCCAAGTCTATGTCTCTTTGCGTAACGCCACCGGCATCCGGTGTAAAGGTAGTAATATCTACCTCGTCGACGCGCAAAATAATTTCAGGCTCGTGGTTCATATCTACAACCACCTTGGCAATTTGATTAACCAGCGCTAGGCCCTCGGCAAAACTATCTGTCTCAAAAACACGCACCAAGCCCTCTCCGGGAATGTGCGTCCATCCGACATTAATGTTTGCGACGGCCTGCTCAATCTGTGCATCTGATAATACTTCGCTGCTCATGCAACCATTGTAGCGCACTCTGCGTGTGGTTGAAGTTTAAAAAACTACAATGCTGCATTTCTGAAATATCCATCATCATGCATAGCAGTATTGCGCGTTTGGGATAACTAGTATAGTATACAGACGAATCAATTCCGTTTGATTGGAGTTCTTGCGCATGCTCAACAATTCGTGGGCGATTGGCGCTCTTTTTGGCGCCGCCGCAGGCGTAACCACACTCCTGCCGCTGGTGTTCTGGTTCTACGCCCGCCGCGAACACCCGCGCATGGATATCAGTGATGCACTGGTGACGTTCTTTTCGTTTGCCCTGTTCGGCGGATGCATCGGAGCGCTCGCAGGTGCGCTTGGCTGGCCGATTCCTGTATCGTGCGCAGGCGGCGGACTGACCGTGCTCGCCCTCGCGCTGCTGAGTCGACAACTGCAAAAACCCCGCAAGAACTAACGCCCCGCCCCAGCCGGCAAAGGACAGACCCACGATGGGAGTCCTCGCCCGAGTAGGCGGGGATTTCCTTTTTAGTAAAGCTTAAATCGGTTCTCGGTAACGGCGCCCTGTGTACTGGCTGTCGCCGTTACATCGGTGATCTTTTTAGCTTCACCGCCGTTAACAGACACTGCGTAGTCGGCCGTCTGGTCGCTCGTAACAACCCGAAAGACAATTGCGTTACCAATCCAGCGAATTGGACCACCTAGCCCGGCCGCACCGTACAGTTTTGTCTCGGCACCGGTGGTAGCATCTTTCATAAACAGTGTGTATTTGCCATCAACTTGGTCAATTATCAACCGCTTGCTGCCATCGGTATTTGCCGTCGACAAGTACCGAACCGTCGTACTACCGCTGCCTGGTTGCGAAATTGTTTTAAGCGAATCACTAGTCAAACTATACTCGTGCCAGGCTTGATCTTGGCCGGTCTTAAAAGCAATGCGATCGAAATCGAGCTGGATATAGCTATCGTAGCTAACTTGCTCACCCAAAGTCTTCATGGTGGTAGCGTTCATTGGCGCCTGGCGCAGAACAGGGCTGACAGATTGCTGATCACCGCTACTACTGTATTTAAGGTACAAAACTTTATCCGACCCCACAGTACTCACGCTGATATAATCTGCGGTTTCAAAATTATATACACGCTTCGTGGCAGCATCTATGCTACGCAGAGTCGACGGATAGGTGTTTGAGGAGGCATCATAGTTGGTAGTGGTATATACCAGTTTGTCTCCGGCCCAGTCGGCGTACGTTACCGTCGCGCCTTCATCCACACGAGCAATTTGTTTGGTCAAAAGGTCTACAACATACACGCGCTGAAGCAAGTTCTTTTTGTTGTCACGCGCGCCATCACGGCTCGAGCTCAGTACGCCGTATTTGCCGTCTGGACTCACGGCAAACGCGGTCTGGTCTGTCTCTTGCCCTGTCCCTACCACAATCGGCTGTACCTCAGAGCCGTCCAGATTGCTGCCATATACGGTCAACACGCCATCGCGCTTGCTCACAAAGTAGTGCTTGCCGGCCGGTACAAATGTAACGTCGGGATTATTGGCGTTGCTCAGCGTCACATCAAACTTTTTATCAATATAGCTGCCGCCAAAGCTTGCCGAAACAGTTACCTTACTCGCATCGGTGCCGGGTACTTTCAAAGATACGAGGCCGTTTTTATCTGGCTTTGCTACTACATCGCTCACCGCAAACTCGCCATTGGTGATTGGCTTGCCGCTCAGGTAATCGACGGCCTTAAAGGCTACCGGAATACCAGTTGCCTGCATGCTGAGCTCAATTGTGCGCGCTGCGTCATCCGCCGCCTTGCCGCCAAAGGCGTAAAAGAACGGATCAACATCCAGCGTCACGCCGTAGTTCATGGTCTGAAAACCTGCTTTTTCGGCCTTAACGCTCACAGGCCCATACGGTACGCCGGCAACCTGCACCTGGCCTTTGTCGTTTGTTTTGTACGTTTGGCCATTGACGTTAATAGCTACATTGCGCAGCTGCGAAGCCTTGGCATCGCCAACGGCGGGAGTAATAGTGGTTATTGTAATCGTATTTTTAGGGGCAAAAATATTTGCCAACCACCAACGCGAAGGCTGCACAAACCAGGCAATAACTAAGCCCAAAATAACAAAACCAACCAGGCCCATCCAAAACTTAGGGCTTTTAAGCATGGCTTTTATCTTTTGCCCAAATGTTCGCTTAGGTTTGCCTATTGGTTGCGATTGCTGCATGGCTGGCTGCGCATGCCAGTTGTTTGGCGCAGCAGGTACTACCGCTGGTGCGGGAGGCGTATCTGGCTCTTCAATTGGCGGCAAAGCGTCTGCGTCACTTGGTGCTGACACCGGCGTATCGTGCGCTACAGGATGGTCCTCTTGGCTCGAATGCCAAGGGCTCTGAGCAATCGGCTCGTCAGAAATAGGTGGTGTTTGTTCGGTGGTTTTTGGGTTTTCGTTGGCGTCCATAGGATAAGCCCTTTGTTATACCTTTAGTATAGCGATAAAATTAATACATGACCATTGAAAGACAAAAGACCCTAAAGACCGCCAGTGACCATCTCACCAAGTACGACCCTCTCCTGGCACCTATTATTCACCGCTTTGGCGCCTGCACCATTGCGCCCCACACAAACTACTATCAAGAATTGGTTGAATCTATTATTAGCCAGCAACTCAGCGTAAAAGCCGCCGCCACAATTTTAAAACGATTTATCGGCCTGTTTGACGGCAACTTCCCCACCCCTGATGAAATCCTATCAAGGAGCGTCGACGAGCTCCGCGCCGTGGGGCTATCGCGCGCCAAGGCTAGCTACGTGCAAGATTTAGCTATGCATATTTTAGACAACAAGCTCCAGCCCGAAAAACTCCCGAGCCTCGGTAATGAAGAAATCATTCGAGAGCTAACCGCCGTTAAAGGTATCGGCGAATGGACCGCGCACATGTTCCTTATTTTTAGCCTGGGCCGAACCGACATACTGGCAACTGGCGACCTCGGCGTACGCTCGGCCATGAAACAACTCTATGCATTGCCAGCACTTCCCTCGCCCGCCGAAATGCGCAAAATTGCAGACACAAACAAGTGGCACCCCTACGAATCAATTGCGTGCTGGTACCTCTGGAAATCTCTTGATAACGAGCCTGCTAAGGCCGAAGTATCTCTTTAGCTGCTTGCAAGAATAGGAGATCGCGAGCGCTCATAAATTTTGCGCCGTAACTGTCTGGCCTGTCTTGTTCAAACAGCGCAATCGCGGCGTCCAGGCTATCTGCCCAAACTACATTAAATTCCTCCGCAATTTCGTCTGCCGTAAACACGGGCTCACCCACTTGGCCAACCTGAGCTGCAACATAACAGTACGATGTTTGGACCTGCTCCCACTCGTCTCGATACTCAACAATCACGCCAACTTCGGCGGTGATATTGGCTTTGGCGCCGATTTCTTCAAGAATTTCACGCTCCAGGGCCTGCTGAACATTCTCGCCTTCTTCCACGCCACCGCCAGGCAATTTATGATAACCATGCTTGCCGGCGTATACAAGTGCAACACGGCCTTTTGCGTCCAGCATAACCGCACGGGCGGCCGATCGGCGGCTAAACCGACTTGGGTCGGCATCGGTTAGGTCAGGAAACAGGTCTGACTGGTGTATTTCTGCTAGTTGCTTCATATGTTTTGCTCGTTGTCACTAAGTTAATAGGGATATTTTGCGCCAAAAACTTGCGCTCGAAATGCGTGGTAATTTTATAATCTGCAGGTAGATCGCTTTCGTGCAGGTCAAAGCTCAGTTCATGCATCTGCCATTTTTCAGCCACAAGCTGCTCAAGGCTGTATAAAAACAATTCGCGATTATCGGTCTTAAACTTCACCACGCCGCCCGGTCGTAAGAGTTTTTGGTACTGAGCCAAAAAGGACGGATGCGTCAACCGGTGTTTTGCCTGGCGGTCGCGCGGAAATGGGTCGGGAAATGTAATCCACAGCTCGTCGATGCTACCAGGACCAAACAGCTTGCTCATATCGCGCAGCTGCGCCCGAACAAAGGCAATGTTGTTAATCGGTTCGTTCAGCGCAACTTTAGCGCCGGTATAGAGTCGATCAGACTTAACGTCAACAGCCACAAAGTTCTTGTTTGGATGACGGCGCGCCATTTCTACGCTCAAGTCGGCGGTGCCAGCGCCGATCTCTACAACCAATGGCTTGTCGCCGCTAAAATACTTTTTCCAAAATGATGGCGACACTTGGTCAGCCTGAAAACAGTTCGGCCACTCGTCAAAGTGCGCGAACTTCCATAACTTTCGTTTGCGGGTAATAAACAGTTTTTCGGTCATCTAAAAACAGGAGGCGCCTTGGAGTGTTGAAGCGTCATTACTGCTACCAAGGCCTTGCGGGGTTTGAATTTGCTGGGAAGGAACGCTTTGGAGCATCATACCCACGGTACCAGGGCCGGCGCTCTGCGCTGGATCGGTTTGGGTGTTGCCATTTGTGCAGACGCCGCCACCACTCTCAAGTAACTTGTCTGGATCAGTTGGCGTTTGCGCGGTTTGCGGCATTTGTTGATTCTGCGCCGTGTTGTCGGTGCGGCCCAAAAGCGAAGCTATCGTTACGGCAGCAATCAGCACTGCCACAAGCACACCAGCACTTACGAGCATTCGCAAGCGTTGCGGTCGAGCCAGTGCATCGATTGATTCGAGTGTTTTAGTTTCTTCAACCATTACTGGCTGCTCGGCAGGCACTTCCACCTTTTTTGCAGCAGGTTTTTTGGTCGGGGTTTTCTTGGGCGTCACCTTTGAAGCTTTTGCTACCGGTTCGTCTGAGCCTTCGGCAATAATGACTGCTTCTTCAGGCGCGGTAGTCTTCTTCTTGCTCGCAGCTTCCTTTTTGGCGCGCGAGCGGCGAGTTGCTTTTGTTTTCTTAGCCATAGATCTAGTGTACTCCATCTGCTACTTCAGGTGGAGGGGCAAGGAATTTTTCAGGCAAATCACCGCTCTGCTCAAGGATTGCTCTGTAGCGCCAGCCAAATGCCCGCCGCGCTTCCGGCAACAAAATTTTTCGCTCCCAGTCTTTACGAGCTTTTTTAGCATTGCCCGCCATGAGCTCAGTGTAGGTACGATCTTTAAACGTCGCGTCCGTCTCAAAGTTCCAAAAGACCGGCATAAATATGCCAGTCAGATGCGAGCAACCGTCGGCCGACGAGATGATCTGCGCCTCGATTGGCGTCTGGGCAATGTCTATTGTCATGTGTTGGTCGAGTAAATCGATATTAGCAATCGCTCGTTCAACAAAATCAGGCGCAAAACCAAGTTCGAGTAACTTCTTACGGCCTTCGCTGAGTGTGAGCTGCTTTTGCTTAGGATTATCGTAGTCGAGAATTTTGCCGTAATCATGAAGCCACGCCATAACCTCAAGGAGGTCGCGATCGGCTTCGGGGTAATACTCAGAAAGCTCCAGAGCAATACGCTCTACAATCTCGAGGTGCCACTTTACAAACCACACATGGTGATTAAATGCCGGATTCGCCGAAGCTTCTCGAACATGCGCCTTAAAAGTATCAATTTTATCACGCACGAATCGTCTCCTTACGGCGTTAGTCGGTTAATATCCCGTGGGAACAGTGTCGCTTCTTTTACGTTGCCCAGGCCAATGGTCTTTTGCACCAAGCGGTCCACGCCAAACCCACAGCCACCATGTTGCGGGAGGCCGTATTTAAAGGCTTGCAGGTAGTATTTAAAACCTTCGTGGCTAACATCGAGGCCGGCGTTGGTCATTTGCTTGATCATCTTTTCGTAGTTGTTTTCGCGCAGTGGCACGGTAGCGATTTCAAGGCCACGGAAAAGCAAGTCACCCCAGGCAACAGTGCCGTCGTCCTTAAACTTGTGGTAAAACTTACCAGCAACGGCCGGAAAGTCAACGGCATACACTAGGTCGGTGCCGAGCTGCTTGCGGGCGTAATCGGCAATCCAGCGCTCTTCGTCAGGGATTAAATCTTTTTCGCTTGTCGTGTCGGTTTTTGTGGCCTTGGTGTACATGTCGTGGATTTCGGCAATGGTAAAGCGCGGCACAATACCGTCTTCTGGAAGCTTCAGCTCTGGCGCGTTCAGACTCTTGAGGTCTGCGGCGTGTTCGTCATACACGCGCTTCAAAACGTTTTGCGTCATAGCGCCAACTGTGTCGAGCACTTCGGCGTGGTCTTCCACAAAGCCCATCTCGATGTCGAGCATGGTCAGTTCGGTCAGGTGACGAGTGGTTGCACTTGGCTCCGCGCGATAGCTGTGGTTGATTTCGAACACTCGCTCAAAGGCGCCAACCATAATTTGCTTATAAAACTGCGGGCTCTGCGCCAAGGTTGCTGTTTTGCCAAAATAATCCAGCTTAAAAACTTCTGCGCCGCCTTCGGTCGGCTCGGCCAAAAGCTTGGGTGTGTCGATCTCGATAAAATCGTTTTGGTACAAAAACTCACGCAGATATCGGGTCAGGTCGGCACGGATTCGGAAGATTTTTTGCTCGTTCAGATTGCGAACGTTCAAAACACGGTATTCAAACAGCGTGTCGAGGTTTTCTGGCTTGTGCTGGATTGGCTTGTCGATTTCGATTGGCGGTTCGTCGGTCACAGGAACTTCAACCGTAATCGTTACATCGTGGAGTTCGGCACCACCAGGGGCGCGCTTGTCCTCAACAACGGTGCCTTCAAATTTCACCACAGTGCCAACTTGCAAGCCACGGAGTTTTTCGAGCTCGTTCTTATTTTCAACCAAAGCCTGCACAATACCGCTACGGTCACGTACGGTCAAAAAGTTAAGGCCGCCCAGAAGGCGCTTTTTGTGAAGCCAACCGCGCACAACGGCGGTCTGGCCAATATGCTCAGAAATGTCTTTGGTCAGGATTCTCATAATAAAAAGTCTTTCAATTGGTACTGTTAGCATAGCCCGCTCACCCCTGGAGCGCAAGCATATGCATATTGGAAAATAGCTTAGCTTAGAACGACTGCAGCAACGAGGCCAAGAATAATCACGACGGACACGATCACAACCGCAATTACTAGGCCTCTGCGTGAACCTGGCGCTTTAGCTACCGGCGCAGGTGCTTGAGGCGGAGTCATCAGTGGGTCACCCATAGGCGCAGGAGCAGGATTTGGCTGGCTCATAACTGGCGGGTTTGGCGAAACTGGCGGAGTTGGAGGCGTGGGAGCAGGAGGCGCCTGCGGTGGTACTTCAGGGGTAGGCGCCGGATTTGGCGTTGGCTGAGGTGGTTGTGTTGGTGGAACCTGCGGAGTTGGTTCTTGTGGATTCATATTTTTGTTTTCTCTTTTAGCGAGTTTTTATATCTTTATATTGCCCTAAAGTAGCGCAATCGTCAATGCGCCTATGGTTAGCCCTTGCGTGCCTTGCGGCGCTCGGTGGCAACGAGTTTAGCAACAGCGCGGAGATCCTCGTACTGATCAAATTCATCAACAATTTTACGGCCAATCAACGCTTCAAGCACGTCCTCTATGCTTACCACGCCCGTAACTTCCTCAAACTCGTTCACCACCATGTACAGATGACACTTGGTGCGCAAAAACGCTTCCAAGATATGATCGAGCGGTTTGTCTTGATGTACATAGCGCACGCGCTCGCTCATGATATCGGCTACTTTTTTAATACGCGGGTCGAGTGGCACAAGGCTGTGCAGGTACAAAATGCCCACCGTGTGATCCAAGTCGCCATCAACAACCGGAAACCGCGAGTGGCCAGATTTATGTAGGCGGTCCAAAAATACCGGCCCTACGGTGTCATCTGCAGCTACCGTTATTACCACAGAACGCGGCGTCATGATATCTTTGACCATTCGCTCTTGGTAGCTGAGCACTTGGCGAATAAGCAACTTTTCGTCTTTATCGAGTACCGAATGATCGTGGTCAATCTGGCTAAGCA
>Ga0075364_10000285_pt1 | contig 24819 bp, 20 predicted proteins | sample EndMetdeltDD1764_FD_71517 | JGI IMG/M metagenome (GOLD analysis project Ga0075364, IMG submission 71517) | Populus endosphere microbial communities from Tennessee, USA - Endosphere MetaG P. deltoides DD176-4 | ecosystem: Host-associated > Plants > Roots > Endosphere | place: USA: Tennessee... | reverse complement strand
GCCTTAAACTGCGCCTTGCCTTATTCCCAACCGCGGAACCGAACTGTCAGACCGCGGTTGTCTTGCCTGCGCCGCTTTTGGTATTTGCGAAACCCTCATGATCCGTTGCCGCCATGGAGAACGGCTGCATGCTCCCCCGAAATTCCGCAGGTTGCAGGCACGCAATAAGATGACTTATATTGTCATCTTATTATTGATCTCAAGCACCGAGAAATGCTAGCAGCGCTTATGGACAGCGCGGAACACCCGGAAATTCTTCAGACCTATATGGGCGTGCGCGCACGCCTGGCACGGGTCATATACGTGCGTGTACGGTGTTCTGCTACAACCGCAGACCTGATGCAGGATACTTTTCTGCGGTTCTGGGAAAAACCAGGTCGCCTTAGGGACGTTGTCGATCTCGCAGGTTACTTCATGGTCACCGGACGCAATCTCGCCCTCGATCATGAACGTCGCCGCAAGATCGCTCCTTTTGTGGACGGCATAGAGGGGCTGGAATCCATTTCGGACCCTACCCCCACTGCCGAAATGAGCGCGATAGACAGGCAGGAGCTGCGCCGGCTGCAAGTGGCGCTGGAGCAACTCCCACCGCGTGCGCAGCAGGTCTTCATGCTTTCGCGCCTTGATGGTCTGACCTATGCGGAAATTGGCGAACGGCTCGGCATATCGCCCAAGACGGTTTTCGGGCATATGGTGGTGGCACTCGACCGATTGCGCCAGGAGATGAAGACCGACATTTGAGGTCTATGCGCGACCGGTCTTCAAAAATGAGGCAGCGGATGCAAAACGTATCCCAAAACGAAACCTGTCCCACCGGGGAAGCTGACTTGTTCAGGCGTGCAGCCGAATGGTTTGCCCTGCTGCTGGACGAAAGCGCCACGGCCAATGACAGAGCCGAATTCCGCCTCTGGCTTGAAAGTAACCCGGCCAATGCTAAGGCCTATGCCGAACTGGAACGCCTTTGGCTGGGATCTTCCGCCCTGCCTGAGGTTGCCGGTTCACCTTCTCCCACGCGCCGAAGGGTCATCAAGGCAGGCGGCGCGTTGCTGATAGCCGGTGCGGCAGGTTTTGGAACGCTCGCCTATCTACGCACTTCGGCTGGCGACTATCGTACGGCAGTTGGAGAAACAGCACGTATCGCTTTGTCCGATGGATCGACTGTGGAGCTTTCGACGGCATCAGCCATCTCCGTCAATTTTTCCGAAACCCGAAGGCTGATCCAGTTGCACGAAGGCGAGGCATTTTTCACCGTCGCGGCCGATACTTCGCGGCCGTTCGTCGTCAGCGCCAGCAAACTCGATACAACGGCACTGGGCACGCAGTTTTCCGTCGGTATCCGGGACGATGCCATTTCCGTTGCTGTTGCCGAGCATTCGGTACGGGTTTCCTCCCCTTTCGAAGTGCAGGACGTGTTCGAAGGACAAACCGTCCTGTTTGCCAATAACCGCCTATCACGGCCGGCGGAAACCGATGTCGGCTCCCAACTCTCCTGGCGTGACGGCAAGCTCGTATTCATTTCCACACCATTCGAGGATGCCGTTGCGGCACTGGCGAAATGGCGGCGGGGAAAGATGATCGTGATGGACAAGGCGCTGGCACGCCGTCCCGTCAGCATCATCGTCGATGTCCGCCGCGCGGGTAAAATATTGGAAACACTGGAAAATGGCCTGCCGATCCGGGTCGACAGCTATTCGCCATGGCTCACCCTCATCTATCCGCGATAAAAAATTTCAAAATCGACCGAGGTTTTTTCGCATCCGCTGCGTCCCCTTTCTGAGACACCCGAAAATATTCGGGTTTGAATAAGTTTGCAGGGGGCAAATAGAGTGGCAGAACAGAATCGGATCAACGGCGGTCATCTTCAACTTTTGCGAAAAATGCTGATGGCGGCCTGTGTCGGTCTGACGCCGCTGGCCCTGCCAACAGGTGCCGAGGCGCAGACGAGCAAGGCTTATCAGTTCACCATCGCCGGCCAGTCGCTTTCCGCGGCATTGGTGCGCTATTCCTCGATCACAGGCATCGACGTTGCTTTTGACGGTCCGCTGCCGGCAAATCTGCGCACTGCGGGCCTCAGCGGCAATCTCCCCGCCGAAGCGGCGCTTTCGCGCCTGCTGGCCGGCACCGGCCTCACCTACCGCTTCACGACAGCGACCACGGTTCTGCTCATAAACCCGAAGGCAGCCGCGTCGAACGCACCTGCCGATGGGACCACCGTCTTGCAAACCATCAACGTCACTGGTGAACAGGCGCGCGGCCCGGTTGAAGGTTTTGTCGCCACGCAAAGTGTAACCGGCACAAAAACCGAAACCTCGCTCAGAGACACGCCGCAGGCAATCAATGTCGTCACCAAGGACCAGATGGAAGCGCAAGGCTCTGCCACGCTGACACAGGCATTCCGTTACACGCCGGGCGTCATCAGCCAGTACGGCGATGATTCCCGTTATGACTGGTTCACGATCCGCGGCTTTCGTCCCGGCCGTTACCTCGATGGCCTGCGACTGCCTTTCGGCTCCCGTGGTTATGCGCAGCCACGCGTGGAACCGTTCAGCCTCGAGCGTGCAGAAGTCCTGAAAGGACCCTCGTCGGTACTTTATGGCCAGGGCGAACCCGGCGGCCTCATCAACATGGTGTCGAAACGACCGAGCACGACGGCAAAGAACCAGGTCGAGCTGCAGCTCGGCACCGACAACCGCATCCAGACGGCATTCGATGTCGGCGGCGCTGTCAATGCCGACGAAACGCTGCTCTACCGCGTGGTCGGTGTGGGACGCCTGACTGACACGCAGTATGACTTCGTGGAAGAGAAAAAAGGCTATATCGCACCGTCATTGACCTTCAAGCCGGACGAAGGCACGTCCTTTACGATTTACGGCAGCTACCAGCACATCGACTCGCCCGGCGGCGGCGGTGCGCCCGCCCTGCCCGCCAACGGCACCTTGCGTACGGACATCTACCCGGAACTGCCCCGAAGCAGCTTTCCCGGCGAACCGGGTTTTGACCATTACAAGAGCGATCAGGCATCTCTCGGCTATGAGTTCGAGCATGACATCGACGAGACGTGGACCGTCAGGCAAAACCTGCGCTTCTCCTATATCGACACAGACAGCCAGCGTGTTCAACCTTATTGCCTCAGCGCGAGCGCCTGCAATCCAGCTGGTTTTTATCGATACGCCTGGGCTTTCCCGGAAAGCGCCCGCTCAGTAACGCTCGACAACAATGCCGTCGCGCATTTCTCGACCGGCGACGTCAACCATACGGCCCTGTTTGGTCTCGATTATTCCTACGAAAGCAGCCGCTTTGAGGAATCTTATCTGTCGCCGATCTATACACCGTTCAATGGATACAACCCGGCTTACGGCGCAACCGCAATCACACGTCCTCCCGTCGATACACGCATAGACCAGCAGCGCAGTCAGATCGGCCTCTATGCACAGGATCAGGTCGAATGGGATCGGTTCGTTTTCTCGCTTGGCGGCCGTTACGATTGGGCTAACACCGATACCAGAACGACAGTTCGCAGCAGCGGCAAAAACGAGAAAATTGACCAGCAGGACGGCCAATTCACGTGGCGGACGGGACTCGTCTACAACTTTGACAATGGCATTTCGCCCTATCTTGGTTATTCGACATCGTTCAATCCGGCTGGCGGCACCGATCGCTTGGGCAACGTATTCAACCCAACCACTGGCGAACAATTCGAAGTCGGCGTCAAATACCAGCCGAAGGGCAGCAACAGCTTCGTCACCCTGTCGGCTTATCATCTGACGCAGGACAATGTGCTGACACCTGATCCACGCAACACGAGCTACCGTGTACAGACCGGGCAGGTGACGATGCGTGGCGTCGAACTGGAGGGCAAGGCGGAGATCAGCGATGGCCTGTCGCTGCTCGCATCCTATGCCTATACCGACAGCGAAATCACTCGTGACAACAGCAATCAGGGCAAGCGTTTCGCCTTCGTGCCGCAGCATCAGGCCTCGCTGTGGCTCGACTACACCCTGCAGACATCGACCGCATGGGACGGCCTCAGCCTGGGCGGCGGCGCGCGTTACACCGGTCAGACCTTTGGCGACAACGCCAACAAGTTCGACATTCCGGCCTACACGGTCTTCGACGCGGCTATCCGTTACGATTTCGGCAAGGCCAACCCCAAACTCGAAGGGTTGAAGGCATCGCTCAACGTCAGCAACCTGCTCGACAGAAAATACGTGTCGACCTGCATCGCAGAAACTGGCTGCTACTGGGGTGAAGGCCGCAGCGTCTACGCAACGCTGAAATACAGCTGGTAACGGCGTGTCCGTCTCAGGCACCAATATAGACAACCATACCCTGACGCGGCGGCAGTTTGCCGCCGCGTTGGCGGCTTTCGTGTTGCCTTCCCCTTTGATCGCAGCATCTGCGACACCCAAAATTGCGGTTCTGGACTGGGGCTGGGCGGAAAGCCTGTTGGCGCTTCAAATCGCGCCGCTGGCCGTGGCGGAGGCTCCTCTTTACGGCGACCGTGTCGTCGAACCGGCATTGCCGGCCGGCACGATCGATCTCGGCCTACGATCATGGCCGAACATGGAACTGCTGCGAAAGATCAAACCGGACCTGATTCTGTCTCAGGCCGGTTATGGCGTGTCGGAAAGCAGATTGAACGAGATCGCGCCAACGCTGGCTTTACCGCTCTACAGTTCTGCCCGGCAACCGCTGCAGGCAGCCGAACATGCCATAAGGGAAATCGCAGCCCGCACCGGCAGGCAGGCGATCGCTGAAGACTATCTGCAAAAATCCCATGCCCGGCTCGACGCAATAGGCCGTGAGGCAAAAAGCTATGACGGGCGTCCACTGCTGATCATCAAGTTCGCCGATGACCGCGTCATCGACATTTATGGAGCCGGCGGGTTGTTTGATGATGTGCTGAAGCGCATCGGCATCGCCAATGCATGGGATGGGCCAACCAACAATTGGGGTTTTGCCACTTCCGGGCTGGAGGCGATTGCGCGTTATCCCGAAGCACGTCTGGCGATCATAGAACCGGCCCCGCCCGGTACACTGTTGCAAAGCGCCCTCTGGCAGGCACTTCCCGCAGTCCGCGCCGGCCGCGTGACGATGATCCTGCCCACATGGGTGTTTGGCGGGTTTCCGTCGGCCATGCGTTTTGCCGAGGTTCTGAAAAGCGGGCTGGCACTCGCATGATCCTGCGTCTGATGACACCGGCCCGCCTGTGCGTGGCCACCGCATTGCTCGCATTGGCCTTATATGTCGCGGCCATGCTTGGTTATGCCTCATGGGCAAGGCTTCCGCAGGCCTTGTTGCAACCGGACGCAGACATCTTCGGGGAAGTCTATCTCCATTTCTCGCTTTTGCCGCGCCTGCTCGTCGCCATTCTGGCCGGAGCAGCACTTGCGTTTGTCGGCACGATCTTCCAGCAGATCCTCAAAAATCCGCTGGCCGAACCGTCGACGCTCGGCGTCATGTCAGGCGCGCAACTGGCGATCACGCTGCTTTCTTTATCCGTCGTCAGCCTGACGGCCTTCGAACGGGAAATGGCCGGATTGGCTGGCGGACTGGCCGCCGTTGCCATCGTCATCGGCCTCGCAACCCGCGCCGGCTTCGCCCCCATGACACTGCTGCTTTGCGGCATGATTATCAGTTTTTCTGCCGGCTCAGCGTCCGTCATCCTGGCGCTTTTCCATCACGAATATCTCAGAAGCGTGTTCATCTGGGGAAGCGGATCGCTGATCCAGAACGATTTTTCCAACGTGGCGGCACTCACGGTGCGGATGATCTTGCTGATGCCGCTCCTCCTTCTCTTCGTTCGACCTCTCGCAATTGCCGGGCTGGATGATGCAAGCGCGCGCAGCCTCGGCCTTTCACCGAATGGTCTGCGTCTCGTGGTTCTGCTGATTGCCACGGTCCTGTCGGCGACCATCGTGGCGCGCGTCGGCGTGATCGCCTTCGTTGGACTGGCGGCGTCGAACATCGCCCGCCTTGCCGGCGCGCGCACATTCCGTCTGCGGCTTCTGTGGGCAACAATACTGGGCGCGGCACTTCTGCCGCTGGCGGATGGCCTTGTGCTCGTGAGCGCTCCGGTCCTCGGCGACATACCGACCGGAACCGTGACAGCGATCACCGGCGCCGTTCTGATGCTGGTGTTTCTCAAGGCCATTCCCGCCTCACCCGCACAGGACATGCAGACGGCAAGACCACATCCACGCACGGCCGTAGCTAGGCGCACGTTGACAATCTGCCTAATTGCCGCCTGCGTGGTGGCGCTCATATCGTTGAGCGAACAATTTTTCATCCGTGGCGTCGATCTCTCGACGGTGCTGGCCGGTCGCTGGCCAAGGGTGCTGACATCGGCCGGCGCCGGGGTGATGCTGGCATTGGCGGGCGGTGTAACCCAGGCCATCACCCGCAATCCGATGGCCAGCCCCGAGGGACTGGGCGTCAGCGGTGGCGCGGGTCTCGGCATCATCGCTGCCTTTTTCCTCGGCGGCATGGCATCGCCGCTGATGCCACTTCTCGGCGGCATTCTTGGCGCTACGATTTCGTTCGGACTTGTCATTCTCGTTGCGCGGCGAAGGAACTATGCACCCGCGCCGGTTCTTTTGACCGGCATCGCCATCGGCACACTGGCGACAGCCGTCATTTCACTGATCGTTGCCAGCGGTGATCCCCGCGCAAGTTACATCCTCGCCTGGACGATGGGGCCGACATTCCGCGCCACCGGCATCGTCGCCATCATTGCCGCCGTCATCGCATTCCTTGGTCTCGCCATATCGCCGCTATTCCGGCGTTGGCTGGAAGTCGTCCCGCTAGGCGACGGTGTGGCCAAAGCACTCGGAATTCGGCCCGGTCGGGCGCGAGCCGTTCTTTTGTTGTTTGCCGCGACGCTCACCGGGGCCGCCACGATGATTGTCGGCCCATTGAGTTTTGTCGGACTGATGGCGCCGCATATCGCGCGTGAAATCGGCGCGCGCGGCGGAACGCGGACATTGCTCGTTTCAGCCACGATAGGCGCCAGCCTGATGGTCAGCGCCGACTGGCTGGGCCGTATCGCGGATTTTCCGTATGAAATCCCGGCAGGTGTCATCGCGGCCTTTATCGGCGGTCCATACTTTTTATGGGCGATATTTTCGCAGAACAGATCGGTCGCCCGCAACACGTCATCGTAGTCCGTGCTCGCCGTTGGCTACAGATCCAGATGAAGGTCGCCATCCGCTCCCGGAACCGAACAGCAGATCAATGCTTCCCCCTCTGCAACCGGGTAGCTTGGTTCGGAAAGATAACTGACCCCGCCCTTCAATATCCGTGTCCGGCAATCACCACATTGCCCGGCCCGACAACCGTAAGCGGGGCTCAGTCCTCGTTCTTCGGCAAGCTCCAGAAGCGGGCTATCACCGGGCTTCCAGCGTGCTTCCTTTGCCGATTGCGTGAAGATCACACGCGTAGGCACCGAGGCCGCCGGTGTGGCGGCGATCGAGGCAGTCCCTGCCGGCCTGTCACGCTTCAGGCCCGATGGCCCGAATGCCTCGGCATGAATTCGGTCGTCGTTTACGTTCAGCCTGCGCAGGCCATCATAGACGGCCTGCATGAAGGGCGCGGGTCCACAGACATAAAAATCGTAATCACCGAACGGCAGATATGCCTTCAGCAGGTCCATATCTATGCGACCGACGACGTCATCGCTCACCGCATCGCCGGTATCCGGCTGGCTCAGCACCCTGACATCGTGGATCGTACCCTGCGCTCGCTCCACGAGTTCGCCGACCTCGCGATCGAAGGCCCTTTCCTCCCGCCGGCGCGCTGATCTGAACAACCACATGGGGCGGCGATGGCGGGTCCTGTCACCCTCATGAACGACATGGCGCAGCATGGACAGAAGCGGCGTGATGCCGATGCCCGCGCCGAGCAGCACTGCCGGCCGGCTGCGTTCCATCGCATCGATGGTGAACGCGCCGGCTGGCGCAAGTGCCTCTATCTCGTCGCCCTCACGCAGGCCGTGCAGAAACGTGGACGCCCTGCCCTCCCGCTTGATGCTGAGCCGGAAATAGCCGTCGGACGGCGCACTCGATATCGTATAACTGCGGCGGATGACATTATCGCCATCGGTGATGCGGATCGGCAGATGCTGGCCTGCCATATGCGGAACAAGTGCCTCGCCTTCTGCCGACACGAGATGAAATGAACGAATGGTGGCGCTTTCTTCCACGATCCTGTCGATGCGCAACCGGCGCCATGTGCCAGCCTTTGCCGCGGCCTGAAGGCGGGCTTGCGCCTCGCCCCAGCTCCCGGTCATCTGGCTGCTCGGAGACATCCCGTTTTCATCAAATGTCCACCGCAGCGGCAGCGCATCGCGCCGCAAAACGATCTTTTCTGGCATCACCCGCCACAGCCGCTCGGCACCTTCGAAGGCGGCGATCTCGGGCGAATCCAGAATAACCTCAACCTTGCCCGCCAGTTGCAGCATGTCACCGGTGTCGTGGTCGACAAACAGCAGTCCGGCCCTCGGATTGACGAGGAAATTGCCGAGCGTGTTGAAGAACAGGTTGCCGTTGAAATCAGGCACCGTCAGGCCGCCATCCGCGTCGATGCGCACGAAGCCCGGACGGCCGCCGCGATGGGAAACATCCACTTGCCGCCCTTCGTTTTCGCGATCCAGATAGGACGCCACAAAAAACGAGTCGGCAGCTTCGATGATCTTCCGCGCCTGATCGTCGATCCGCTCGGACACGGACACGCTGGACACATGCGGCAATGCCGGATCGCGCTTGAAGGCAAACTGCCGGTTTTGGATATAACGCGGGCAGTTTCCATAGCTATGTTCGACGGAAACAGAAAAGTCATCGCCTTCGCCGCGGCTGATGATCCCGTTCATGCGATTTCGGCGACGGGTAATGAGATCGATGCCGAGCAGGCCGATAGGATCGCCGTTTTTCATCCCCTCCTCCGCCGGATCGGACGGGTCACCGATCGTGTCGATGTCGAGCGTCAGGGAATCCGGCGAATGCAGGAAACCGGGTTCACCGCTGCGAATAGTCGCCCAGGGAACACCTTGCGCATCAACAGCGCCGATCACGATAAAGGGCAGCAGTGGATAAAATTCGCGATGCTGATCGAGCAGGAAACGCCGCACGAATTTCCGGCCCACACTATCCATGTGTTCCGCAACACCGGCATGGCGTTGCAATTCCAGCTCGCCTTCATGCCACGGTGAAGACGGCGTCAGGATGGCCCCGTGGCCCTTTACCTTGTCGAGCATGCCTGCCTCCATTGGTTGGGAAAATGCGGCCGGAGGGGTGCCGGCCGCATGTCGATCACATATCGAAATGTCAGGCAGCGAGACCGATTGCGGTCTTGGGGAACGGCACGAAACCCGGCAACGCCTCGATCCGTGCCAGCCAGTGACGGACTTCCTGATGTGGTGCGAGGTCCACATTGCCCTCCGGCGCACTGACGATGTAGCTGTAGAGCGCGACGTCCGCGATGGTGGGGCGGTTGCCGGTGATAAACCGGTCCTTTTCGAGTTCGGCATTGATCAGGCCGAGAATATGATGTGCGCGGGAAATCACTTCGTCGGCGCGGAAATCTGCACCGAACACGGTGATCAGACGTGCAGCAGCCGGGCCATAGGCGATCTCGCCGGCGGCAACGGACAGCCATTTCTGCACTTTTGCAAGGCCCACCGGATCATCAGGCAGCCAGTCCTTGCGGCCGAGTTTGGTCGCAGCATAAACGAGGATGGCATTGGAATCACTGATGGCAACGCCATCGTCTTCCAGCACCGGCACCTGGCCGAACGGGTTGAGCTTCAGGAAATCGGGTTTCTTGTGCTCGCCATTCGCAAGATCGACATCGACGACTTCGGCCTTCACGCCAAGCAGCGAGAGAAACAGCAGAGCGCGGTGTGCATGGCCGGAAAGCGGAAAATGGTAGAGTTTCATGAGTGGCTCCTTCGGGTGACGGAGCGCAAGCTCCGATGACGCCCTGACCCTAGCAACATCCAGATTTTCGATGTAGACATGCATTTTTGAAGGTTTCCTCTCATTTTTCGGAAGGCCCATGGACCGTCTCGACGCAATGGCCGTACTTCTGGCCGTGGTGGAAACCGGCAGCCTCAGCGCCGCCTCCCGAGCCCTGCACTCACCGCTCCCCACCGTCAGCCGCAAGATGTCGGAGCTCGAAGCCCATCTCCGCGTTCGCCTGATCACCCGAACAAGCCGCCGGATCATGCTGACGGAGGCTGGGGAGAGTTATGTTGCCGCCGCCCGCGAAATTCTCGGACGTGTCGAGGAGGCCGAACGCCGCGCCTCGGGCGAATATACCGCGCCACGCGGGGACCTGATGATGACGGCACCGATCGTTTTCGGCCGCCTGCATGTGCTGCCAATCGTCACCGATTTCCTGAAGGCCTTTGCCGATATCAATATCCGGCTCACGCTGAGCGACCGAACCGTCAGCCTTGCGGATGAACAGATCGACGTGGCACTGCGCATCGGCCGGCTTCCCGAAAGCAATCTGGTTGCCACACGTGTCGGCACCATGCGCACGACGGTCTATGCCCATCCGGATTATCTGAAGCGCCATCCCCGGCCACTTCATCCCCGTGACCTCAGCGATCATGACTGCATCGCGTTCGAGGGCGTACTGTCGCACCGGTTCTGGACCTTTCGCGATGGCAGCCAGGATATATCGGCGGCCATCCGGACGCGCCTCTCGGTCAACACGGCCGAAGCTGCCGTAGATGCCGCAGCGGCAGGTATCGGCGTGACCCGCGTCATGGCCTATCAGGCGAAACGGGCAGTCGATGCGGGCCTGCTTGAGCCACTTCTGGAAGATTTTGAGCTCGAAGCCTCCCCTATTCACCTCGTTCATCTCTCGCAGGGATCGATGCCGCTGAAGCTCAGGGCATTTCTGGATTATGCCGCGCCACGGCTGAGGAAAGCCTTATCTTAAACGCCAGCGCGCGCAGGTAACCGTCAGGTCGAGGACGGTAGGTTTACGGATTGTCGTTCCGCACGAAAAGGCTATTGCTTGGCCTTCGGTCATTGGCAGGAAAGCGAACCATAACATCCATGGTCTTGAGACAGCTGAAACAGGCGGGCGTACCTCCTATTCGTGCCGTAGCAATTTGGTTGTTGATGAGCCTTGCCGCCATCGGCTCGCTGGTGGCCTATCGATACGCGTCCGGTCTTTCCGCTCTGTCGGAGCGAACAAGGAGCATGGAGATGCTTCTTGCCGAAAGGCTTGCTCAGCATGACGCCCACCTGTCCGGGCTTGGAGCCGTTGTTCGCATGTCACCAGACGAGCCATCAAACAGTATCCAGGGCCTGGCCGAAAACATCATCACCCGCTACCCCCGCATTACCGACATAACGACCATCACCATCGGCAATGAAACGGTGCGGGCGATATCTTATGGAAGGGCTCAAGGCCCCGAAATCACCGACCTGCAGCCGAACCTCGATCTGAGCGGCCTCGAAAAGATCGGCGATACGTCAACCCGCATTGCTGCCACACCGCATGCTTACGAGATCTTCAAACTGGTTACCCCCAAGCGGCTACTTCGCCTGCGTATCGATACGGACGCATTGCTGGATATGGGCAATGAAGCGCCAGAATACTCGTCCATCCTTTCGCTGAACGGCACAGTGCTTTTTGAAACATCACGCGGATCCGATGCTTTGTTGACGGCATCCAATGCATTGGACACCAGTAATCACAGCCAGCCTCTGCATCTGACGGTCAGCCGTGGTTTCAGACTGAATGAACTCTCTCCCCCGCACCTGGCCTTGCCCCTGCTGGCAGCCTTGGCGGCAATCACATGGCTGGTCATGCGGTACCGCCATGCCAGCCGGGAACGCCAGTCGCAAGAGCGGCGCGCCATGCTGTTTGAACAGGAGGCGAAGCTTGCGCAGGCCGGTCGTGTAAACGCGATGGGCGAAATGGCGTCAGGTATCGCCCATGAACTGGCTCAACCGATTGCCGCCATGCTCAGCCAGAGCCAGGCGGCAAAACGGGCATTGGCGATCGATCGCCCCGACATCCTCGAAACTGCGGTCGATGCGAACATCCGCGACGCCCGGCGCGCCGGAGATATCCTTGCACGCATGCGTGCCTACGTTTCCGGGGCTCCCGCCCGGATGGAGGAGGTTCCCCTGACCGAGGCAGTCACCGACGCATTGCGGTTCGTTGGAAGCGATTTGGCACAGCGCGGCATCACCCTCGTGGTACCGCAGTCCGACGAAATCGGAACCGGCTGCATCGATGTAATCTCGTTTCAGCAGGTTCTTCATAATCTGGTGCGCAACGCTGCCGATGCCGTTGCAGGCCGACAGAACGCGACGATAACAGTCGATGTCCGACGCCAGGGAGATGAAGTGCTGATCGTCGTTGCCGACAATGGCCCCGGCATCGAACCCTCGTCACTTGACCGCATATTCGATCCGTTCTTCACGACCAAGACAGACGGCATGGGCCTGGGGCTGCCGCTTTCCGCACGTCTCCTGGAAAAGATGAACGGTTCGATCGAAGCATGTAATGATGGCGGTGCCCGTTTCACCATCCATCTCCCAACCGGTGTGTAACGATGATTCATCTGGTAGACGACGATCCTTCCGTGCGTGAGGCCCTGACGCTTCTGCTTGCGACCTATGGCAGGGAGGTCACGTCATATCCGGATGCGGCCCACCTTTTGGCGACTATCGAAAAGGCAAAACCCGGTATTCTCATACTGGATCTGAGGATGCCGGCGACGAGCGGTCTTCAGCTGATGAACAAGCTGGCGGATCTGCGCATCGGATGGCCCAAGATCATGATTACGGGGCATGGCGACATCGAGGCCTGCCGCCGTGCGTTCAAAGCAGGCGTCTCGGATTTCCTGACGAAACCTGTCGATGAACATGTCCTGATGGAAGCGATCACCACCTGCGAGGCAATGCTTGGCGAATTCCTGGCGTTTCGAGAGAACAGCCATTTGATCGACCTTTTGACGGCACGAGAAAGGGAGGTGATCGAGCTGGTATCAAAGGGGTTTGCAAGCAAGGACATAGCAGCCGCGCTCGAAGTCTCGGTCCGCACGGTCGATAGCCACCGCGCCAACATTGCCACGAAATTCGGAACCTCTGCTGTCGCCGAACAGACGCGCATATGGCTTGCCGCGCATCGGTAATCTTACCGATACTCTTCGGTGGCGATGCGAATTTCGTGGTGTCCTTTGTCCGTCTAGGTTGGCTCCAGTCCACTCACCAACCGAAAGGCTGACACCATGAAAACCGCCCTGCTTTCGTTTGCACTTGCAACGTCTTTCACCACCTCTGCTCTTGCGCAGGATGTCGTCCAGCAGGCCAGCCTCGGCACGTCGCTGGCTGTCGAACTTGCCCAGACAACAGTGGCTGCGTGCTCCGCTGATGGCTACAATGTCGCTGCGGCTGTCACGGATCGCTCCGGTGTGCTGCTCGCTCTCGTTCGCGCAGAAAATGCCGGTGCACATACGGCAAATGCTTCTACTGCAAAAGCCTTCACATCAGCGTCTTCACGTACACCGACGAGCGCGATGGCTGAAAATGTCGCCAAGAACGCCGGTGCGGCCGGCCTTGTCGACATTCCGGGCTTCCTTGTTCTGGCAGGGGGCGTGCCCATCAAGGCTGGTACAGCGACAATCGGTGCGATTGGTGTGGCCGGCGCACCCGGCGGCCATCTGGACGAAGCCTGTGCCAACAAGGCAATCGAAAAAGTCTCTTCTCGTCTGAAATAACTCGGACGAAGCGCGCTGACGCCCCCGGCCAAAACTTGGGGCGTCGCTATTTCGGCGGCTGCTGCCGGTCTGATGAATTAGCTGAGCTTTATTTGCGCGGGGCGAAACCGGATCGGCGAACACGTGGTACGATCATCGGCGTGTTACTCTCGGGATCGGGTATGACGATGCAGGGAAGATTGAAGATCGCCTCCACGAGTGCCGCATTGACGATCTCATCAGGTTTTCCGCTGGCAACGATGGCGCCACCCTTCATCGCAACGAGATGTGACGCATAGCGGCACGCATGATTGAGGTCGTGTAACACAGCGACGATCGTGCGCCCCTCGCGATTGAGCTCCGACAGAAGATCGAGCAACTCGATTTGATGAGCTATATCGAGGAAGGTCGTTGGCTCGTCGAGAAGCAGGATAGGCGTTTCCTGCGCCAGAACCATCGATACCCAGACCCTTTGGCGCTGCCCGCCGGACAGTTCATCAACCTGTCTCCTTGAAAGATCGGCGACGTTGGTTGCCACCATGGCTTTGGCGACCGCTTCCTCGTCAGCCCTTGACCACTGGCGCAGGAAGGATTGATGCGGATACCTGCCGCGAGCGACCAGATCAGCGACGGTTATTCCGTCCGGCGCAATCGCGCTTTGTGGCAGGAGACCAAGACGCCGCGCGACATCTTTTGCGCCCATGGAGTGGATGCTGCAACCATCCAGAATAACCGAACCATGTGAGGGCTGGAGCAGGCGCGACAAGGCACGAAGCAGCGTGGATTTTCCGCAGGCATTCGGCCCGACGATAACGGTGAAGGAACCATCCGGGATGGCTACGGAAAGCCCTTGCGAAATCGTCCTTTGGTCATACCGAAGTGTGAGGTTTTCCGCCTGAAGCCGGTCAGAATGAGAAGAAGCCATAAATTCGGTCATTTGCGACTTTCGCGAACAAGCAGCCAGAGAAAATACATTCCACCGACGCTAACCGTCATGACACCAACCGGTAGCTGGGCTCCGAAAGCATGCTGGGCCGCCCAGTCCGCAAAGAGTAGCAGCAAGCAGCCCATCAGGGCGGATGAAACGAGTGCGGGCCCGGTCGCGCGCGTCAACCGCCGCGCGATCTGCGGCGCAACAAGTGCGATGAAGGATATCGGACCCGCCGCAGCCGTCACCGTTGCGGTCAGGGCAACGCCAAGCAGAATCAGGATAAGCCTTGCACGATTGGTATGGACACCTGAAGCGCAGGCCAGATCGTCACCCATCTCCAGCTGCCGCAATGGCCGGGACATGAAACAGCTCATTGGCATAATGAGCAGAAGCACGATCACCACTGGAACCAGCTGTTCCACGCCCAGTCCGTTCAGCGACCCCGCCCCCCAGACCGCCGCCGACATGGCAATATTCAACTCCGCCTCGCGGATCATCCATGTATTGAAGGCCGAGAGCACTGCGGCAACGCCGATACCGACAATGATAAGCCTGAAACCCTGAACTCCCTTGCGCCAGGCGAGCAGATAAACGGCGGTTGCAGTTGCTACCCCACCGATCATGGAGCCTACCGCAGTTTCATAATAACCGCCGGAAAGGAGAATGATGGCAATGAGCGCGCCCGTATAGGAACCGACGGAAAAGCCGATAATATCTGGCGAACCAAGTGGATTGCGTGTCAGCGACTGAAAAATCGCACCGCTCATGCCGAGCGCACCACCGAGAAGAACGGCGAGAGCGGCACGCGGCAGGCGCCATTCCACGACTATCATCCGCACGGTATCGTTGGCCGGATCTCCGAACAGCACGCTCAGCACATCCGCCAGCGATGTGGCATATGTACCGTTGACGAGGGAAGCGATACCGATGGCGCCGATGATCAAAGCCATCAGGCCAGCCATCACAAGGCTCCTGCAATCGATGCGAAACGAAATGAGTTCGCCGAACAGGCGAAAACTGGGTCGGTCGTGATCACGAACCGACGGATTTGACCGCCCCACCATCATAAGCCACTCGCTTTCATGCGCCGCACGAGCAAAATCAGAACGGGTCCGCCGATAAAGGCAGTGACAATGCCGGTTTCCAGTTCGCCCGGATAAAGCACGAGACGGCCGGCAATGTCGGCGACCAGAAGAAGGATGGGTGCGCAAACCATGGTCAGCGCGATGATCCAACGCTGGTCCGGCCCGATAAACCAGCGCACCATATGTGGCACCATCAATCCGACAAAAGCGATTGGCCCCGCCGCAGCCGTGCTGGCACCGGCAAGAAGCGTGATCGCTACGATGGCCAGAAGACGTGCGCTCAGGACGCTGGTTCCCAGACTTTTTGCGAGATCCTCACCCAAGGCGACGGCATTAAGCGACCGCGCTGCGAAAAGCGCGAGACAGAGGCCCGCTGCGATGAAGGGGGCGACTGCCGTCACAACGCTGATGTCCCGGCCGGCGACCGACCCGATGGACCACATACGCATGCTGTCGAACGCCTGAGGATTGAGGAAGGTTATCGACGATCCGATGCCGCCTAGTATGGCCGAGATCGCGACACCCGCGAGCACTAGCCGAACCGGCGTTACCCCGTCGCGACGTGACGCGCCTAGTATATAGACAGCGGATGTCACCAGGATCGCGCCGGTAAACGACGCCCAGATATAGGCGTTGATCGACTGCCAGCCGAACAGGCCGACAGCCAGTGTTACGAAAAACGCTGCGCCGGCATTCACGCCCAGCATGCCCGGATCAGCTAGCGGATTGCGCGAAACCGCTTGAAACAACGCTCCCGACACTCCGAAACCTGCGCCGCAGAGGAGAGCAAGCAATGTCCGTGGCAAGCGATAGTCGCGAATGATGACATGTTCGAGCGACTGCGGATCGTAGGCAAGAAACGCATCGACCACTGTAGCGGGCGCAATGACTCGCCCACCGACAAGAATGCTCGAAAACGCAAGTATCACCAGACAAACGACGGCAATTGCCGCGCCGAACGGTCGCCCCAATAGCCTGTTTTCATTCCCGCGCAGAATGGCTCCTGAAATATGGCGATCAAGCACGCGCCTGACCTTCAATCCAATATCCCAGCGCGGCGATGCGGTGTTTGTCGAAACCCAGTACATCGCGAAAATGTTTGCGGCACTCGGATGCGGCCGTGGCTTCGCCGGCGATGTATATGTAACCCGGACCTGTTGGCAGGCTGTCTATTCTGCGCGCCATAGCGGCGAGATCGGTGTGGCCACTCGGTGAAGTCTCATGCCACGTCAGGCTGGAATTCTGCATGTGATCGACGTCCTGACGATCCGCCGCAAAAGGGATTTCGATGTGGGTGATTGCTGGAATCGATGTGGGCTTTTCCTCGATAATTCGCAGGATTGCCGGCAGCGCCGTGATGTCGCCCAGCAGCAGCATCCACTGACTATTCTGCGGGAGCCAGAAACGACCTTCTGGGTTGCAGATGCCGACTACGTCACCGATCCGCGCATCGACGGCCCATGTGGAAGCGATACCGCCCTCGTGAACGACAATATCCACGGTCATTTCGAAGGACGATGCGTCCCAGTATCTGATCGTATATGGCCGATTGGGGCAGTGTTTCGATCCATCGGGTCGCCCCCACTTGCCGCTTTCCAGCCTCGTCGGCAGCGTTACTGGCGTGAAGGGGTCCGGTTGAAATGCGATACGAACCCACTCGTCGGGATGACCGCTCGGCACCAGCCTTTCGCCCCCGGAAATACGGAAAACGGTACGGATCATCGATGGCGTGATGCGCTTGATGTCGATGACCGTCGCGAGGAAATAATCCTCCTGATATGGCCCATGATCATGGGCGCTGCCCATAAAGGACGCTGTATTCGTTGAAAGCCCGATCCGGCTTTCGTGACTGATGATATGGGAAGCGTGCAAACTATTCTCCTGAGCGCAGTGCCGCAGCGGCCAGTTCGGGCATCAAGGTGGTAAAACCGTGCGGGATCGACTGGATGGTCGGCGTCATGACGGACCAGATTTTTGCGGGCGTATCGAGCGTAACCAGCGTGTTGCGCCTGATCGCCGGCATCGTTCGTAAAATTGGCTGAGCCGCGAGCGCGTTTTCCAGCCCTGCCGAAAACCAGCCGATCAACAGATCGCAATCGAGCATGTCGATCTGTTCCAGACCTATCGATGTCGAATAACGCCGCCCTTGGGCACGACCGAGAGCCGCCACACTTGCCGGCAGTTTCATGCCAAGCTGCTGAAACAGTTCCACCCGCTTGTCGCCGTCCAGATAGACATCGAAACCGTTCTGACGGGGAAAGTGCGACACCAGCGCAAAGGTCTTGTCTCTAATCGTCGAGAAAAGTTCACCCATACGACGGATATCCGTCTCTATTGCACGGACACGCTCTTGAGCCTCGGCAAGCTTTCCCAAAACCCTGCCCGCGAGGATGGCCTGCTCGCGCCAGTCGGCGGCCCATGGTTTGCCTTGATAGGTTACGACCGGTGCGATCCGAGCCAAGCGACGGTAGGCAAGATCGTCAACGCCTGAAAACACCGACAGGATAAGGTCCGGCGACAGCGCGGCAATCCGTTCGTAATCCAGTTGCGAATTCATCAGGAGTGGTTTTTCGCCACCAAGCTGCTTCCGGTTCCAGTCGGCAATCCGTCCATCCCAGAATGGGTACCCGGTCATGCCGACAGGTTTTGCACCGAGCGCGATGACGGCATCCTCCCCTCCCCAGCCGAGCGTCACGATCCGCTCCGGTCGGCGTGTCAGCGTCGTTTCTCCAAACGCATGCCTGATCGTGACCGGAAACTCCTGATCACCGAGCGCGCGCTTTTCCGTCAGCAGAAGAGGAAGTGCTGTGCAGGCGAATTGCAGCAACAACCGCCGCTGCAAGCGGAGCGACGGTTGTTCCAGGCATCGTACGTTTTCAGGCCTGCGCCACATTCGCGGCTCAGAACTTGGCCGTAATCGAAAGCGTGGCGTTCCGTGGCGCACCGTAGAACAGCAGCCCGTCTTCGGTCAGACGCGAATAGGTCTTGTCGAAGACGTTGTTGACATTGAGCTGTGCCTCGACCCTTTCGTTGAACTTGTACCTTGCCATCAGGTCCAAAGTGGCGAACGAGGACTCACGGAAATTGTAGGTTTGCGTACCGCTCGCTATCGGACGCGATGTCCCGCCCTGCCAACGCACGCCGCCCCCGACAGTCAGCCCTTCCCAGTCTCCGCCAAGATCGTAGGTGGTGAACAGACCGGCCGTCGCACGCGGGATATGTGGGTTGACCCGCTCCCCCGCGATGTTGTGGCTTTCCTGATAGGCCGCATTCAGCGAAACATTCCATCCGTAGGAAATCTCACCACCGATTTCGGCCTCGATGCCGCGCGTTTCCACGCCCTTTTCACCTCTGTAAGCGGTGGTGGACGTGCCGGGCACGACATAACCCGTATCTGCGACTGCAACATTGTCCTGAAGTGTCCTGAATACGGACACAGAACCACTGATCCGTCCGTCGAGGGTCTCGCCCTTCAGGCCGACTTCATAGTTGCGCCCAGTCTTCGGATCGAGGAAAGCGCCGTTGCGATCAAGGCTGGTCTGCGGCGCGAAAATATCCGTGTAGCTGGCATAAGCGGTGAAATTTTCATTCAGATCATAGCTCAACGCCGCGTAGGGAATGAATGTGGAACCATCGGCAACCGTCCCGTAGGTATTCTGTTCCCAGTTCACATAACGCCCGCCGACGATGGCCCGCAATCCGTCCGCAAGAGTGAGGCGGGTGGCGGCAAAAGCAGCCTTCTGGTTGATCTCGGTCAGATAATAATAGGGATTGGTCCAGCCAGGTTCAGCCATCGAACCATTCCACTCGAACATGTTGGAAATCGGCGTGAGGGACGTGCGCGAACGGAAATAATAGTCCTGTCGTGCACGATCCGAACTGACACCGGCCACGAGTTCATGCGTCTGCCCGAAAAGCTCGTATTCGCCGTTGACGCTCAGGTTGAATATCCTTTGCTCTGCATCAGCGATCATATAACTCGGCGCAAAACTCAGGCCGCTGCCACAGGGATTGAGTGTGCCGCGCGGAAAATTCATCTTGGAATCGTAATTGCTACCGCGTTCGAGATAATCGCCACGGACCTTCCAGCCATTATCGAACTCATGGTCCAGACGCACGAAGGCATTCCATGTCTGCGCTTCGTAATAGGTCCAGTCCGTCGATGTCGAGAACGATCGTGGAAGATTGGCGGCGCTGCCATCGCTCAACATTGCGGGAATCCCACCCCACTGGGCACCGTCTGTCTTGCGCTTCTGGTAGTCGGCTCCGACGGTCAGAAGCGTGTCTTCGGTAAGATCGAACTCAAGCGTGCCGTAGAGCGCGCCTCTCTTCATATGTTCGCGGTCCCAGAACGCTTCCTTGTCCTGATAGACCCCAACGAAACGACCTCTGACGGTTCCCTCCTTGTTCAAGGGCGTGCTGTAATCGAGCACGCTGCGGTAGTTGTTCCAGGAGCCGGCGCTTGTGCTGATCGATCCTTCGGCAGTGGTCTTGTCTGCACGCTTGCGCACAAGATTGATCGATGCGGAAGGATTACCTGCACCGCTGAGCAGACCGGTCGATCCACGAACGATTTCGGCATGGTCATAAAATGCCAGCTCGTTGGAATGCTCGCCATGCCAGCCGTTCTGCGCGTTGGTGGTCAGACCGTCATACTGGAAACGATCGATGTAGAAGCCTCGCGAATAGGGCTCGGATCGATAGCCGTCGGTCTCGTTTGCATAGATGCCGGGGCTCGACTTGAGAAGCTCGGTAATGGTCTGCGAATTCGTGTCCTTGACCTTCTGGCTGGTCACCACGGAGACGGATTGTGGCGTCTGCCGTGCCGTCAAACCAAGGCCGGTCGCCGAATTCATTTCGCCGGTCGTGTAGAGACCGGTGCCTTCGGTCCGGTTCGACTCTCCCTCGACCAGGATGGGATCAAGGGTCGTGCTGTCACCTGATGCGGCCGAGCGTGGTAGCGCATTGGCCGCGGCGATCGTCACCGTGTTGCGGTTGGTAAAGCGCCATGTCAAATCGCTACCCGCCAGAACGCGGCTGATTGCCTGTGCCGTCGTCATGGAACCCTTGACGGCATTGCCCGCCATGGATGCGGCAGCGGTTTCATCGAACATCACGGAAATCCCGGTCAGCCGAGCAATATCATTCAGCGATTGACGGATCGGTTTTGCCGGGATGTCGAAAACACGAACGGTTTCGGCAGCGGACTGCGCAAACGCCGGCGATGCGCCGAACATGTTTTCTCCCGGTGCGACCAGAACAGTCGTCGCCAGAAGAAGCGCCAACCTGCGCAGCTTTAATCCGTTCATGAGTATCCCTTCCACTCAACCATAGCCCGATGCACATGACGCACCCTCTCAATGAGCTAACGATGCCGGTGGAGGTTCACCCTCAGAAAAAAGTAGATATTTTTTATCACCTTCATTTCGGCCGCAAAAATCACTGCCGAATGATCACCAGCCGGTTTCCAAGCTTCTGCATCTGGAACCCGGCCATGGATTGCGCAGCCTCGAGCGCCGCGTCCGTATCCTTCAGCGAAAGACTGCCACTGACACGACGTTCGGCAATCGCACTGCCGATGATCACGATACGGCCCTCACGATTTCGCTCGATCTGTGCGAGCACATCCTCAAGACGCATATTGTTGAAGACAAATCGTCCTTCACGCCATGCTGTCGATTCTGAGACATCGACGGTGCGCGGCATGCCAAGCCCGCCATTGCCATAATCGACACTTTCGCCGGGTTTCAGCACAACGCTTGCCGGCCCGTTGGAGAGCGACACTTCGAGACTGCCATGCGCAAGCGTGACGCTGGCCGCCTCCCGCGTCACGGAAACATCGAAGGCAGTACCAAGAACGCGCGAACGGCCGTTCGCCGCGTCTACCACAAACGGCACTGCCGAAGGCTGAACCTCGAAAAAGGCGGTGCCTCGCAGGAGCGAGACATGCCGTTCACGATCCGTCATCGCAACAGAGATCGCGCTGTCGGCATCGAGAAGCACGGTCGAACCATCCGCGAGGTTGACGCTGCGATGTTCGCCGCGAGCGGCGACATAGTCGGCGCGGAAATCCTGTAGAAAGTGCGGTTTTTCCAGCCAGATCCAGCCACTCGCTCCGATCATGGCGAGGAGCGAAAATGCCAGGCTGCCGGCGAGCCGGTTGCGTTGCCGCTGCCGGTGCTCCTCGATCTTGCTCAGATGGAGTGCAACGGCGCTTTTGTCCTCCTGCGACAGGGTTATGCCCGCCGTGCTGACGGACGCCCATACTGAAGATGTTCTGTCATAGGCCGCGGCATGTAATGGGACGCTGCGCCAGGTCTCGAAATTTTTTCGATCGGCTCTGGATGGCTTGCCGTTCATGCGCGTGAACCAGGCTATCGCCTCTTGTTCTATCTCTGTCTCAGGCCGGTCGTTTGTCATTCTAAAATCTTCCGTGGACGCGGCCGCAATATGGAGTTTCCTGCCCTTCAGTCTCATGACGACTGGAAGGAAGCTGGCCCCTCAATCGCAGGTGTCTCATTTGATCGACGCCCCGCAGGCAAGGAGGGCTTTTGCGATTTCCCGCTCGACTGTGCTGTAGGATACACCGAGCGCCACAGCGATTTCGTCATAGGTACAATCATGCATGCGGTTCAAGATGAATATCTGTCTTGTGCGACCCGGAAGGCGATTGATCGCCTGGTCGATATGACGAAGCCCGTCGGCAGCAATGACGATCTGCTGCGGTGTCGCCACCGGGGCGGCATATTGTTCTTCGGTAATCAGCTCTGGAAGCCGTGATCGCCGCTTGTCGGCACGCGTCTGGTCGATGGCGGCGTTGCGGACGCAGCGGGAGAGATAAGCGGGGGTCAGAACAATCTGTTCGACGGCCTTGTCCCAGAGGCGTGCGAAAGTGTCTTGGACGACATCATCGCCGGCCCCATGTCCAACCCTGCGAGCGGCGATCCGCTCCAGCCGCGACCGCTCCGAGCGATAGAGCCGTTCGAATTTTTGTGTCTTGGTGTCGCTCATCTCGTGCCCGAAAAAAATTCCTGGCTCCTGAACACATCGGGAGCGCGAGCGAACTCATAAAATATTGACTGCGTTAGTCAAGTTAAACGCTGCATTGTTTTGGCCGAGCCAAGAAAAACGGCGTGGAACTAAAATTTCCGGCTCGCCTCATGGTGGCATCACAAGCCATAAGCGCGTCAAGCGTTTGTACCTTGTAGCATCCATCGTCAGTGGCGGTGCTGATAGCGTGCATTCCGCATGGGAACAGAGTTAGGCCTCAGTCGGATGCTCCTGCTTTGCTGGGTAAAGTAAACCGCACGCAGACTGCGGGATCACCATGTTGTTGACGAAACAAGGCGAAACGGCCAGACGTCTGAACTTAACAATATCTGCTTGCTGGCGGTCAATTTCGCGACGAAGAAGCAGTTTTTCACTCCTTCACCGCCCCGGTCATCGACGACACGTAGTAGTCGACGAAGAATGAATAGAGGATCACGACAGGCAGCGAACCGAACAGCGCGCCGGCCATCAGCGAACCCCATTCGAACACATCGCCGCGGACCAGTTCGGTCAGGACACCGACCGGGATCGTCTTGTTTTCCGAGGACTGGATGAAGGTGAGCGCGTAGATGAACTCGTTCCACGACAAGGTGAAGGCGAAAATGCCGGACGAGATCAGGCCCGGCACCGCCAGCGGCAGGATGATCTTGACGAGGATCTGCCAGCGGCTTGCGCCATCCACCAGCGCGCTTTCCTCCAGTTCGAACGGGATCGAGCGAAAGTAACCCATCAGCAGCCAGGTGCAGAAGGGAATAAGGAAGGTCGGGTAGGTGAAGATCAGCGCCAGACGGCTGTCATAAATGCCCAGCTTGAAGACGATGAAGGCGAGCGGAATGAACAGGATTGACGGCGGGATGAGGTAGGCCAGAAAGATCACGAGACCGACCTGCCGCGAGCCGGTAAAGCGGATGCGCTCGATGGCATAGGCGCCGAGCACCGAGGCCACCAGCGACAGCGCCGTGGAGCCAACCGCCACCAGCATCGTGTTCCACAACCAGCCCGGATAGGAGGTTTCGAAGAACAGGTATTTGATATGGTCGAGCGTGGCGCCGACCACCCATAACGGGCTGTAATTGGTGTAGTCGGTCAGCTGTTCATTGGGTTTTACCGCGGTGATCGCCATCCAGTAGAACGGGAAGAGCAGCACGAAGGTGAAGACCGCCATCGGCAGATACAGCGTCACGACGCGCCGCGGCAGGCGGTTGAGATAGCTCATGCCCTCGGCATTGTCGGTCAGGACGGCGTCAGTTGGGCGAGTGGTCGTGGTTTGTGTGTTCATCTGTCTGTTCCCCTCAATCCTGTCCGCCCTGCTGCCACTTGCGGCGTTGCAGTCCGAAAAAGCTGAACATGATGGCGGCGAGCAGGAAGGGCACCATGGCAACGGCGATCGCTGCACCTTCGCCCAGCTGTCCGCCGGGAATGCCGCGCTGGAACGACAGTGTCGCCATCAGATGCGTGGCGTTGACCGGGCCGCCCTTAGTCAGCACGTAGATGAGCTGAAAATCGGTGAAGGTGAACAGCACCGAAAAGGTCATGACGACCGCGATGATCGGCGTCAGCATCGGCAGGGTAACATAGCGGAAACGCTGCCAGCCAGTGGCGCCATCGAGTGAGGCCGCCTCCTGCAGCGAAGCCGGAATGGTCTGAAGGCCGGCAAGAAGCGAGATCGCCACGAATGGAATGCCGCGCCAGACATTGGCCAGGATTACCGAGATACGGGCATTGGTCGGATCGCCGAGAAAGTTGATGGGGCCATTGATCAGGCCGAGCTGCATCAGCGACCAGGAAATGATCGAAAACTGGGAGTCGTAGATCCACCAGAAGGCGAGCGCCGACAGCACGGTCGGCACCACCCAAGGCAAAAGGATGATGGCGCGAAAGAAGGATTTGAACGGCAGATGCTGGTTGAGTAGCAGCGCCAGCCAGAGGCCGAGGGCGAATTTCAGCACCGAGGCGACAAAGGTGTAAAGCACGGTGTTGAACACCGACAGCCAGAACACCCCGTCATCCATCAGGAACTGGTAGTTTTC
>Ga0075364_10000284_pt1 | contig 24849 bp, 11 predicted proteins | sample EndMetdeltDD1764_FD_71517 | JGI IMG/M metagenome (GOLD analysis project Ga0075364, IMG submission 71517) | Populus endosphere microbial communities from Tennessee, USA - Endosphere MetaG P. deltoides DD176-4 | ecosystem: Host-associated > Plants > Roots > Endosphere | place: USA: Tennessee... | reverse complement strand
CGACATCGCCTATGGCCTCGTCGATCCCCGCATCCGCACGGAGTAAACGACAATGGCAACAAAAACCTCCCGCCTGTCGCGCTTCGCGAGCCTCGAATTCGTTCTCGGCATTTCGCTGACCGTCATCATCTGCCTCGCCGTGCTGTTCTCGGACCTGCTGTTTCCGGGCGGTGCTGAAAAGATCAACCTGATGGCGCGTCTGGCCAAGCCCTTCACCAACCCGTCCTTCCCGTTCGGCACCGATCCGCTCGGCCGTGACGTGCTGGCACGCGTTGTTGCCGGTGGCAAGATTTCGCTTCTGGTCGGCTTCACCTCCGTCATCGGCGCCGTCATTTTTGGCGTACTGATGGGCCTGATCGCCGGTTATTACCGCGGCTTCTGGGATATGCTGGTCATGCGTTTTGCCGACCTGCAGCTCGCCATGCCGTTCATCCTGCTGGCCATCACCTTCATCGCCATCGTAGGCGGCAGCCTCACCAACACGATCATCCTGCTGATCGTATCGCAATGGGTACAATATGCCCGCCTCGTGCGCGGCTCGGTTCTTACGCTGCGTGAGCGCGAGTTCATCCTTTCGGCACGCGCCATCGGTGTCACGGACTGGCGCATCATCTTCCAGCACCTGTTGCCGAACCTGATCGGCCCGGTGATCGTGCTGATGACGCTCAACGTCGCCAACAACATCTTGCTTGAAAGCAGCCTGACCTTCCTCGGCCTCGGCGTCGACCCGACCATCCCGAGCTGGGGCGGCATGCTGGCGGATGGCCGCACCTATCTGCAGACTGCATGGTGGGTCAGCGTCTTCCCGGGTCTCGCCATCCTCTTGACCGTGCTCGGCCTCAACCTGCTCGGCGACTGGCTGCGCGACAGCCTCGACCCGACCGGCCGCACCTCCAGATAAACTTTTCGATACACAGCAAGGCATGATACCCATGACCACGATCTTCGAGACTTCAATCGAGCGTACTCTTGAAACTCTGGTCATGGGAGCCAAGCCCGGCCTGTCTTTCGAAGCCTGGACATTCGACGACACGAAGAGCCGCCGCGCAACTGAGCAGGCGCTGAAGGAGAAGGGCATCACCGCCCGGATCCGCAGCGCCTACAAGCCGCTTCTCTTCACGTTCTTGGAAGAGATCGACCTTGCCGGCGTCACCGCCATCGAAGTGCTCTATCCGGTACATGCCAATGCCCCGGCCAACCGTTTTCGGTTGGAAGCCTATCCGCTGGCATCGCTCGTTGGGGACACAAAGATCGAATTCGTCGCCCGCGACGACGGCGAATTCTTTTATGACGTGACGCTGACCCGCAACGGCCAGACCGAAACGCTGAAAGTGCTCGTGCCGAACCGCGTGCATGAAGATGTCGTCGGCGAAACCAATGTCTCGCCGACCGGCTGGTACTGCGCCGAAGGCAACGCGACCGGAGAGCGTCTGGAAACCGATTACGAAAAACTGTTCCACGGCGCCATCGATGCGATTGCCGGTTACGACTGGGGTGCAACCGAACCCTATTTCGAAGAGTTGAACATTCGCGTTTCTCATCCGGCCGAGGATATGGAGCTGCCGGTAGGTGACGAGGTTGTCAGCCTGCGTGAGGCCCTTCACGAAGATTTCTATTTCTCGCTGCTGGAATTTTTCCAGAAGAAGTCCGGCCGCCCGCTCGGCGACCGTGGCCTGAAGCCCGGCCAGATCGTGCCTGAAATCGTCAGAAGCACCGGCGAGATCGGCATTCGTGTCGAAACCCGCCCGCTGACGACCGGTTTCCTCGACGGTAAGGAACAGGCAATCGATACCGCGACCGAACCACCGGCAGTCAGTCAGATGGCAAAACTGCTGGCAGAAATCGGCGGTGAGGAATTTTCCGCAAATTCCCGTTCCGGCCGCGTTCTTTCCGCTCGCTACGTCAAGGGCAGCGATGCCGCCGTGATGATCAGCGGCGGCCAACATCCCAACGAGACGACCGGCATCGTCGGTGCCATCCGCGCGGCCCGCGTGCTGAAGGAGAGTGCCGATGCACATTTCACCATTTCGCCACTGGAGAACCCGGATGGTTATGCGCTGCACCAGCGCCTGCGTGTCGACAATCCGCGCCACATGCACCACGCCGCCCGCTACACCGCGCTTGGTGACGACCTCGAATACCGTACGCGCGAAAATGCTGGCGCGCATCTGAACGAAAAGGCAATCCGCTTCGCGGCTCAGGACATCAGCGGCGCAAAGCTGCACGTGAACCTGCACGGCTATCCGTCGCATGAATGGACGCGACCGCTTTCCGGTTATGTACCGCGCAATTTCGCTATGTGGACGCTACCGAAAGGCTTTTTCCTCGTCATGCGCCATCACGCTGGCTGGACGCAGCAGGCTGAAGCCATGCTCGACCACGTCACCCGCCACCTTGGATCCATTCCGGGTATTCTCGAATATAACAACCGCCAGATCGCGCTTTACGAAACCCATGCCGGTGAAACCGGTTTCCGCATCATCAACGGTTTCCCCTGCCTGTCATCCATCGACGACCGTCACACCGTGCCTTTGACGTTGATCACCGAATATCCGGACGAAACCATCTATGGCGACGATTTCATCACCGGTCACACGGCGCAGATGGAAACGGTAATTTCGGCTTATGACGCGTGGCAATTGCTGGCGGCCAGCGCACCGACCGCCTGATCACCATCAAACCGGCTTTGCGCTCACTGGCGACCGTCGAAAACCAGTGAGCGTGTCTCTCCCGAGGTGAGGTGAAGGGTACCGTTACTTGCAACGCCGTCCTGCCGGGTGATGGCCACCGTCCCGCTTGCACCGTCGGTGCACCATACCGGAAACTTGAGATCGCCCTTGTCCCATGAAGCGTAATTGCCGGAGCATGTGACGCCCGCGTCGGTGATCGAGAACCGGCCACTGTTCATGCTGGCAAAACCGCCGGCCATGATGCCCTTGCCGTAAGCCCCTCGGCTATCGACATAGGTTACCTTCGTGGAGCTGCAGCCCGTCAGGGCTGACGATACCGCGGCAATGGCTGCGCCCACTATCGATATTCGCTTCACGCTCACCTCCATCAACGTGGATCCCAATCAGTCAGGACTGAGGAAAGGACATGATTACATTCCTATCCCGACGGAACGATGAGGACAACGCACAAAGGGTGATGATGCACTGGCAAAACACAATACCGCTTACGGAGCCTTGTCTACAATCTGAAGCCGTATCGTGACCGATGTTTCAGACAAGAGCCGTTGCACCGGTGAGTTGCAAGACAGACATAGAAGGTAGCGAGCGTGACGATCAGCGAGCTGACATAGCTGGCGCGACCTTTAACCAGAGCCTTTTTAAAAGTTAATTTTACTGAAAAATAAATACTAACCGTCGCAATCACGGGAATAAATCGAAATATTTATGCAAATTTCGATTTATTATAATAATAACAGTCACTTAACGTTAGAACTATAGCTTTTTAGATTGAAATAGCCAAATCACCACTTAGTAACTGATTCGTTTTCAAGTGAAAAATTCACACATTGCAGTAACGTGGAGTGCCAGCGTCGCCCCATCGAATAAATGTCGCTAATGATTCGGCCTTTTAGCACTTTCTAAAAAATCGACAATATCAATTATAGGGCGCATAAAAAATATGATGCACCCAACAGCTATAAGATATTGCTAATTTACAACAGGTGCAATTAAAGCAACCTTAACGATATTTTATCCCCTATTGGGTGTTCGAGCTCCTGATATCAACATCCTTGGTTGAGTCCTCTTGTCTCGCGTTGAAGCAGCCGGGTTTTCACGCATAGGGGATGCTTGATGCAGGTTGGTGCATTGAATGAGCGCTTTCAGACTTTTGCGCTTCGCTTTTTCCAAGAAGTTGTTCATGAGCTAATACTCAGCAAAACTGCAGCGGTTGGCGTCGCTGTGGTAATCTTCTGCATTAGTCTTTTACAGCCCGGCCTTGCACAGGCAGCACCTACAATAACGGGCATTTCGCACAGCACTGGCTCCATTGGCGGCGGAACAACCGTCACGATCACCGGAACGGAATTCACCGGAGCGACGTCTGTTACATTCGGCGTACTTGCTGCAGGCGACGTTACTGTCGTCAACGCCACGACCATTACTGCTGTGACACCGGCCCGCGTGCTACCCGGCTCGGTGACTGTTGCTGTCACCACACCGACCGGCACAGCCAGCAGGGCAAACTTCTTCACCTACATACTAACCCCCGCGCCGACAGTCTTGCTGGGAACGCCTTTGATCGGTTCCACGGCCGGAGGCACATCGGTAGTACTAACCGGCGCCAATTTCACGGGAGCAACCTCGGTCAGCTTCGGCGGGACATCAACGACAGATTTCACCGTGGTAAATCCGGCGACCATCACTGTAAGGACCCCGCCGCATGCGGCAGGACTGGTGAGCGTGGGGGTAACCGGTCCCGGCGGCACGGGGATAGGTTTGGGCTTGTTTACTTATGTGCCGGCTCCTCCAACAGTTCTGCTAGTCGCCCCCCTGATTGGCCCGACCGTAGGTGGTACGTCCGTGACGATCACCGGTTTGAACTTCAGCGGAGCATCGGCCGTCAGCTTCGGCGGTACCGCGGCCACAGGCTTCACCATCCTCAACGACACAACAATCACTGCAACAACGCCGGCCCATGCCGCGGGCCTCGTGAATGTGGCCGTCACCACGGCGGGCGGAACTGGCACGGGCATTGGCCTGTTCACCTATCTGCCGGCACCACCAGCAAGTCTTCTGGCAACACCACTTACTGGTCCCGCAGCGGGTGGTACAGTCGTCACGATTACAGGCTTAAACCTCTCTGGCGCCACCGCTGTCACATTCGGCGGCACGGCGGCCGCAAGCTTTTCTGTGATAAACGACCTTACTATAACCGCAGCTACACCTCCTCACGCCGCGGGTGTCGTAGATATAACCGTCACCACGGCAGGTGGTATCGGCACAGGCATCGGTCGGTTTACTTATCTTCCAGCCGATGCGCCCTCTGCTGTCATCGCCACTCCACTGATCGGATCATCGGCAGGAGGAACGCCGGTCACCATCACCGGAAGCAATTTTACAGGCGTCACATCTGTAAACTTCGGCAGCTCGCCAGCGACCAACGTTACGGTCGTCAACGACAACACGATCACAGCCAACGCTCCGCCTCATGCGGCAGGGCTCGTCAGGATTTCGGTCACTTCTCCCGCAGGAACGGGGCTCAGCACTGGACTGTTTACCTATCTGCCGCTTGCAAACCCTTCCGTTCTGCTGGCCACCCCATTGGCAGGACCACTTTCGGGCGGAACATCCGTCACGCTGACCGGTGCCAACTTCACTGGCGCCACTGCGGTCAGTTTCGGGAATACGCCAGCCACAAGCTTCACGGTGGTAAATGACAACACGATCACCGCTGTTTCACCCGCTCACGCAGTCGGGCTCGTTGGTATCACCGTAACATCGCAGGGCACAGGAACAGGCGCAGGACTATTTACCTATTTGCCCACGGACGTCCCCTCAGTCCTCGCTGCTTTACCGCTGACCGGCCCGGCATCGGGTGGGACACCCGTCACACTCACCGGCCTGAACTTCACCGGCGCAACTGCTGTCACTTTCGGGGGCACGCCCGCTACAGGCGTAACCGTGGTCAGCGACACCACCATTACCGCCATCGCTCCTGCTCATGCTGCAGGAATAGTCAATGTGTCGGTTACCTCTCCCGCAGGCACAGGGCTTGGCCTCGGACTTTTCACCTATATGACGGACCCTGTACCAACCGTGCTGCTGGCATCTACACTTACCGGCCCGGAGACCGGCGGCACATCCGTCACCATTACCGGCCTCAACTTTACTGGAGCAACGGCGGTCAAATTCGGCAATGCCACAGCAACGACATTCATAATTAACAGTGTCAACTCGATTACTGTAACAACACCGGCCCATCCTCCGGGACTGGTAGATATTTCGGTGACCTCCAGCGCTGGGACTGGCCTGGGCCTCGGGCTCTTCACCTATCTTCCAACATCCATACCTTCAGCAATTGTCGCTTTGCCAGCCACTGGACCGGCGTCGGGCGGCACAGTCGTGACATTGTCCGGTTCAGATTTCACCGGAGCGACGGCTGTCAGCTTCGGCGGCACCGACGCCACAAGTTTTACAGTCGTCAATAACACGACAATCAGGGCGATAACGCCATCCCATACGGCAGGGGTCGTGGATGTCAAAGTCACCGGATCCGGCACGCTTGGAACAGGCACAGGTTTCGGCGCCTTCATTTATCTGCCGACGGCTGCTCCGTCCGTTCTGTCGGCAACACCGTTGGCCGGACCGGTAACGGGCAGTACTTCCGTCACCATTGTTGGTGGGAACTTCACGGGTGCCACCGGTGTCAGCTTCGGCGGCACATCGGCCCTCAGCTTTACGGTGGTCAATGACAACAGGATTACGGCACTCACACCGCCCCACGCTGCAGGCCTTGCGGCTGTGTCGGTGACCTCACCCAACGGCACCGGTCTTCTATCTGGCCTCTTTGCCTACTTACCCGCCGCACCTCCACAGGTCGCGCTTGTCGCACCGCCAATTGGTCCAAAAACCGGCGGCACGGTCGTCACGATTACCGGCATCAATTTTTTCAACGCGAACAATGCTGCAACTGTGGTGAAATTCGGAACGCGTCTTGCTACAGACGTTGAAGTCGTAAACGACACGACAATCAGGGCAACGGCACCCGCCGCAACAGCCGCCGGCATTGTCAGCGTTTCTGTTGAAACGGCAGCTGGCCTCGGCACATCGTCAGGCGTGTTCACCTACCTCCCCACTGCGCAGCCGATAGTCACACTGGCCACGCCGGCATTTGGGGATAACAACGCCAATACCTCGGTTACAATCAAAGGGCTAAATTTCACCGGCGCGACTGCTGTCCATTTCGGCGATACCGCCGCAACCGGTTTCACTGTTGTCGATGATGAAACGATAACGACCACCGCTCCGCCTCATCCGACAGGCATAGTCAACATCAGCGTCACCACACAGGCCGGCACGGGGCTTGGGCTGGGTCTGTTCGCTTATCTGCCTGTCTCACAGCCAACCGTGCTTGCGGTCACACCGGCGGCGGGACCGGCAGGCGGCGGCGTGTCTGTGACAATCACCGGCACAAATTTCACTGGTGCAACGGAGGTCCTCTTCGGCACCAACGTGGCAAGCGGTATGACCGTTATCAACGACAATACAATCGTGGCGACAACACCGGCGGCTACTTCAGCAGGGGTTGTCAATGTTAAGGTAACCTCATCCAAAGGAACAGGGGAGGGTTTGGGACTGTATGTCTACCTGCCGTCTGTTCCGCCATCGAGCATTGCTGTGTTGCCGCCATTCGGCCCCAGCGGTGGCGGCAGCGTCGTTAACATCAAAGGCGTGGCTCTGACGGGAACCACATCGGTTCGGTTCGGCGGCATCGCGGCGACAAGCTTCAGGGTGATTGATGACATCACCATCGAGGCTGTTACGCCGCCTCACCCTCCGGGCATCGTAGATGTGTCCCTCACATCTCCAGCGGGGACGGGACTCGGAGCCGCTGCGTTTACTTATCGGCCAACGGCACCACCAACGGTACTCGCGGCCTTACCACCGACTGGGCCGAGCACAGGTGGTACACAAGTCACGATTATAGGCGCCAATTTCACAGGTGCGACGGCGGTCAATTTTGGCCCCACGGTCATGACCGACTTTGATGTACTGAATGACACGACGATTATGTTGTCGACTCCGGGAGGTCCGGCCGGTATTGTAAATGTTTCCGTGACATCACCTGCCGGCACCGAACCTGCGCTCGGTCTGTTTACTTACCTCCCGGCTTTGCCGCCAACAAATCTGGTTATCACCCCGGCATTAGGCCCAGCAACAGGTGGAACGCCCGTCTCTATTAAAGGTATCAACCTGACGGGGGTTACAAGCGTCAGCTTTGATGGAACGCCAGCAACCGGTGTGACGGTTGTGAACGACGGGGAAGTTACCGCGATCTCGCCAGCCCATGCAGTCGGCTCTGTGCCTGTGGCAGTGCCCGTGAGAGTAACCTCTCCTGCTGGTTCCAGCCTCCTGCCGACGCTTTTTGTCTATGAACCGACGCTATTGCCAACCGTATTGCTCGTTACCCCACCCATCGGAACCACTGCAGGCGGCACGTCGGTAACCATCACCGGCTTGAACCTCAGCGGTGTTACCTCGGTCAGTTTCGGAGGGGTACCGGCACAAAGCTTTTCCGTCTTGAACGCTACGACAATCAGTGCCGTATCGCCACCGAATAACCTGGGAGTGGTCAATATCAGCGTAACCTCTTCTAACGGGCCCGGCATCGGCCTGGGACTGTTTACTTACCTACCCGTGGATATTCCAGTGGTGGCACTGGTGACGCCACCTTTCGGACCGCCTGCCGGCGGAACTGTGGTCACGATTACCGGCCTCAATTTCACTGGGGCAACCAATGTCCATTTTGGAACCACACAGGCAACCGGGTTCACAGTTGTGAACGATACGACGATAACGGCAGTCGCGCCTGCGCATGCCTTGGGTATAGTGAATGTCACGGTGACGACACCGGCCGGCCCGGGCATCGGGCTGGGATTGTTTAGTTACTTACCAACAAGCAAACCCACTGTCGGGCTTGTCACGCCGTTCGAAGGCCCGACTTCTGGCGGAACACAGGTAGCAATCACGGGCCTCAACTTGACCGGCGCGACGGATGTCAGCTTCGGCGGGACGCCTGCCAGTAGCTTTACCGTCAACAGCGACACAAGCATTACCGCAACCAGCCCTCCGCATGCAGCCGGCATCGTCAGGGTGACGGTCACGACACCTGCCGGCTCCGGCATAAGCACCGGATCATTCACATACCTTCCTGCAACGCGGCCGATCGTGCTTCTGGCGGCACCTTTGGTTGGTCCGGCAACGGGCGGCACCACCGTCACCATAACCGGTCTGAATTTTACCGGCGTAACCAGCGTCAGTTTCGGCGGAGTGGCCGCGACCGGTGTGAATTTCATCAACGATGGTGTGCTTACGGCAATCACTCCAGCCCATACGGCGGGCATTGTCGATGTGAGGATCTCATCGGCAAACGGAGATGGCATCGGACTTGGCCTGTTCACCTATCTTCCGGCCGGGGCAGCGACTGTCACAGCGGTTGCACCTGACTCAGGGCCGACCATTGGCGGTACGAACGTCACCATAACCGGGACGAATTTCAACGGAACGACGGGGGTCAACTTCGGCAACGTTCCGGCCACCAATGTAACAGTCATCGATGATATGACGATAACAGCAACATCTCCGGCACATGTCGCAGGTATCACCGATATCTCGGTCACATCGCCAGCGGGCAATGGAATTGGTCGGGGCCTCTTTACTTACACACCCGCAATACAACCCACAGTTATTGTTGCCGCGCCGTCTAGCGGTCCCTCATTCGGTGGTACGCAAGTCACGATAACTGGCGCGAACTTCGGAGGCGTCACTTCAGTCGGTTTTGGAGGCACGCCTGCCACGGCAATAACGGTGGTCAACAATTCCACCGTCACGGCGACGGCACCTCCCCATGCCGATGGCCTCGTTGACATTTCGGTATCATCGCCCGCCGGAACGGGGCTTGGCTTCGGGCTGTTTACCTACCTGACTGCGACCGCCCCCAATGTTGCATCGCTCTCACCAACGACCGGGCCCGTAGCGGGCGGCACTGTCGTAACCATCACCGGAAGCAGTTTTACGGGCACAACAGCGGTCACATTCGGTGGAGCGGCGGCCTCCAATATCACCGTGATCAACGACCAGACAGTCACGGTAATCTCTCCAGCACGTTCTGCGGGCAGCGTCGTCGTCTCGATCACTACGCCCGCAGGCACTGCAATAGCAGCAAGCCTGTTCACCTATACCGAACCACTCCGCCCCAATCCGGCTCTCGACCAGGAAGTGATCGGTCTGGTCAATGCGCAAGCCGCATCCGCAACACGTTTCGCTCGCAACCAGATGCGCAATTTTCACGGACGTCTGGAACGCCTTCACAATGAACGCGACCGTATCGCCGCCAGCATGGATATACGGCTTGGCCTGCCATCTCAGCAAAGACGTGACCGGCAAGATCGCAACAACGACAGTGAGGACGTTCTCGATGAACTTGTGAGCCGGAAAGAGAAGGCATCGACAAGTTACGGTTATGGAAGCGGCGGACAGTCACCGCTTGGAAGCCTTGCGAATGCCGGAGCGTCGAACGGCCCGGCATCCGACACCCGAGAATACAGCAAGCTTGCGTTCTGGTCCGGCGGTTTCGTCAACTTCGGTAACGGCGATGATGAGGGCTTCGACATCGGCCACACCACGGTCGGCATCAGCGGCGGTGTGGACTATCGCTTCACCGACCGTTTCGTGGCCGGTATCGGTATCGGTTACGGTCGTGACAGAGCAGATATCGGCGACAATGGCACGGAGAGCAAGGCACAGGCTTTTAGTGCCGCCGTCTATAGCAGCTTTGAAATCATCGACGATTTCTTCCTCGATGCCCTGGTCGGCGGCAGCACCCTGTCCTTCGACAGCAAACGTTATGTTACCGCTAATGGCGAATTCGCCACGGGCAACCGCAGCGGCAGCCAGATATTTGCCTCCGTCACCGCAGCCTATGAAATCAGAGAGGAGACATGGCTTGTCTCGCCATATGGACGCGTCGAGTTCTCCCGCTCCTTCCTCGATCGCTATAGCGAAGAAGGTGGCGGTATCTACAGCCTGACATATGGAGGCCAGACCATCGACACGGTCTCAGGCGTGATCGGCCTACGCGCCAACATGTCGTTCGAGACAGACTGGGCGGTTCTGACACCCGGCCTGCGTCTGGAATACACCCACGATTTCGAAGGAACGTCCGATACGAAGCTCGGCTATAAGGACCTTGGCACCCTTCCCTACGAAATCGAGGGACGCGAAAGCAGGCAGGATTTCATAACTGTCGGCCTGTCACTGGATATGCAGTTCGACAACAATTGGGACCTCGCCTTCGAATACCGGGCAAGGTTCGGCAACGAAGGCGATACCGACCATAATGTCGGCGTTCAGCTACGGGCGAAGTTCTAAAAACCAAACAAAGCCCGCATCGATGGCAATGCGGGCGTTGTCGTATCAATAGACGTCGCGAAGATATCGTTTTTCCTTCTTGAGCATAGCGATGTAGTCCGCTGCCTTTTCCGGCGTCAGGCCGCCATGTTCGCAGATGATTTCTGCAAGTGCAGTATCGACGTCGCGCGCCATGCGGCTGGCATCACCGCACACGTAGAAGGATGCGCCCTCCTCCAGCCAGGAAAACAGCGCCTTGCCGTTTTCCTTCATGCGGGTCTGGACGTATATCTTCTCAGCCTGATCACGCGAGAAAGCCAGATCGAGACGCGTGAGAAGACCGTCGCGGCTCATGGCTGCAAGCTCGTCTTCATAGATGAAATCGCTCTCGCGGCGCTGATCGCCGAAGAATAGCCAGTTTTTTCCTGCCGATCCGCGCGCACGGCGCTCCTGCAGGAAGGCGCGGAAGGGAGCGATGCCGGTACCGGGGCCAACCATGATCATCGGCGCCTTGTCATCGCCCGGCACACGAAACGCCTTGTTCTGCGAGACGAAAATGCCTGCATTTCCACCTTCCGCCACGCGGTCGGCCAGATAGGTCGAGCAGACACCGCCACGATCGCGACCCGCCGAGTGATAACGCACGCTGGCGACGGTCAGGTGGACGTGCCCATTCGCCTCTTTCGGACTGGACGAGATGGAATAGGCGCGATGCTGCAGCGGTTTCAGGAGGCCGACAAATTCGGCGGCGCTCATGCCGCCCTGTGGAACAAGCGAGATCAGATCAAACGTGTCCTTGCTCCAGAGAAAGGCATCCAGTGCTTCCTTGTCGCCGTTGCGAACCACATGCGTGAGCTCCTCGTGACCGGCGCGCCGCTCGATCTCGGCGATCAGATCGCGCGATGGCGTCGAGATTTCGTATTGCGAGGCAAGCAGCGTGGAGAGCGGTGAACCGTTGACTTCCGTATCGGACGATGCACCGAGCCTTTCGATCAGAAGATCGACCAATGCGGGATCGTTGACCGGCATGACGCCAAGCGCGTCGCCCGCCTCATAGGTCATTCCGCTATCGCCAAGGTCGAATTCGAAATGACGGATTTCCTTGGCCGAAGCAGAACCGGAAAGACTGCGATTGACGGCAAGTCTGGAGGCGTAAGGGTTCTTGCGGCTCCAGCCTGTCTGTTCACGTGACGGGCTGGGAACCGCTGTCAGGCTTGTCTCGGCGGCGGGTTTATCCGCAGCAAGCGGCAAGGTTTCACCGAGCCATGCTGCCGCGACATCCTCGAAATCGATATCGCAATCGAGACGGGCGGCAATACGAGTGGCGCCAAGCTGTTCCAGACGCGTGTCGATCAGCTTGCCTGCCTGGCAAAAACCATCGTAGCCGGTATCGCCGAGGGCGAGCACGGCGAATTTCAGGCGCTCGAGACGTGGCGCGGTGTCGGCGGACAATGCCTCCCAAAAGAGTTGAGCATTATCCGGCATTTCGCCTTCGCCATAGGTGGAGGTCACGATCACCAGATGACGCATGTTTGCCAATTGCGCCATCTCGATATCGTCAAGCCCGTACACTTCGGGCGCCATGCCGAGGTTCCTTGCCGCTGTCGCCGCATCCATCGCCACCTGCTCGGCATTGCCGGTCTGGGTGCCGTAAAGGATATGGATCGGTTGTGCGGCGCTTGCGGAAGGCGCAGCCGCCGTGTTCTCACCAGCGATCAAGCGTGAATTGAGACCGGCCATAAAACCGGAGAGCCATGAACGCTGGTCGCTGTTAAAGGGAGCGTCTGCGGGGATATGCGGGATCATCATCGTCAGTGTCTCACGATCTCAGCGCTCAGGATCTGGCGGTGGCAAGGCTGCCGACAGCCTTGGCGGCAAACAGTTCTTCGAAGCTTGGAATGCGCCCGATCTTTTCGCGATTGCTTTCCGTCTGCTGGATGATCCAGCCATAGGTACCGGGGCTATCGATCGATAGCGTGTTACGGCCGGCCAGCGCCTGCCGGTAATCGGTGAGGCGCTTTTCCGAAACGAGAACCGCAAGCCCTTCGTCGTCATAATCGGCAATCGCCTCGCGGGCATAACGCGACAATTTCTGCATCAATGCAAAATCCTCGGTGAGGATCAGGTTGCGCACCGCTTTCTCCACGGCCGGTTCAGACGGTCCGAGCGCGTTCGGCACCCGCGCCATGGCAAGCGACTGCGCCATGGAGAGGACGGTGTAATTGTTCAGAAGCGTGAACATGTCCTGTGTGTCCGTCTCACCATGACCGGGCGCCTTGCCATTAAGGATCGGCTTTCGGTCGCGATAAGCGAGCTTGAACTTGCGCACCTGATGACCGGCAAGGGCCGTCGACAGCTCCTCGATCAGATCCTTGCGGCTCTTGGCCTTCAGGATAGAATCGGCGTCCTGATAGAGAAGAAGCGCTCGCGGCAGGCCGTAAACGAAGTTCGACCGCTCACTTTCGAAATTCTCCAGCAACCAGCGTGCCTTTTCCGATCCGGTCGCTTCGACATGCCATTCCAGCATCATACGGATCGCATCCGCGTGGAAAACGGCGTGCGGATCGTCCCGGTCGGCAATGGAGCCGACCAGGATGGAATCGTGGCTCACCTTTTTGGCCAGGTCTCCATATGGATCGTATTGATAGAAGAAACCGCCGCTCATGCCGTTGCCGACACCCTTGCCGAAAGAGCCGAGATTGAGCACGGCGCCATTGGTCATGTATTCGCAGCAGAAATCACCCACACCTTCGACCACTGCGGTGGAACCGGAATTGCGAACGGCAAAACGGTCGCCCGCCTGCCCTTCCACGAACAGGCGTCCGCCGGTTGCTCCGAACAGGGCAAAATTGCCGATCAGCACGTTACCGCCCGCCTCATGCGAACCGCCACCCGGCGAGCGCACGGAAATCGTGCCGCCATTGGCGCTCTTGCCGACACCGTCATTACAGGTGCCGGTATGGGTGAGCATCATTCCGTCATTGCAGAATGCGCCGTAGGATTGACCGGCAGAACCGGATGTCGCGATTTTCACCGAACCCGCATCGAGGAAACGGCGGCCGCGCTTGTCCTGCCGGACCGCCGGTAGCTGGTGAGTTTCGCCCTCGCTCAGTTCATAATTGAGCATGCGCTCGATATCGACCGACAGCTGGCCGCCAACGCTCTTGTTGCGATTGTTGAGGTGATAATTGCCTCCAAGCTCGACCACCGGCAGGCCGCCGTCGATCAGCGCCGAGCGCACCATGTCGATAAAGGCATCATCGACCGCATAATCCTTTTCCATATAGACCGGATCGGCGATCTTCACTTCCTCCACCACCTGCAGCATGGCGCGAAGGTCAAGCTGTCCGACGCTGGACGGATGATCGAGAAGGTGGAGAAGATCGCTGCGTCCGCGCGCTTCCCTCAGCGATTTGAAGCCGAGCGAGGCGAGGATTTCACGGGTCTCGTGCGCGATGTTGAGAAGGTACTGCGCCAGAGCGCGCGGATCGCCATCAAAGACCTCGGCATTGGTGGTAAGGCCTGCCGGGCACTTGATATTGCAGTTCTTGGCCATGACGCATTTCAGCATCATCAGCGCCGTCGTGCCGAACTCAAAACTGTCGCCGCCGAGCAGTGCAGATTTGACCACATCGCTTGCCGTCTGATGCGCGCCCGAGCAACGCAGCAGCACCTTTTGGCGCAAACCATTGGCGCACAGCGCCTGATGCACTTCGGCAATGCCGATCTCGGCGGCGCGGCCGGTATATTTGAGGCTGGTAACAGCCGCTGCACCGGTGCCGCCGGTATTGCCTGCAACGTTGATGACATCAGCCCCCGCCTTGGCGACACCGACCGCGATCGTACCAATGCCTTCCGAGGAAACCAGCTTGACGATGACGCGGACCCGCGCTGCCTTGCAGTCGTGGATCAGCTGCGCAAGATCCTCGATCGAATAGGTATCGTGATGCGGCGGCGGTGAAACAAGTTCGACACCAGGCGTGCCGCCACGGGCAGCGGCGATCTCAACCGTCACCTTGGCCGCAGGCAACTGTCCGCCCTCACCGGGCTTGGCGCCCTGACCGATCTTGATTTCCAGTTCTTCGAGCATCGGATCGGCCAGATAACCGGCCCAGATGCCGAAACGGCCGGAGGCGAACTGCTTGATGCGCGAGGCGCGAATGGTGCCATAGCGGGAAATATGCTCGCCGCCTTCGCCGGAATTCGACATGCCGCCGACCATGTTGGTGCCGTGTGCGACGGCCTCATGTGCATTGGCCACCAGCGCGCCATGGCTCATGGCACCCGAGGCCAGAAGCGGCGTGATCTCGCTTGCGGGCTGAACCTCATCCAGCGAAATGCCGACGGGAGCCGAACCGAGAAGTTTCAGATAGGCGAGCGCCTGGCCGCTTGCATGAACGGTAAGCGCTCCGCTTTCCAGCCAATGACCGGTAATATCTGCGCCGAAGCGGGCGACCAGCGACTGACCAAGCGCTGCCAGCCGGGCAAGCTCGCCGCCGTGCGGACCTGTCAGCGACAGGCGAAAGGTATCGCCCGACAATGGCTCGCAGGTCAGGCCGCGGACGAGAAAGCTGTTATTTCCCTTGCGGGAAAATCGCTTCATCTCCTTGCGGAAATCGTCCGGCGCATTCGCGTAGGTCACGTCTGCCGGGAAAGCCAGCACGTCACGAAGGGCGGCTGGGCGGCGGGCGCGTTCTTCCGTCATCATGCGTGCGAAGGCGCGATATCCGGGCGTGATGGAAAACCGATCGATCGCTTCCGGCAACAGCCGATCGTAGCTGTTATTGGTATAGGCCGCGTCATCGATCCCGAAAGCATCGCCCAAACGGTTGAGTGTCAGCAGGCGCAAGAACGGGTCTTCTTCGCCATCAGGCTCAGCAAAACTCGGTTTCTCCTCGGTCATATCGACAAAGCCACGAACAGCTGTGGTGCCGAAAGAATGGCCGGCCCCCTCTGCACGCTCCTTGAACAGCCCGAGCAGCGGGATGTCTTCCTCGCTCTTTACCGTCAGCGCCTTGGCATGCCAGTCGGCGACGGCCTGGGCGATGACCTTGAAATCGACGCCGCCAACCGGCGTCTTCACGTTCGGGAAATAGCGCTTGAGCACCGGATCATTGGTATCGAGGAAGTTGGGTTCGAAAAACTCGCCACTGACATAACTCTCGGCGGTGCAGAGACCCACCTTGCCCATCGTCTTCATCAGAGACTTTTCGGCAGCCTTGGCAAAACGCTTGAACGCCTTGTCAGCATCCGCCCCGAACTTCTCTTCGGCACGAAATTGCACGCCGAGCGGATAAACGGCGGAAGCGCCGAAACCGAGTGCTGCCGCCACATGATGCGACGAGGAAATCTGACCGCTTTCGACCACGAGCGATACCCGCAGGCGCGCGCCTTCCTCGATAAGCTTCTGGTTGATGGCGGAAACGACGAGGATCATCGGCAGCGCGGCGCGGTCGCTTGCCACATGCCGATCGGTGACGATGGCAATGCCACCTTCGGCGCGGGCAAAGGCCGCAATGAGGCTGCACAGATCAGCGATGCCGGCTTCGAGCGCTTGAGCATTGGCCGCGGCGTCATCGAGAACCGGCGTATAGAGCATCTCGAAACGACGAACAGGCGTCTCCGTCTGCTCGCGCAGTTTCAGCATGTCGAGATGGGTCAGGATCGGCGACGGAACGACGATCTGACGCGCAGCCTTTGCACCGATATTCGGCTTCGCGCCGAGTGCGATACGGAGCGTCATGCCGTCGGCTTCGCGAATGCTGTCGAGCGGCGGGTTCGTCACCTGCGCAAAACGCTGCGAGAAATACTTGGCAACGCCGCCTTCCTGATCCGAAAGCGCGTTGATTGCGTTGCCATAACCCATGGCGGAAATCTTTTCCGCGCCGGTCGCCAACATAGGGTCCATCAGGAATTTGAAGCTTTCCTGATTGTGCGAATAGGCGACATAACGCTGATGGCGGCCAAGATCGCCGTTGTAGCGTAGCGGCGATCCTTGCGCCTCGGCGGGGATTTCAGGCAGATCGGCAATCCGCACGCGAGCATCGGCCAGCAGATCGCCGTAGGGCTTGCGGGCTGCGAGCATTTCCAGCGCCTCAAGCGTTCCATAAGCGCGCTGTTCGATATGGTCGTAAACCAGCATGCCGCCTGCTTCGATACGGCCACGGTTCAAAACGCTTTCCGGCGGGAAAGCAATCTGTCCGGCTTCGGACATGACACAGAGATATTCGCCCGTTTCAACCGTTCGCAACGGACGCAGGCCGAGACGATCGAGACGCGCACCGATGACATCGCCATTGCCGAAAATCAGGGCCGCGGGACCGTCGTTTTTTTCCTCGTAGAGCGAGAAATATTCGAGCATGGCGACAACACCTGAAGACAGCGTGTCGTCATTTTCCCATGCCGGCGGCATCATCGAAACGACAGCGGTGACAAGATCGAGACCGTCTTCCAGCACACGCGATTGCAGTGTCTGGTCAAGGCGGCAGCTATCCGACTGACCCTTGGGGCGAATGATCGAGGCATTTTTTGCAGCCGCGATTGCCGCTTCGGACAGGCGGTTCTTGCGGTCGGTGTTCAGTTCGCCGTTATGCGCCATCTGTCGAAACGGCTGCGCCATCGACGGATGCGGGTCGGTATTGGTCGAAAACCGCGTGTGGAAATACAGGGTGTGGATCGCGTGATCCGGGTCCACGAGATCGCAGAAATAAGGAATGACTTCATCCGAATTCAATCGGCCTTTCAGCACCTGCGTGCGAGCGCTGAGCGAAATCGGGTAGAGCCCCGCCAATTCGGCGCGCGTATAGGCCTCGGCTTCGATGGCGAGCAGCGCCTTGTGGATACGGAAATCGAACTCCGCGAGGGAGGCAGTTTCGCTGTGACAGCCGAACACCCATTGCCGGATCGTCAACTGATGACGAATGGCCGCCGGGCGGATCGCGTCGTTATTCACCGCCACATCGCGCTTGAGCAGGATCGAGAAACCCTGCTCGGCCAATGCCGCCTCGACGACACGCTCGGCTTCTTCATGAAACGCAGGATCGGCCGGCAGGAAGAAATTGCCGACACCGAAGCGGCGCGGCTGGAGATCGGCAAGGCCGGTCAGCTTGCGAAAGAAATTCAAAGATAGGTCCGCAGAAATACCCGCTCCATCTCCAACCCCTTCGGCAGACATGCCGCCTCGATGCGGAACCGCACACAGCGCCTCATGCGCCTTAAGCAAAACATCGTGCGTCTGAATACCGTCTTTTCGGGTGATAAAGCCCACGCCACAGCTGCTTTTCTCGCTCGCAGGATCGTAAAGACCGAAAGGCGCTGCACCCGATTCCATAATTCACCTCCACGAGAAATAAGTCAGTTGTGCTGACCTAAAATAAGCGGTGGCAATTAGTCAAGTTTAAAAGATTGTGCGACGCAACAACCGAACAAGCATCTGCACGGCCTAATGACCCATTTCGTCAAATCTCTAATTTCCGGCCATGCCGCCGGAAACAATGTCCGAAGCCCGAAGGCCTCGCCGTCAGCGCCCAATTACACTTGAGGCCGATACCGACACTCATCTGCAGAATGCAGCCACAACTATAAAAGGCTGCTCCCGATCAGAAGGAAGAAAACGAGATGGCATTTCGACTGTGTTTCCCAAAGATCAATATCAGCGGCGCAGGCAGCTTGTCTGAAGTTCCCGCCGAACTGGCGGCACGCGGCTTGAAACGGCCGGTTATCGTCACCGACAAGGTTCTGGTTCAAGCGGGTCTCGTCGCACCGCTTCTGGAAGGCCTGAAAGCCAAAGGCATCGAGGCCTTCGTTTACGATGGCGTCGTCCCGAATCCGACAGTTCCGGTGGTGGAAGCTGCCTATAAGATTTTCCTCGATAATGACTGCGACGCCATTATCGGGCTCGGCGGCGGCAGCCCCATCGACACGGCCAAGGCCGTTCGTATCCTTTCGGCCAATCCGGGTCCGATTACGCTTTATGAAGGTGTCGGCAAGGTCGCCAAGCCGGGCGCTTTCCTGCTGGCCGTCAATACAACGGCAGGCACCGCCGCAGAAGTCACCTCCAACGCGGTCATCACCGATCCGGTCGCGCAGGTGAAGATGGTCATCATCGACGCCAACATCATTCCGGATATCTCGGTCAACGATTCCGCCATGATGACCGGCATTCCGGCCGCCACCACGGCAGCAACCGGCATGGACGCCCTCACCCACGCGATCGAAGCCTATGTGGCAAAGGGCGCGCATGTACTGACAGACTATGCGGCGATCGAAGCGATCCGCCTGATTGCCGCCTACCTGCCCCGTGCCGTAGCAGACGGCAAGGACCTCGAAGCGCGTGAGATGATGGCTTACGGTCAGTTCATCGCGGGTCTTGCCTTCAACAGCGCGGGCCTTGGCCTCGTTCACGCCATGGCGCACCAACCGGGTGCCGTGAAAGATTTGCCGCACGGCGTCTGCAACGCCATCCTCATGCCGCTTGTCGAGGAGTTCAATCGCCCTCACGCTGTCGAACGTTTTGCCCGCATTGCCGTGGCAATGGGCGTCGACACAACAGGCATGAGTACCGAAGACGCTTCGAAGGCTGCCATCAAGGCGATCCGCGACTTGTCGACGACGGTCGGCATTCCGAGCGGCTTTGCCGAACTTGGCGTGACCGAGGCCGATTTCCCGCTCTGGGTTAAGAAAGCCCAGAAGGATCCGTGCGCACCGGGTAACCCTGTGGCCGCAACCGACGAACAGATCCTGGAACTTTACAAGAAAGCTCTCTGAGCAGGCCCAAAACGCAATGATGAAAGGCCCGTCAGTCTGGCGGGCCTTTCTGCTTTCTCAGCGCGAGCGTCAAAAAACGAGCAGGTTCAGGCAGCACTCAAGCGCGGCATTCGGCGATATTCACTGGGAGCCATGCCGGTCATGCGGCTGAAACTGTAGGAGAAATAATTGCTGTCGTTGAAACCGCAGGCAAAGGCGATGTCGGTGACACTGTCACTGGTGGCGCGCAAAGCGCGCATTGCCTTGCTGAGCCGAAGCTTGACGAGATAATTGTGCGGCGTCGTCGCTGTCGCCTCACGGAACAGACGGCTAAAGCTGCGCGAAGAATATCCGAAACGCTGCGCAACGGTTTCCAGATCGATATCCTCGGTGCAATTGTGCCTCAGGTAATTCAGCACATGTCCCAACCGGGCTGAGTTCGGCAGCCCTTGCGCATCGGTTGCGAATTGAGAGCGCGACAAAAGCACCGCGATCTGGTTGAACAAGGCCTCCGACATAACGTCAGACAGCGGGTCGGACCGGCTGGCCTCCTGCTCCAGCGTCTCGACCAGCGGCTTGATGCGCGCAAGCACGTCTTCCGTTACCTGCCAGTGACGACGCACGCCCTGCGCACTATCGGCTGTGCGGCGCATGACATCGAGAAAATCGTAGCGGCTTGAAGCCCTATCCGAGCGGAAAAGAATATTCGTCAGATAAAGGCCATCGACCTGCTCATAGGCGTGATGGTCTTCGGCTTTGATATAAAAAAGCTCTCCGCAGGTGATGAAATGCGGCTCGTCGTTGAGAAGATGCCAGCCATTGCCTGAAAGAACGATCATGATCTCGTCGAAATCGTGATCGTGCATCGGGAAAGGAGCCTGCGGGCTGCGCTGTTCCACGATGACCGGCTGGGCGTCCGAGCGGAAAAATTCCTTGGCCAAAAGCTTCATAGAATCAACATGGTGTAGTTATGCGGGACGAAGATATCGGTATCGTTTTAGAGCAATAGGCCTTTAGAGGTCCCGATCTGTATCAAGGCATTGGCGTTTTCAATTCACGCGGGATGCCACAGTTTGCGCGATCTTCGAATAATCGCACGAACTGACAAATTTCATGTCCGCTTCTTCAAGGCGCGGCGGCCGATAACGCCGCTAAGTTACCGAAAACGAAGAAGAGAAATCGCATGGACATGCCAGCAAGGATCGCAGCCGTCGATATCGGCGCTAGCAGCGGCCGCGTCATTTTGAGCCAGTTGCAGGACGGCGTTCTGTCCCTGACGGAAGCGCACCGTTTTGAAAATGTGCTGCGCCATGACGAAGAAACCGGCCACCAATGCTGGGATCTCGATCTTCTCGAAGCAGAGATGCGCAAGGGCATCGCCATTGCTCAGAAAAATGGCCCGCTGGCGAGTGTCGGCGTCGACACCTGGGGCGTCGATTACGTTTTGCTGGATGAAAACCTCGAACGTATCGGGCCAGCCGTATCATATCGTGACCATCGCACCGACGGCATGATGGAAGCGGTATTCGCCCAAATTCCGCGTGACGAAGTCTATCTGCGTACCGGCATACAGTTTCTGCCGTTCAACACGCTCTATCAGCTGGCCGCGACCGTGGGCCAGCACCCGGATTGGTTGGCCCGCGCCCGTCATTTCCTGATGATCCCCGACTACCTGCATTATCGGCTATGTGGTGTGCTTTCCAACGAATATACCAATGCCACGACGACCCAGCTTTTCAGCCTGGATCGCAACGATTGGGATGAGGATCTGCTCAAGGTCGCCGGTCTGCCGAAGACCATGATGCTGAAACCTGTCGAGGCCGGCACGATCCTTGGCGAAATGCCAGGGGCGGCGTCCGGCGCGACCGGCATCAAGGTTATTGCTACTGCTACGCATGACACCGGCTCGGCAGTCGCGGCGGCACCGCTTGAATCCCAAGATGAAGCTTTTATCAGCTCCGGCACATGGTCGCTGATGGGTGTGGAAAGCCGGACACCCTTTGCCGATGCGCAGGCTTTGTCGCTGAACGTTTCCAATGAAGGCGGCGTCGAGCGGCGTTATCGCATGCTGAAGAACATCATGGGCTTCTGGCTCATCCAGCGGGTGCGCAAGGAACTGGGCTCGCCGGATCATGGCGGACTTGTTGAGGCCGCACGCGATGCCACGCCATGGCGCAGCCTGATCGCCCCGCAAAACAGCCGTTTTCTCAATCCCGACGACATGACGGCCGAAATCCAGGCATTTTGCCGGGAAACCGAACAGCCAGTGCCGCAGACGGCGGGAGAATTGGCGCGCTGCATTTTCGACAGTCTCGCGCTTTCCTATCGTCAGGTGAAGGGCGAGTTGGAGAGCCTGCGCGGCGCTGCGATTTCCCGCATCCGCATCGTCGGCGGCGGCAGCCAGAACGAACTCGTCAACCAGCTTTGCGCCGACGCCTGCGGCATAGCAGTGACCGCAGGTCCAATCGAAACGACGGCGCTTGGCAATATCTGCGTGCAGATGATCGCGCTCGGACAGCTTTCCGGTCTGGACGAAGCACGCGCGCTCGTTCGCCGCTCATTCCCTCTCACCGAATACGTTCCGCAACAGCATGTGCCCGAAACGGTCTGGGATCGCTTCCAGTCTTTCAGTGCATTGCCTGACCAACAAGGAAAAGCCTGATGAGCCAATCACGACAGGTCGAAGCCGCTTATGCCATCGCGCGCGAGGTCTTTGCCGCTACCGGCATCGACACCGAAGAGGCGATGAAGCGCCTCGACACGATTTCCGTATCCATGCATTGCTGGCAGGGCGATGATGTCCGCGGCTTTGAAAACCCGACTGGTGCGCTGACAGGCGGCATTCAGGTAAGCGGCAATTATCCGGGCTGCGCCAGCACCCCGGAAGAGCTGCGCGCCGACATCGATTTTGCCATGGCGCAGATCCCCGGCCAGCAGCGCCTCAACCTGCACGCCATCTATCTGGAAAGCGATAAGCCGGTTGCGCGCGATGCAATCGAACCGCGCCATTTCCAGAACTGGGTGGATTGGGCCAAGGAAGCCAAGATCGGCCTCGATTTCAACCCGACCTGTTTTTCTCATGCGCTGAGCGCTGACGGATTGACCCTCAGCCATCCCGACAAGGCAGCCCGCGATTTCTGGATCGCCCATTGCCGCGCCAGCCGCAAGGTCAGCGCCCATTTCGGCAAGGAACTCGGCACGCCTTCGGTCATGAACATCTGGGTGCCGGACGGCATGAAGGACCTGCCGGCGGACCGGTTTGCGCCGCGCCAGCGTCTCGCTCAATCGCTCGATGAAATCATCGCCGAGCCGATCTCGCGTGAACTCCACAAGGATGCGGTTGAAAGCAAACTGTTCGGCATCGGTGCCGAAAGCTACACGGTCGGCTCCAGCGAATTCTGCATGGGTTACGCAACCAGCCGCAACACTTTGCTGTGCCTTGACGCCGGCCACTTCCATCCGACGGAAGTCGTCTCCGACAAGCTGTCCTCCGTGCTGCAATTCGTTGATGAAGTGCTCTTGCACGTCTCGCGTCCGGTTCGTTGGGATAGCGATCATGTCGTGCTGTTCGATGACGAACTGCAGGCCATCGCCAATGAACTGATCCGCGGTGATGTGCTCGGCAAGGTCAATATCGGCCTCGACTTCTTCGACGCCAGCATCAACCGCGTCGCGGCATGGGTGATTGGCACCCGCAATATGCGCAAGGCGCTTCTGCGCGCGCTTCTGGAGCCGGCTGCCAAGCTGAAACAGGCCGAAGGCGACCGGGACTTCACGACCCGATTGGCGATGATGGAAGAAGCCAAGTCAATGCCATGGTCAGCAATCTGGGATTTCTATTGCCTCAGCAGAAACGTGCCGGTCGGCATCGCCTGGCTGGATGAGGTCAAAACTTACGAACGCAACGTGCTGAGCAAACGAAAGGCCGCATGATCATGACACTGCATACCGCTAATTCCTGGTTCGTAACCGCGATGGTCAAGGCGACCTCGGACATGTGGCTGAAAGGATGGGACGAGCGCAATGGCGGCAATGTCAGCCTGCGCCTGTTGCCGGAAGACGTAGCCCCTTATCTGGCGCAGTGGCCCGCAAACCGCGATGCGCCGATCAGCGACCCGCTGCCGGAGCTGGCCGGCCAGTATTACATCGTCACCGGAACCGGAAAATATTTCCGCAATGTTCAGCTTGATCCGGCCGCCAATATGGGTGTCGTGCAGGTCGCAGCCGACGGCGCGTCGGTAAAGATCCTCTGGGGCTTTACAGATGGTGGTGCGCCAACCTCCGAACTGGCGTCTCATCTGAAATCTCACGGTGTCCGCCAGAAGGTCACGAATGGACGTGACCGGGTTATCATGCACTGCCATGCAACCAACCTTCTGGCGCTGACCTACGTGCTGGACCTCGATCCGGCGAACGTAACCCGCGCGCTGTGGGAATCCAGCACCGAATGCCTCGTCGTCTTTCCGCAGGGCGTCGGCACGATGGGCTGGCTGGTTCCCGGCACCGATACGATCGGTGATGCAACGGCAAAGGAAATGGCCAAGCACACGCTGGTCATGTGGCCGTTCCACGGCATCTTCGGCTGCGGCGACACGCTCGATGAAGCATTCGGCCTGATCGATACCGCCGAAAAAGCGTCCGAGGTTCTCGTCAAGGTACTGTCCATGGGCGGTGCTCGCCAAACCATGTCGACCCAGAACCTCATCGATCTCGCCGCCCGTTTCGGCGTGGAACCGTTACCGGAAGCAATGGCTGTCGATCGCTGGCGTCTGGCTGGCGAATAAGGAAGAGTTTCTCTTTCTGTCTTTGCGGCAATCCGAAATGGCAAAGGCCCGCAGGAAAATTCCTGCGGGCCTTTCTTTGCAAGCAGTTCAAACGCGAGGGTCAAAACTCAATCAGGATAGTGGTTATGCAAGCTGTATTTTGTGTCTGAGTAGGAGGAGAGGTGCAGTAAATGCTCATCATTTGCAAACCTTTCCGACGCCCGCAGGCACAAAATACAGCTTGTCCAAAGGATTGGCGA
>Ga0075364_10000283_pt1 | contig 24855 bp, 22 predicted proteins | sample EndMetdeltDD1764_FD_71517 | JGI IMG/M metagenome (GOLD analysis project Ga0075364, IMG submission 71517) | Populus endosphere microbial communities from Tennessee, USA - Endosphere MetaG P. deltoides DD176-4 | ecosystem: Host-associated > Plants > Roots > Endosphere | place: USA: Tennessee... | reverse complement strand
GGGCGTGCCGAAGTTCACCGGGGGCAATTGTTGACTCACTTGGTCGGGTTTGCGAGGATGGTGACGTGGAACGACCGGCTGCAGTCGCCGCGGCTTCGATCGCGATCGTCGGCGCCGGGCCGCGTGGCGTGGAGGTGCTCGAGCGGCTGGCGGCCAACCACCGCGAGCTGCATCCTGGGCGGCCGCTGGTGGTGCACGTCATCGACCCGTACCCACCGGGTGGCGGCAAGGTGTGGCGTTACGACCAGTCACCCCTGCTGCGGCTGAACTCGATGGCGGTCGACGTCACGCTGTTCACCGACGACACGATGGTCATCGACGGCCCGATCGACCCCGGGCCGACACTGGCCGAATGGGCGATGACGGTGCCACGGGACGAACTGCCCGACGACGCGCTGCGGGCCGAGGCCGACGCACTCGTGCCGATCACGTTCCCGACCCGCCGCCTTGGCGGCGAGTACCTGGCGTGGGCGTATCAGCGTGCGCTCGGTCGCTTCGGAGGCGATGTCGAAGTCGTCGAGCACCGCGCCGGCGCGTTGGATGTGCTCGACGTGATCGATGCCGGCGACGAGCGGCAGGAGATCGTGCTCGACGACGGCACTCGAGTGATCGCCGACGCCGTCGTGCTGACCCTCGGCCACCTCGATGCCGCGCCGACGGGCGAGTCGGCGGGCCTGGCCGAGTTCGCCGAACGCAACGGTCTCGCGTACCTCCCGCCCGCGTACGGCACCGAGGTGGACCTCTCCGTGTTCCGCGCGGCTGACGACGTGATCGTGCGCGGATTCGGGCTCGGCTTCGTCGACATCCTCGTGCTGCTCACCGAGGGGCGCGGCGGCCGCTACGTACGAATCGACGACCCGCAGGCGCCGGAGGGGCGGCTGCGCTACGAACCATCGGGTCACGAGCCGCACCTGCACATCGGATCGCGCCGGGGTGTGCCCTACCGGACCAAGATCACCTACGACCTGCTCGGCCCGAAGCCGCCGCATCCCCGCTTCCTCACGCGTGAATCGATCGCGGCGATGATCGATTCGCACGACGTGTTCGAGTTCCGCGCCCACGCGTGGCCGCTGATCGCCAAGGAGATCGCGTGGGCGGCCTATCACGAGCTCGCCACGGCCCACCCCGAGCGCGTGAACGTGCCACTGGCGGAGATCGACGGGCTGCTCGAAGACGTCGACTGGGGCACGCCGGAATGGGATGCGACGATCGCCTCGATCGTGCCAGACCCCGTCGACCGGATCGACTTCGACGCCCTCGACCGCCCACTGCAGGGGCTGCGGTTCGACGATTCGGCGGCGTTGCAGCAACACCTGCGCGACTCGATCCGGGCCGACATCGAGCGCCGCGCCGACCCGAACTTCAGTGCCGACCTCGGCGCGTTCAACGCCTTCCTCGCCGTGTTCTTGCAGCTGCCGTCGATCCTCGGTTCGCCCAAGCTGTCGGCCAAGTCGCGCATGCAGGACTTCGAGGACTGGTGGTTCGGGTTCTTCAGCTACTACGCCAGCGGGCCGCCGCCGCAGCGGATGGAGGAGATGCTCGCGCTCTCCGAGGCCGGCATCATCTCCTTCCTCGGAGCGGAGACATGGGTGCGCGTCGACGATCAAGACGGCACGTTCATCGCCGGCAGCCCGAGCAGCCCGACGACGATCAGCGCCCGCGCGCTGATCGACGCCCGCCTGCCGGGGCCATCGGTGCAGGCGACGCTGAGCCCGCTGGTGCGCAACCTCGCCGAACGCGGCGAGGTGTCGGAACTGATCCTGAGCGAGCCCGATGGAACGCAGGTCTCCACCGGTCAGATCCGCGTGACGTTCGGAGATCTGCGCGTGGTCGGCGCCGACGGCGCACCGCATCCGCGGCGCTTCGCCCTTGGCGCGCACAGCACCTCGAAGGCGCCCGCCTTCGCCCGGCCGCGCACGAACGCACTGGCCTTGCGCCACAATGACGCCTGCGCCCGTGCCGTGCTCGCGTCACTGAGAGGAGCCTCATGACCAGACAGACACACGGGCTGACTCGTCGCCCACCGTTGCATCTCGGTGTGCACATCGACGGCGCCGGTCGTCATCCCGCGGCGTGGCGAGTCGCCGGCGCCCAGCCGCACCGCCTGTTCAGTGCCGACTACTACGTCGAGATCGCCCAGCTGGCCGAGCGCGGCCTGCTCGACTTCGTCGCCCTCGAGGATTCCTTCAAGCTCGAATCGAACGAGACCGATCACGTGCGCGGCAAGCTCGACGCGCTGCTGACGATGGCTCGCATCGCTCCGGTGACATCGTCGATCGGGCTCGTCGCGACCGTGACCACGACGCACACCGAGCCGTTCCACGTCTCCAAGAACATCGCGACCCTCGACTTCGTCAGCGCCGGCCGGGCCGGATGGTCGGTCGACGTCTCGTCGTCGGAAGCGGAGGCGTTCCACTTCGGCCGCCGTCAGGCCGCGCCGTCGGCCGACCTGTACGACGAGTCGGCGGAGGCGATCGAGGTCGTCCGCCAGCTGTGGGACAGCTGGGAGGACGACGCCGTGATCCGCGACGTCGCCAGCGGCCGCTACATCGACCGCTCACGATTGCACTACACGAACTTCGAGGGTCGCCACTTCAGCGTGCGCGGGCCCTCGATCACGCCACGATCCCCGCAGGGACAGTCGCTCGTGTTCTTCGAGGCCGTCAACGACGACGCGCTGGCGGCGGCGATCCGTGGAGCCGACGTGATCGTCGTCGACGTCGCGTCGATCGATGCCGCCCGTGCCATGCGCGAACGCATCGACGTCGGTCTCGTCGCGGCCGAACGCGATCCCGCCGAGGTGAGCATGATCGCCGTCGTCGACGTGCTCCTCGGCGACTCCGACGATGCCGCCAGGGCCGCCCGCCGCCAGCTCGACTCCCTGGCTGCGCCGCTTCCGGCCGTGCTCGACTTCGTCGGCACCGCTGACGGGCTCGTCGGTCTCTTCGCCGAGTGGGCGGGCGGCGAGGTCGTCGACGGTTTCGTGATCCGCCCGGCAACGCTGCCCGGCACGCTCGAACGAGTCGTCGCCGAGGTCGTGCCGCAACTGCAGGCGCGGGGCTTGTTCCGCACGGCGTACGACACAGGAACACTTCGCGAACGATTCGGGTTGCAGCGTCCGGCGAATCGATACGCAGGAGTGACCCGATGAACTCGTCCAACGGCAAGCCGCTGAAGCAGATCCACCTCGCAGCGCACTTCCCCGGTGTGAACAACACGACGGTGTGGAGCGACCCGCAGTCGGGCAGCCAGACGGACTTCGCCTCGTTCGTGCACCTGGCCCAGGTGGCCGAACGGGGCAAGTTCGACTTCTTCTTCCTCGCCGAGGGCCTGCGTCTCCGTGAGCACCGCGGCGAGATCTTCGACCTCGATGTCGTCGGCCGCCCCGATTCGCTGACGGTGCTCGCCGCGCTGGCCGCCGTCACCGACCGGATCGGTCTCGCCGCCACGCTCAACACGACCTTCAACGAGCCCTACGAGCTCGCCCGCCAGTTCGCCACGCTCGATCACCTCAGCAACGGACGCGCGGCGTGGAACGCCGTCACGTCGCCAGACGCGTTCACCGGCGAGAACTTCCGCCGGGGCGGCTTCCTCGACCGTGAGCTGCGTTACGACCGCGCCGGCGAGTTCATCACCGCGGCGCGGGCGCTCTGGGACAGCTGGGCCGACGACGCGGTGCGCGCCGACGCCGACACCGGGGTGTTCGTCGCCGACAGCAGCATCGCCACGTTCCACCATGGGGGCGAGGAGTTCTCGATCAGCGGCGAGTTCGACGTGCCACGCAGCCCACAGGGCTATCCCGTGCAGATCCAGGCCGGTGACAGCGACGGCGGCCGCGAGCTCGCCGCCGAGCAGGCTGACGTCATCTTCAGCCGCCACTCCGGCTTCGCCGACGGGCAGGCGTTCTTCGCCGACGTCAAGCGCCGCCTGGCCACCTACGGCCGGCGACACGAGGACCTCAAGATCATCCCTGCCGCCGTGGTCTTCCTCGGCGACAACGCCGAGGATGCCCAGGAACGGGCCGAGCACATCCGCCGCCAGCAGGTGAGCCCGCAGGGTGCGATCGCGTTCCTCGAACAGGTGTGGGGCCGTGACCTGTCGTCGTACGACCCCGACGGGCCGCTGCCCGACGTCGACCCCGACGTGAACGCGGAGATCACCAGGGGGAGGGTGCGGCACGAGAAGGACCCGCTCAGCGTGGCCACGAAGTGGCGCGAGATCGCGACACGGAAGAAGCTGAGCATCCGCGAGCTGATCATCGAAGTCACGACGCGTTCGGCGTTCGTCGGCTCACCGAAAGACGTGGCCAGGACGATCAACGAGTACGTCCAGGCCGATGCCGCCGACGGCTACATCCTCGTTCCGCACATCACTCCCCATGGTCTCGACGACTTCGTCGATCGAGTTGTGCCAGAGTTGCAGGACATGGGCGTGTTCCGTAGCGACTACGAAGGAACGACACTTCGTGACCATCTTGCCCTGTCGCGCCCGGCGTCACCGCTCGGCAGCGCAGGTCGGATCGCGCACGCCGAACGACGATCATGACTCGTTTCCGGCGAGCCGCGCTCTCAGCGGCTGCGCTCGCCGGATCGATGGTCGTGCCGGTCGTTCCGGCTGCCGCAGCCGCCGAAGGCCGCGCCGCGTCCAGCACCAGCGCGCGGCCGGCCGGCGTTGCGCCGCCGAACGCATCGTGGCTCGACACCGTCAACTCCTACCGAACCCAGGCCGGCCTGCAGCCCGTCGTCGAAGAGCCGGCGTGGACGACCGGCATGTCGTTGCACATCCGCTACCTCCGCGACACGCCGAAGGAGCTGCGCACCGGCGTGTACGCCAGTGCGCACACCGAGAACCCGGCCAGCCCGTACTACACGCCCGAGGGTGCCGCTGCCGCCGGTTCGAGCAACATCGGCAGCGGCGCCACCCCACGGGACGCGATCGACGCGTGGATGAGCGCACCGTTCCACGCGATCGGCATCATGCGGGCCAACCTGGAGGAGTCGGCCTTCGCGGGCGACGGCGGCACGGCGATGCTCGACGTGCTCCGCGGGCTCGGGCCGGTCCCTCAGCCGCGGCAGACGGTGCTGTTCCCCGGAGCCGACTCGACGACGTACCTGACCTCGTTCGGCAGCGAGTTCCCCGACCCGCGGGAGGGGTGTGCGGCGGACTGGAAGTCGTTCGCCGGCCTGCCGATCTTCGCGATGCTGCCCAACGGGAAGGCGCCAGGACCCAGCGACTTCGACAGCGGAACCACCGCCACGCTGACTCGGCCGGACGGTGCGACGATCACGAGCGGCGAGGACCTCTGCGTGCAGACCGGCGCGTCGTTCAACTCGTCGGATCCCGTGTACGGCGCCAACGGCAAGGCGATCCTGGTCGGCGCGAACGCGGTGCTCGTGTTGCCGCGGGCCAAGCTCGCCCCGGGTCGCCACACGGTCTCGATCACCGTGCCCGGCAAGACGTCGATCGCATGGAGCTTCACCGTCGTGCGCGCACCGAGCGCGCCTGAGCACGTCTCGGCGGTGTGGGCCGGGTCGGGCAAGATACGAGTCACCTGGAACGCGCCTGCCGACGATGGCGGCGAGAGCGTGACCGCCTACTCGGTCAACGCCTTGCTCGGCGGCGACGCCTCTGTCGGCTACGCGTCGACGGGCGGCGCTGCCAGGGCCGCGATCGTCGACATCCCAGTCGGCATGACGGCCGGGTCGGTGATGGTCACCGCCGCCAACGGTGTCGGCCCCGGCCCACCGACGACGGTCGAGTGGTCGAAGCTGCGCGTCCCGAGCGGCGAGGGAACGGGCGCGCTCGTCGCCGTGCCGACCCGCAGCGGTGACGACGCGCGCGCTGTTCTGGCCAACGTGGCGATGGTCGACGGCGTCGCGCCGGGGTACGTGACGGCGGATCGGTGCAGTTCGCTCGGCGACGGCCCCCAGCTTCGGTCGAGCGGGAACCACGGCGCCGGCGAGGCAGTCGCCAACCTCGCCGTCGTGCCGGTCGACGAGCTGTCGTCGTTCTGCGTGTACAGCCAAGTGCCGACACACCTCGTGGTCGATGTGCAGGGATCGTTCTCGCCGCACGCGGCGTTGACGTTCACCGAGACGGCACCCACTCGCGTCCTCGACACGAGGGCTGCAACGATCCCGCTCGCGGGCTCGATCACGCGCGTCGATTCGCACGCTCCACCCGGCAGCGAAGCCGTGCTCGTCAACTTGACGATGGCCGACTCAGCGGCTGCCGGCTACATCACGGCCGATCGGTGCCCCGCGCTCGCGGTCGATCAGCAGACGAAGTCCTCGGCCAATCACGGAGTCGGTCAGCCCGTCGCCAACCTGGCCGTCGTGCCCGTCGATGCCGAAGGCCAGTTCTGCATCTACAGCCAGCAGGCGACTCATCTGATCGTCGATGTCGAAGGCTGGTTCTCGCGGTCGGGCTCGCTGCGGTTCGACCCGCTCGCGGCGACGCGCGTGCTCGACACTCGTTCCGCGGGCGCGATGCCGCCCGCCGATTCGATCGTCCGCGTCGATACGGGCCTGGCAGGAGCCTCGGCCGTCCTCGCCAACATCGCGATGACGGACTCGCCCGCCCCCGGGTACATCACGGCCGACCGTTGCAGCGCGCTCGCCTCAGGCCCGCAGACTCGATCGAACGCCAACCACGGCGTCGGCGCGGCGGTTTCGAACCTCGCGGTCGTGCCCCTCGACGCCGACGGCAGCTTCTGCATCTACACCCAGCAGGCCGCTCAGCTCGTCGTCGACGTGCAGGGCTCGTTCGCGGCGTCGGGCGCCCTCGCGTTCAGCCCGTCGGCACCGACGCGCGTGCTCGACACGCGCATGCCGTAGCGGTCGCGATCTCGTCGGCGAGACAGAAAACCGCGATTTTGCAAACGTCGTTAGCGTGCCGCAGATGAGCACGCGCGTGAGGTTCTGGGTCGATCCGATCTGTCCATGGTGCTGGGTCACCTCGCAGTGGATCCGCGAGATCGCAGGAGAGCTGAACCTCGAGATCACGTGGGAGCCGATCAGCCTGCTGATCAAGAACGAGCCCGCTCCCGACAGTGGGTTCTACGAGCCGTTGCAGTGGACGTACGGCCTGTTGCGCGTGATGGAATCGGTCCGTTCCGCCGAGGGTGAGGCCGCCGTCGGCGAGCTGTACGTCGAATACGGGCGGCGCATCCATCACGACGGTACCCGCATGTTCGACCCGGCCCTGGCCCTCGAGGCGATCGGGCTCGATCCCGCCCATGCCGCGGCCGCCGCCGACGAGCAGTGGGACAAGGAGATCACGAGCCGGATGGAATCCGGCCTGGCGCTCGTCGGTTCCGACGTGGGAACCCCGATCATCTCGCTCATCACCGCCGACGGGCGCGAGGTCGCCACGTTCGGCCCGGTGATCACGAAGGTGCCCGAGCGCGACAAGGCACTGCGCCTGTGGGACGCGTTCGTGACCGTGACCGAGCTCGAGGAGTTCTGGGAGCTGAAGCGCACTCGCACCCGCGGGCCGGAGTTCGGCACCCGCCCCTGAGGCCGGCCGCGGCACCGCGCCGATCCGCGATCGATCAGCGTCCGATCAGCGATCGAGGTCGGGCCTGCCGATCGCGTCGAAGATCAGATTCGAGTAGTACTGCGCGGCACCGCCGCCACATGCGATGTGCGTGCCGTCCGAGCACAACTTGGTGCCCATCGACGCGAAGTTCCAGTCGACCACGGTGACGTTCGAGTAGTGGTCGGGCAGTGCCTGGATCAACAGGTTGTTGCCGTCCTGCCACTTCTTGGGCACGTGCACCGTCAAGAAAACGACCCTCGACGTCAGGTTCGGTGGCAGCTGGGCCATGATCCGTGTCAGGTCGTCCCAACTGATCGATCCATTGGTGCCGATCTGGATCACGACCACGTCGCCGAGCTGGTTGTTGGCTCTCATCGCCTCGACCAGTTCGGCCATCGCCGGTCCCTGGCGGCCCTTCAGCGCATCGACGAAGAAGCCGCCGTTCTGGAGGTTCGTGATCGCGCCGAGCATCACCGATTCGCCGAGCGCGACGGGCTGGATCTGCGGCGTGCCAGGGATCGTGGCCGGCGTCGGCGGCGTGGACTCGACCGGCGTCGTGTCGCCGGGCGCGGTGGTGTCGCCCGGCGCCGCCGTCTCGGGTGGGGCAGTCGGCGCCACGGTCGTCTCCGGCGCGCCGGTCGGTGCCGTGGTGGTTTCGGTCACCACCGGCGGTCCGGCGATCAGCACCGTCGTGGACGTCGCGCCGGGCGCGGTGGTCGGTGCTCCACCGCTCGTTGCGTCCGATGTCGGTGAGGATGACGCGGCGGTCGTCGTCGCGGTGGGGATCGTCGAGTCGCTCGCCGTGTCGTCTGCCGGCGGTGTCGTGCTGGGTCGAGCGGGCATCGTGACGGACAGCACGGTACCGGGCGTGGCGACGGGGCCCGGCGCGGGCGCGGCCGCCGCCGCGTTCTGCGCTTCCTGGATGCTGCACTCGACGTCGCCGACGCATAGGTTGCGGGCCACGGCCAGGCTCACACCAGCGAAGCCGATCGCGGCCGACAGCGTCGCGACCAACACGATCGCCCGCCGCCGCGTGCGCCCGACACGCCCGGTGCGGATGCGCTGCTCGCCGCGCAACCAGCGGCCGAGACGCCCGAGACGGATCGGGGTCTCGATCAGGCGGTAGCTGATCTCGGTGATCGGCACGGTGATGAGCATCGCGATGATGAACTGCCGAATCGTCAGTTGCACCCCGGCGAACTTGCGGATGATCTGATAGATCGGCCAGTGATAGAGGTACAGGCCGTAGCTGCGCGTGCCGATCCAGTTGAACAGCGGATTGCCGAGGAACCGGCCGATGAGGCTGCGCCGGTGAACGACGGCGGCGATGATCGCAAGCGTGGTCAGCCCGGTGAGGAACAGGCCACCCCGGAACAGCCACGGGTTGTAGCGACTACCGAAGGAATCGCCGGAGCCGGAGATCGACAGGTTGAAGATCAGCACGCCGAGGCCGATCAGGCCGAGGAGAGCGAACGCGTCGAGGACGCGGCTCTTGTTGCGCATTGGCCCGCGCATCAGCGCGCCCGGCCTCCACAGCATCGCCAGCGAGGCGCCGAGCATCAACCCGCCGGCGCGGGTGAACGTGCTCAGGTACAGCGTGTCGTTGATGTTGATGCAGCGGCCGAACACGGTGGCATAGCCGTGGGTCGAGCCGGTGCCGCACTCGTCGGCGACGTCGCCACTGACGAAGAGCACAGCGACGGCGACCGCGATCGCGGCGCTCGTCGCGGCGAGCCACAACCCGACGCGGGGGAGTCGCTCGCGACCCTTACGCAGGATCAGCACCATCACCAGCGGCCAGATCAGGTAGAACTGCTCCTCGACCGCCAGCGACCACAGATGGCGCAGCGGGGCGAACGCCTCGGCCGCGGTGTAGCTCTGCCCGACGACGATCTGGTACCAGTTGCTGCCGTAGAACACACCCCCGAGGAAGTCGCCGCGGGTGCGGCCCTGCGGGCGCCGATACGCGATCGCGAGGTAGAGCGCGAGCGCCCCCATCATCACGAACAGCGCCGGCAGCAAGCGCCGGAAGCGTCGCTTCCAGAACTGCCCGAGCTTCACCGTGCCGACCCGTTCGTGCTCGCCGATCATCAGCAGCGTGATCAGGTAGCCGCTGATCACGAAGAACACCTCGACACCGAGGAAGCCGCCACTGAGCCACTCGTGGTTGGCGTGGTACACCATCACCGCCACGACCGCGAGCGCGCGAAGTCCATCCAGGCCGGGCGTGTACGGCAGCTGGCTGACTTGGGCGCGCGGCCGTTGAGGTGGGGGCCAGGAGGACATTTCCGACCAGTATCGCTCGCCCGCATGCGCAGATCGGGTCACTCCCTCGCCTCGCCGCACGAGGAGCGTGGCCGGATCAGGCTGTGAACAGGTTGATCTCGTCGTCGATGCGGAACGAGTTGTCGGTCAGGGGCGGCGAGTAGACGTGCACGGACAAGGCCTCGACGTCGTCGAGGTTGATCACCTCGTGGGCGTGATCGCCGTTCATCTGGATCGTGTCGCCGGCGGCCAGCCACCGCACGTGCGACGCACCCGACGCATCGATGTAGCGCTCGCGCAGCTGGCCGCCGATGACGTGCAGGGCTGCCAGCGAGCCGCCGTGGTCGTGCATCGCGAGGCCGGTGCCGGGAGGCCAGGCGATGATCAGCGCCTCGTAGTGCTCGGCGCGGATCAGGTAGCTCCACCGCCTGGTGTTGCCGCCCGGAAGGGAGTGGATCGGCGCCGCGTGACCGAGACCCGATGCGATCTCGGCGAGCAGTTCGGTGTCGAGCAGCGCCACGGCGGCGCCGGCGGGCCGCGCCGCGGTGGCCAGATTGGTGTCCGTGGCATAGTCCATGGTGGTGATGGTCATCGAAAGCCTCCTTCCGTCAAGTGGCTGCCGAGCGCTTGTCGGGACGTTGTTGGATCTGTTGTGGATCTGTTGTGGATCTGTTGTGGATCTGTTGTGGATGTGTGGTGGACGTGTCGTGGATGTAGCGACTTGTCCCGGGCATCGGCGTCAGCGGGGGACCTGAACGACGATACCCGGAATTGTCGATCAGTTTAGTCGGGAATAGCGGCGACGCAACCATGTTCATGTGCTGACTCGCTGTCCGCTCCGTCCGCGCTGTCCGGCCTTCAGCCGAGGCGGCGCAGCGGCAACGGCAGTGGGCTGTGCGACTGGAGGATGACGCGCGCGTCTGTGGGCACGCAACCCTCGCTGCTGACGATGACCGGATTGATGTCGATCTCGGCCAACGCCGGATGATCTGCCATCAGCTGGCCGATGCGCACGATCGTGTCGACCAGCCCGTCACGTGGAAGGCCGGCGGCATCGAGCGCTCGCCCGACCCGGGAGGTCTCGACCAACGCTTCGGCGGCCGCGGCCGACAGTGGGGCCAACCGGCTCGCGGAGTCGCTCGCGGTGATGGCCTGCAGGCTGCCGAGATCGAGGTTGACGACAGGGCCGAGCCGGTCGTCGGTGGTGCAATGGATGTGCACGTCGACGCCGGGCATCACCATCTGCTGGACGACGAGCAGGTCGGCGTCCGCGCCCAGCGCAGAACAGATCATCTCTGCCGCGCCGAGCAAGGCGTGGTCGTCGGCGAGGTCGAGCGCGATGCCGGCGCGGGCGGAGCGTCCGACGCGGCGATGCGTTGCCTTGAGAACGACCGGATACCCGAGCTCGGCCGCTGCGGCCAGGAGCTCGTCGGAGGACGGCGAGGAGAGCACGCGGCCGCGTGGCATCCGCACGCCGTATGCGTCCAACAGCTCCTCCGCATCGGCGAGTGTGAGCACCGCCGGGGTGTCGATGTGCGCCGCGCCGCGGCTCAAGATGTCGGTCGCGACTTGGTGATCGATGCCGTCGAGATCGGCGACGGCGGCCTCGGCCTCGGTCGCGCGCCAGCGTCCGTAGGCCCACATCCGCCCGAGCACGGCCGCCGCCGGTTCGGGGAACGAGAACGCCGGAACGGATGACCGTGGCAGCAGCGGTCCGTCGGCACCGCCGAGCATCACCGCCAGGACGGGCTTGGTGGATCCGTTCGCGGTCCGGTCGATCTCGGCCGACGGCGTCGGTGCGGCGGCCAACGGCGGCGCGTGGATGACGAGGAGCGCATCGATCGACTCGTCGGCCAACGCCGCCGCGATCGCCGTGGCGAAATCGTCGGCAGTCGACCGCCAGTCGAGCGGCTGCGGAGGTCGCGCCGACGTCAGACCGGCGGCTTCGATGGCGGCCGTGGCGAGTACGCCGGGGCTGCGGGCGTTGCTGAGGATCGCCACCCGAGGTCCGGTGGGCACCGGTTGGGTCGCCAGCACGCGCGCGACGTCGAGCATCGCGCGCACCGTCGGCACCTCGATCAGCCCCGCCTGTTGGTAGAGCGCGTCAGCCGCGCTGCCGATGGCCGCGGCCCCAGTCCGAACGGCCACGATCGGCCGCTTGCGGCCGACGCGCCGGGCCAGGCGGGCGAACTTGCGCGGGTTGCCGAACGATTCGGTGTACATCGCGACGACAGCGGTGGTCTCGTCGTCCTCCCAGAACTGCAGCAGGTCGTTGCCGGATATGTCGCTCTTGTCGCCGAGCGACACGAACCACGAGATGCCCATGTGCAGCTCCGTGGCCAATTGCAACAGCGATGCACCGAGTGAGCCGGACTGCATCGAGATCGCCACTCGGCCGAAGCGCAGGTGGCCGGGCACCAACGACGCGTTGAGGCCGTCCGGGGTGCCGGGCGCGGCCACGCCCATGCTCGTCGGGCCGATGATCCGCAGTCCGTTGCGGCGGGCGTGGGCGACGAGCGCGGACATGTCGATGTCGGTGCCCTCCGTCGCGGTGATCACCAGCGCGCCGCGGACGCGCTTGGCGACGCACTGATCGATCGTGTCGGCCAACTGTGCCGCTGGAACCGCGATCACGGCCAACCAGACATCGGCATCGATGTCGGTGACGGACGGGTGGGCGGCGAGCCCGCCCACGGTCGCGTGGGCCGGGTTCACCGCGAAGATCGGCCCGCGGAACTCGGCTGAGGTGGTGCGCCACAGCTCGTGTCCGATGGAGCCGGGTGTGTCGGATGCACCGATCACCGCGATCGAGCGAGGCAGCAACAGCCGGGCGACCGCCCGGCTGTCGGCGCGGTGTTCGCGCCCCTCGACGGAATCGACGAATCGTTCGGTGTCGGTGAGCGGGAACTCGATCTCCGTGAGGCCGCTGTCGAAGTGGCGCTCGACGGGCCATCCGGCGCGGCTGAAGACCCGCAGCATCGCCCGGTTGTCGGACAACGCGTCGGCGGTGAACCGATCGATGCCGTTCGACCGCGCGATCGCGGCGAGGTGCTCGAGGAGGATCGTCGCGATGCCGCGGCCCTGGTGCCCGTCATCGACCATGAACGCGACCTCGGCGTCGTTGCGGGCCCGCCAGCGCTCGTAGCTGGCCCAGGCGATGAACTCGCCGCGCTCTTCCACCACGAGCGCGACGCGGTCGTGGAAGTCGATGTTGGTGAAGTGCTCCAGTTCCTTCTCGTTCAGCGTCGGCTTGGGCGACAGGAAGCGCCGGTACTGGTTGTCGCGCGGCTGGCGCTCGTGGAACGCAAGCAACCGGGGAGCGTCGTCGCGTGTCATCGGGCGGACGAACGCGCTGTCGCCGTCGGACAGCACGACGCTCGTCGACCAGCGCTCCCGGTCGTCGGTGGAGTCGTCGGGGGTGTCCGCGGGTGTGTCGCCGGGTGTGTCGCCGGGTGTGTCGTCGGGGGTATCGCCGGTGTGGTCGTCGGCGGGCATGGCCCCCTGCTTAGTCGAAGGCGTGCCGGTCGTGTCGAGACAACCCGTCTCGCGAGTAGTTCGAGGTGCCGAGATCGCGCAGCTCCGTCGCGCCGCGGACGAGCGCGCCGTATGCCGCCCAGGCCAGCGCGCCCCCCGTCGAGATGCGCCGCACCCCGACCGTGGCGAGCTCGCCGACATCGGGCCCGTTGGGGAACACGAGCACGTTCACCGGCAGCCCGACCTCGTCCACGACCCGCTTGATCTCGCCGAGATCGACGAGACCGGGCGCGTACACGACGTCGGCTCCGGCATCGCGGAAGGCGTTGAGGCGCACGATCGTGTCGCCGATATCGGCGCTGCCGTAGAGGTGGGCCTCGGCCCGCGCAGTGAGCAGCACGCCGTGTGCGTGGGCTGCCGCCGCTGCCGCGCCGACCCGCTCGGTGGCCTTGCCGATCTCGTCGATCGCGCCGAGCGCGGGGTCGTAGTCCTCGATCGAGCACCCACTGGCGCCGGCGTCGGCGAGCATCGTGACGGTCTCGGCGACCCCGTCGAGGGTCTCCGCGTAGCAGCGTTCGGCATCGACGTTGAGCGGGATGCCGACGGCCGCGGAGAGCGACGCGACGTGGGTGACCAGTTCGTCGCGCGTGAGGTGCTGGTCGTGCTTGCCGAGGCTCGCTGCCAGGCCGGAGCTGGTGGTGGCGAGTGCGGGGAAGCCGAGCGATTCGAGCAGCTTGGCCGAGCCGGCGTCCCACGGGTTCGGCATCACGAAGATCGACTCGGCGTCGTGGAGGGCCCGGAACCGTTCCCGGATGGATGTGATCGAGGCTGTGGTCGAGGAGGTGCTCATGACGGCGACGCTACCCAGCGCGCCGCGGCGCCCGGACCGGACCGGACATACGTGTCCGAATCCGGCGAGTCAGGATCTGGGACCGGCTGTCGAGTCAGTCCCCGGGAGCGAGGCCGTGATGGAAGTCTTCGAACGCGTGCTGGAGCGCGTCGATCATCTCTGGCGGCACGTGCTCGTCGAGCGGCAGCGAGCCCGTGATCTCGATCGTGCGCTGCATCTGGGCCAGGTACTCGGTGCAGTGTGGGCAGGCACCGAGATGGCGGTTGATCGCCTTCACCAGGCCCCGGGGGAGCGCGCCTTCGAGGTAGTCGGTGATCAACTCGGTCCACTGCTGGCAGACGACGGTTTGGCGGCGGAGCAGGTTCATGACGCCACCCCGAGCTGACCTTCGAGCATGTTCCGCAGCGCGGCCCGGCCGCGGTGCAGCAGGACGCGCTGGTTCACCTCGGTGAGGCCGAGTGCTTCGCACACCTCACTCGATGACCAGTCCTCCACATCTCGCAGCATCACGACCCACTTCTGTTGTTCGGGTAACAGACGTACTGTGTCGATGACCTTCGCGATCGTTGCACTCGACAGCACAACTTGTTCGGGGAGATCGCTCCACCGCGCCGGTGGGTCGGCCCAGCCACCGCGGCCGGGCGGGCCGGCGAAGCGGTCTGGATCGACGGCCGGGCTGTCGGCCGCGTCGCTGAGCAACGACCCCATCGGGACCGTGCGCCGCTCCTTGGCGCCTTTGGTGCGGGCGATGTTGACGAGGATGCGGGTGATCCAGGTCTTCAGCGACGACCGTTCCTCGAACTTGTCGATGCCACGGATCACCGCGATCCAGGTCTCCTGGACAACCTCCTCGGCGACGGCGCGCGAGGGCACGAACGTCGACGCGAGGCGCAACAGCCGGGCCTGATGATCGGTGACGACCTCGCGGAAGGCAAACGCGTCGCCACGACGCAGACGCTTGATCAGCGCTGACTCGTCACGGGGCAAAGACGTGGCGGGCATCGCCAAGACGGTACATGGTCGGGGCGCGGCTCAGCTCTTCTTGCGTTTGGCGGCGATGACGGCCGCGCCGCCCAGCACCACGGCGACACCGGCGATGATGCCGATCACCAGCCCGGTGTTGCTCGAATCGTCATCGTCGGACGGCCTTGTCGTTGCATCTCCGGATGCGTCCTCGTCGTGCGGGGCGAGATCGGCCGATGTCGGTGGCCCGTCGGTCACGAGCACAGCCGGCGCGGGGTGGTCCGGCTCGGCGCCGCCCTCTGCCGGGATCTCGATCCACGCGGTCTCGCCGACAGCGCACGTCTGCACGATGGGGAAGTAGATGGTGCCGGCTGCTGCCGGTGCGGTGAACGTGACCGCGAACGTCGCCGGCGTCTCGGCGTCGAGGTCGCCGCCGGAGAACGTCACCGTGTCGGTTGCCGCGGTGGCCGTCCAGCCGGCCAGCTCGACGGGTTTGGCGTCGGTGATCCCTTCCGGGATCTTGATCTGCACCTCGGTGGTGTTCGATCCGTCGCAGCCGTGCTCGACGTTGAACCCCACGGTCGCTGTCGATCCCGCCGCGACGGCAGCGGGGTCGCTCTCGATGTGTGCCGAGGCGATGCCGGCGCCGGTCAGCACTCCGGCAAGGACTGCCGCGCATGTGGCGATGGTGAGACGGGCGACGCGGTTCATTGGGCTCCTGATCGGTGATCGTTGACGACCAGTAGTCGTCACCCGCCATGCGGAAGTTCCCGCTGCAGCGCGGAGGTTCGGAGGTTGCGGAGGTCGCGGGCGTCGCGGATGTTGCGGTCAGCCGATCAGCAGCAGCGCGCTGCCGAGCACGACCAGCCCGGCTCCGTAGAGGCGTTCCAGGCGCTCGCTGCTCATCGCCAGCGCGGTGCGTGCGCCGATGCTCGACAGCGGGATCGATGCCATCCCGAACACGATCGCGACTCGCCAGTCGATGTGGCCCATCGAGGCGTGCACGATCGTTCCCGGTACGGCGAGCAGCGATGCGACGGCGAGCGAGCTCGCCAGTGCACTCTTGATCGGCAGCGCCAGCACGGCGAGGTAGAGGGGGACGAGGAGGAACCCCCCGGAGTTGGCGAGCAGACCGGCGAGCAACCCGACAGCCACCGCGACCACGGCCAGCCGGCCCGGTGTGGGGTGGTGCGCGTCGGTCTCGCGTTCGTTTGGTGAGGGGTGGTGCAGCACGACGCGCAGACCCAGCGCGACGATCACCACGTCGGTCAGCCTGACGAGTGTTGCCCCGTCGACCCACCGCGTGACCAGCGCACCGACAACGGTCGCCGGCACCCCGCACGCCATGCTCCACGCGATCACACGGCGATCGGCGAACCCGCTCCTGCGGTAACGGGAGAACGCGATCAGCGTGCCGGGAACGGTCGCGGGCAGCGGCGACGCGACGGCAACGATCGGGGGCACGCCGACGAGAGCGAGGAACGGCGTGGCGATGGCAGCCCCGCCCTTGCCGAACAGGCCGCCCAGGTAGCCGACACCGGCGCCGATCGCCGCGATGAGAAGCCAGTGCACGTGTCGAGTTGACCGCGAGATCGACGATTCGTCCAAGACCAGTTTCCTCGTAATTCCATAGGCTGACCCTATGGAACTGCAGCAACTCCGATACGCCCTCGCCGTGATCGATACGGGGAGCTTCACCGCAGCAGCTCGCCAGTGCTTTGTCGCCCAGCCATCGCTGTCCCAATCGATCCGCAACCTCGAGCGAGACCTCGGTGCCGACCTGTTCGAACGGATCGGGCGCGGTGTTGTGGTCACCGCAGCAGGCACGGCGTTCGCAGGTGCGGCGCGGGCGGCTGTGCGCGCCGTCGACAACGTGCGCGTCGAGGTGACGGCGGTGAGCGGGCTCGTGGCCGGCCACCTCGATCTCGTCTCGCTGCCGACCCTGGCGGTTGAGCCCGTGACGCCTTTGGTCGGCGCGTTTCGGAGCCGGCACCCTGGCGTCGTGGTCCGCCTCGCGCAACCCGACGGAACAGCAGATCTGGTGCGGGCGGTTGTCAGTGGTGCGAGCGAGGTCGGGGTCACCGTGCTGCCGCTCGCCGAGCCCGGCCTGACGGCGCATCCGCTCGGCCGTCAGGAGATCGTGGTCGTCCTGCCGCCCGGATCCCGCCGGCGCACGGCGATCGACGCGCTGGCACTCGGCCGTCTACCCCTCGTGACCAATCCGGTCGGCACATCGACGCGGACGCTGCTCGACACCGTGCTGAGCGACTCGGGCATCACGCCCACGATCGCGGTCGAGACCGATCAGCGCGAAGCCATCATCCCGCTCGTGCTCGCTGGAGCCGGAGCGGCGTTGCTGCCACGAGCGATGGCGAAGTCGGCCGGCGCGCAAGGCGCAGCCGTGGTGCCACTCGAGCCTCGACTGTGGCGCGATGTCGTGCTGGTTCACCGCGACGCGGGACTGTCGCCCGCGGCGCGGGCGTTCTGCGCGATCGCGTCCGCGTCGCGCTAGATGTGCTCGATGTGCTCGGCGGGGACGCTGTCGATCGCGCACCACGATCCGTCCGGTGAGCACGCCTCACACTCGAGCTCGAGCGTGATGTGCGACACGCTGAACCGCGGACCGATCATCCGCTTCACGGAGTCGCCGACGACCTGGGCCTCCTCGAGCGTCGGGTGGCCGCTCATCACGAGGTGTGCCGACAGGGCGCGGACGTCGCTCGACAGGCTCCACACGTGGAGATCGTGCACCTCCTCGACGCCTGCCATCTCGCGGATGGCGGTGGTGACGTCGTCGGTGTCGATGCCGAGTGGGGTCGACTCGAGCAGCACGTCTGTAGCGGCGCGCAGCAGCTTCCAACCCTGAACCGCGATCAGCACGCCGAGCGCGATCGAGATCGCCGGATCGAGCCAATATGCGCCGTCGACGAGCAGGATGACGGTGCCGGCGAGCGCGACGCCGATCGATGCGGCGGTGTCGCTGATCAAATGCAGCATGGCCGAGCGCATGTTCAGGTCGGTGCCGTGCGTTGCGTCGCTCGAATGCGAGCCGCCCGAATGATCATGCGCGGCGTGGCTCTCGCGCACGGCGAGCGCGGCGAACAGGTTGGCCGCGGCGGCGATGAGGGCGACGACGACGACGAGTCCGCCGCGCACCGGCTCGGGGTTCAGCAGGCGGACGACCGACTCGTAGACGATCCACAGCGTGACGACGAGGATGCTGACAGCGTTGCCCTGGGCGGCGAGGATCGTCGCTCGGTGGTAGCCGAAGGAGCGCTGCCCGGTGGGGCGCCGGCGGGCCCAGCGCACGGCGATCAGCGAGGCGAGGATGGCAGCGACATCGGTGAGGTTGTGCCCGGCGTCGGCGATCAGCCCGAGCGAGTGGGCGAGGAAGCCGAACACCACCTGCGCGACCACGATCGCCAGGTTGAGCGCGAGCGCGACCGTGAGCCGTCGTTCGCGCCGCTCGCTCGTGCCCGCGACGATCAGCGCGGCGTCGTCGTGATCACGGCCATGAGGGTGATCGTGGGGTGTCGGTTCCGTGCGTGCAGTCTACGGGCGCGCTATGGGCGCGCAGCGGCGATCTCGGCCGCGTCGACCTGGGCCTGGGTGAGGTGGCCAGGGCTCGGGTGAGGAGGCGTCCATCCGGGACGGCCGAACACGTGACCGAGCTTGTGCCGCAGCCCTTTCGTGCCCCGCACGTCGCGGATGATCGAGGCGTACTCGTGGTAGGCGATGCGGAACGGGTTGTACGTCGAGATGTTCTTGGTCAGGCCGTACTTCACCCGGCGCACCTCCGGCTCGAAGGTGCCGAACAGCTTGTCCCAGATGATCAGGATGCCGCCGTAGTTCTTGTCGAGGTACTGCTGGTTCGCGCCGTGATGGCCGCGGTGGTGCGACGGCGTGTTGAACACCGCCTCGATCGGCTTCGGCAGCCGATCGATCGCCTCGGTGTGGATCCAGTACTGGTACAGCAGGTTGAGCTGGCCGGCACGGAAGATGGTCTTGGCAGGAAAGCCGAGCAGCGGCATCGGTGCGAACACCCACGCCGTCGTGAAACCCGACCACGGCTGGCGCAGCGCGGTGGACAGGTTGTAGCGCTCGCTCGAGTGGTGGCTGACGTGGTTGGCCCACAGCACCCGCACCTCGTGCATCCACCGGTGATCCCAGTAGTACAGGAAGTCCCACAGGACGATCGCACTCGCCAGCGCACCACGGCGAGACCCGATGTTGCTGATCCGCCGTTTGAAGATCGCCCCGTTGAGCTTGTCGAGCACGGCGATCGTGGCGAAGCCGGCAGCCACGCTGCCGAGGAGCATCGACAGGCTGGCCGCGGAGTCCTTGCGTTCGTAGCCCAACGGCACGAGCGGATCTGGGGGAAGGTGCGTGCCGGACAGCGTCTCCATGTCGGCGTTGCGGAGGTCGCCGAGCACTCGCTTGTCGCGGCGCTTCAGCACCGCCGCCTCGGCGATCATCGTCGCCACGAACATCGGCACCGACGCCATGTCGATCGGGTCGAGCTTCTTCAGTGAACTGGCCATGGCAGGCACAACTGTAGTGATGGTCGGAGGCGGCGTCCGTACGCTCCAAGGATGCCAACCGACGAAACCCGCCGATGGATCGAGGGCTTGCCCAAGGTCGAGCTCCATGTGCATCTCGAGGGCTCGCTGCAGCCCGCAACCGTTGCCGCGTTGGCGGCTCGCCACACGAAGGACACGGCCGAGGTGTGGCCCGATGGCCTGCCCGAGTCGTTCAGCTTCGTCGACTTCCCCGACTTCGCCCGCCAGTTCTGGTTCGGGCTGTCACTGCTGCGCACGGGCGACGACCTCCGCGCTGTCATCGGCGCGCTCGGCGAGTCGTTGCATGCCAACAACGTCCGTTACGCGGAGGTCACCTCGACCGCGTTCAGCCACCTGCGCGGTGGGATGAGCGCCGCCGACTACGGCGCCGCCCTCGATGGCGGACGACGGGAGGTTCTCGATCGTTTCGGCGTGCAGCTGGCGTGGGTCATCGACATCCCCCGCGACATCGAGCCCCCGCACTCGCGTGCGACCGTCGACTTCCTCGCCGGCCCGTACGCGCCGAGTGACACCGTCGGGATCGGGCTCGGTGGATATGAGGTCGGTTTCCCCGCCGGTCCGTACGCCGATGCATTCGCGGCGGCGATGGCGCTCGGGTTGCACTCGGTTCCGCATGCGGGCGAGACGGAAGGCGCGTCCAGCGTGGCGGCCGCGCTCGACGAGCTCGCCGCTGAGCGGATCGGGCACGGCGTGCGGTGTCTCGAAAGCACGGAGTTGACCCGCCGCCTGGCCGATACCGGCACGATGCTCGAGGTCTGCCCGACGAGCAACGTGCTGCTCGGCGTGGCCGCCTCGATCCACGATCACCCGTTGCCGGCCCTGCTCGCGGCGGGGTTGAACGTGTCGATCAACACCGACGATCCGGGGTCGTTCGGGACCGACCTCAACACCGAGTTGCAACTCGTCCACGCACATCACGGTGTGAGCCTGGAACAGCTGCGGGCGATGCAGCTCGCCGCAGTCGATGCGTCGTTCGCCGCCCCGGCGACGAAGCTGGCCCTGGGCCAGGAGATCGAGCGCTACTGATGGGACGGGTTCAGGCGTCGAGGGCGAGAGCTCAGGAGTCGCGGAACCCTGGTGTCTCCCAGACCCGCGTGGCCAGGTTGTCCTGCACCGCGGCGATGTAGACCTTCGCGGCGGGCACGTACCACCGTCCCGAGAACCAGACCCCGATGCATCCCCACATGTCGCCCGCCACGTAGTCGGAGCCGCGCTCGACGGTGTTCAGCCAGTCCAGTTCGCCCTCGAAGCAGCTGCGCCACACGGCGTACGTGTAGTCGAGGTTGTACGCCGACGACGTGATCGCGTTGGCGTTGGCGAACGCGGCCGAGTGGTACTGGTAACGAACCTGGCCGAGGCCCACCGATTCCGGGCACGGCGACCGGTCGCGGACGAGTGGGTGGCACAGGCTCGAGTCGGAGGTCAGATCACCGCCCGCGCTCTGGTACCACCACGACTCCTTGGCGATCTGGGCGCGGACGACGTCTTCGTCGATGCCCCACTTGCATGCGACCCATTGGATCACCTCGTCGGTCGTGCCCGTGAAGTCGCCGGTCACGCGCGGGTGCCCGTCGGTCGCACCGACGCCGCGGGTGTGGTTCGCCGCCTGGTTGGCAGCCCGCACCTCGGCAGCGGGACGGACCGCCGTGGCGCAGGTCTGATCACTCGGCAGCGCGGCACCGGGAGCGAGGGTGCCGAAGTGGGCGCCGGGCGTCGGCCCGGGAGTCAGCCGCTCGGCGAGCGCAGTGGCGGTCGCGCCCGGCCGATCGATCGAGCCGATCGAGCCGATCGCACCAGCCGCACCAGCCGCTGTGGCGTCGTCGGCCACCTTGGTCAGCGCGAGCAGGAGCACGCCGACGACGGCCACGCCGATGTTCCTACGCGTGCTCATTCGCTCACGGTAGCGGCACCGACTCGTGGCAGCAGCCGGCCTCGTGGCATCGTGCACAGATGAGCGAAGCGCCCGCGAGCAACCCGAAGATCCCCGGCAAGGAGCCGATCTTCCGCCACATGGACGACGACGACATGGGTTGGCGCAACGTGCGCGCCCAGCGCAACGCCGATGGCACCGATGCGTTCGTGCGCGAGAAGTGGTTCGCGTTCTCGAACGATCCGCAATACCTCTCGCTCTACGCCGAGTACGACCCCGGGATGGTGGTGCGCCGGCACGGCCACTACAGCCCGCACGTCGTGTTCGTCATCAAGGGCTCGGCCACCTTCGGCGACCGTGAATGCCCGGCAGGAACGCACATCGAGCTGCCGTTCGGCGCCGCGTTCGGCCCGGTCGTCGCCGGGCCGGAAGGCGTGACGTTCTTCGAGGTGATGCTCGGCGACCCGCGCAGCTGGGGCGATCAGCCGGAACTGTTCGAGCAGGCACTGGCCGAGCGCGGCGCGACCGTGCTCCCCGATCCGCCGCTCGATTACCCCGACTGGCTGAAGGACCTGCGCACCCACTGGGCCGGCGCCGAGCCCGCCAACTGATCCCCGCGCCGCCCCGATTCCCAGCAGGTTTTTGCCTGGTATGAGGGCATGGAAGCCCTTCCAAATCGGGGTGGAGCGGGGCAAATCGGGGGTCAGGCGACGGTGGCGGGGATGACGCCCATCCGGCCGTGCTCGAAGTCGTCGAGCGCGTCGAGGATCTCCTGGCGGGTGTTCATCAGGAACGGGCCGTAGTGGACGATCGGTTCGCGGATCGGCAGCCCGCCGAGCAGCAGCACCTCCAGGTTCGGTGAATCCTCGGGCTGTTCCGCCGCGGCTGCGACCGTGATCGCATCGCCGGCGCCGAAGACGGCGAGCTCGTGCGCGCCGATCGGGCGCTGCGCGGCACCGACGAAGCCGTGCCCACTCAGCACGTAGACCATCGCGCTGAAATCGGCCGGCCACGGGACGCGCAGCTGGGCGGTGGGGGAGATGCTGGCATGGGCGTAGCTGATCGGCGTGTGTGTCACGCCCGGACCGTCATGACCGTCGAGGCTGCCGGCGATGAGACGCACGAGCGCTCCACCATCGGGCGAAGAGAGCAGCGTCAGCTGCCCGGACTCGATCGCCTGGTAGCGAGGCGGGGTGAACTTCAGCCGCGCCGGCAGGTTGACCCACAGCTGCACCCCGTGCGTGCGCCCGCCGTTGCGGAAGAACGTCTGCGTCGGGACTTCGTCGTGCAGGATGCCGGCGCCTGCCGTCATCCACTGCGTGTCGCCCTCGCCGATGATGCCGCCACCGCCGTTGGAGTCGTGGTGCTCGACCACGCCGTCGATGATGTAGGTGACGGTCTCGAACCCACGGTGCGGATGCCACGGGGCGCCGACCGCTTCGTTCGGGCCGTACTCGACCGGTCCGAGTTGATCGAGCAGGAAGAACGGATCGGCCGTGTGCGCGTCGACACCGCCGGAGCCGTTGGCGGGGAACGGACGCCAGACCTCGAACCCGGCGCCCTCCACCACGTGCTGCGATGGGACGATGCGGTCGATCGGGCGGTCGCCCGCTGTTGTGGGGACGCTGGCGATGCGGGGGAGAACGAGTGGGTTGGCGACGGTGACGGCTGGCATGACGAACCTCCGAACGATGTGCTCACCCCAATTGGGTGATGCTTCAACTACATCGTAGCGGATCAAGTTGACATGTCAACTATCGTCGTCGCACCCCTCACCCGCGCAGCTGTCGGCGGTGAGCGACGGGCACTCCGGCTCGATGTTGCCGACGATCGTGGTGGAGATCTCCCCGAGCATGGCCAGCTGCTCGGGGGTGAGCAGATCGAAGAAGTAGCGGCGGACGTCGTCGACATGACGCGGCGCGGCCGCGTCGATCGCCGCCCGGCCGGCGGCGGTGAGCACGATGAACGCGCCGCGAGCATCGCTCGGGCATTCCTCGCGGGTGATGAGGCCTCGACCCTGCATCCGCTTGAGCTGATGCGACAGGCGGCTCTTCTCCCACTGCAACTGCCGCGCGATCTCGAACGCGCGCAAGCGCGAGCCCTCGGCCTCCGACAGGCTGACCAGCACCCCGTAGTCGCCGTCGGACATCCCCGATTTGGTGACCAGGCTGCGGTTGAGATGGGCCGACAGGAGGTGCGTCATCTTCAAGTACCCGCGCCAGATCGATTGCTCCCGCTCGTCCAGCCATCGGGGTGCGGGTGTCGTCGCCATGCGAACAATTGTACCGCCCGGGTAGGTGACGCTTCATCGATCGACCGTCGATGTCGGTGTCCGAATGCGGCTGACACCGCCTGGTGTGCCGGTCCATACTGCTGAAGTGCCGCGCCGCAACCGCGTCGATCCGCTGGGAGATCTCCACGCCGTCGAGGCGCGCGGTCTGTTCACCGGCAACCGAGGCTGCCTCGTCGACGAATCGCGCGACGTCGTCCGCCATCATCGGAGCAACCTGTGGATCACGTGCGTGACCTCGTTCCGGGGCTGGCGTCACGAGTTGGACAAGCCAGGACGATGGACACCCCTGTTCTTCCTCGACGACGCCGTCGCACTCGCCGCGGGGCATCGGCCGTGCGCCTTCTGCCGGCTCGCCGACCATCGTGCCTACCGGGATGGCGTCACCGCGATGCTGCAGCGCGACTCGCCGGTGCGCGCCGACGAGTTGAACAGGCGCCTCGCCGCCGAACGGCTGCGCCGCGGGCGCGGCCTCGACCGGGCCCGCGACCGGCGGCTGTGGGAGGCGCGGATCGAGGACCTACCCGATGGAACGGTGTTCGCCGCCGATGACGGACCGCGCCTGATCGTTGCCGATCGCACGCTGGCGTTCGCGTTCGAGGGCTGGCACCGCGCCGCCGGCCGACCATCAGGTGGCGACGTCAAGGTGATCACGCCACCGACGTCGGTTGCGGCCCTGCGCGGCGGTTTCCGCCCCGTGCTCCACCCGTCGGCCAACTGACGGCGCCACCCGCGCATCGGCCGAACGGCCGAGACGCGCAGCCACGAACCGCTCCAATGGGCGATGTGTCGTCTTCCCGGTTCCTGCAGGGTGGACTCATGACCGTTCACACACGGGCGCTGAGCTCATGACCGTTGCCACTGGTATCGAATGGAACAAGAGCCGGGTCGAGTCGTTGCTCGGATCGGCGATGTTCGTCGTCGTCGCCGGGCTGACGATCGGCGTCGGCACCCAGATCCTGCAGGGTGTGCTGCCGCGCAACCTCGGCCAGCTGTCGAACTCGGGTGCGGTGTGGGCGATCGG
>Ga0075364_10000281_pt1 | contig 24912 bp, 19 predicted proteins | sample EndMetdeltDD1764_FD_71517 | JGI IMG/M metagenome (GOLD analysis project Ga0075364, IMG submission 71517) | Populus endosphere microbial communities from Tennessee, USA - Endosphere MetaG P. deltoides DD176-4 | ecosystem: Host-associated > Plants > Roots > Endosphere | place: USA: Tennessee... | reverse complement strand
GACACTAATTTGGGTGATCGAATCGCGTGAGCGTGCTTAGTCCAGTACGCCGGCCCGGCCGAGCTCGATCAGCTCGTCCGCGTCGGCTCTGGCGGCATGATGATGCCCTACCATTGCTTGTAGTTCCCCCAAGAGTCTGCTTCTGGCCGGAAGCGGCCTCCGACACTTGGGGCGCGGAGGTCGCACACGCCGATTTAGGCTTCTGTTTGTTCCGCCATCTCCAAGGCATCCTCAACCTCGATTCCGAGATACCTCACCGTGCTGTCGAGCTTTGTGTGCCCTAGCAGGATCTGGACAGCGCGTAGGTTCTTGGTCCGTCGGTAGCTGAGCGAGACCTTTGCCCGGCGCATGCTGTGTGTTCCAAAGGCGTGGCGATCAAGCCCGATGTCCGTAACCCACTTGGAGACAATCCGCGCGTACTGCCTCGTCGAGAGATGGGCGGCAAGCCTTGATCGACCCGGGAACAGGTGGGAGCCAGATGTGAGCTGAGCTTGCCGTGCCCACTCCGCGATGGAGGATCTCGTCAGGTCAGTCAATTCGAATTGGACGGGCCTGCCAGTCTTCCGCTGCAGAACGATTGCACGCTTAGCAATTGCCTTACCGTGTGAGACGTCTCTGAGCCGGAGGCTGACGAGGGCGCAGCACCGCAGCTTGGAATCGATGGCGAGGTTGAATAGCGCCAGGTCACGGGCGCTCTGGCTCAGCTGAAGCCGAACACGGATTGACCAGATATCACTGAGCCTGCGGGGGGCTTTCTGGCCAACCAGCTTTCCCTTGTTCCACGGCGCACGTTTGAGACGACATAGGATTCTCCTTGGTAGGAGACGCCACAGTGTCAGTAGATCGGTGGACTCAAAGCGGGTCTGCTTCCGGCCAATAGCGGACGTCGTTATACGAACCAACGTCTGAGTTAACGAACGTCACGAAGCTACATCGGCTTGACGAGCTGTTAGCGCCGGGCTCGCGTTCGGACGCCCTAGTGCAGCATCACTGCAAGCCGAACCCAGAAAGGTCAAGTCACGCTAAGGTGTTGCGCACATCCGAGTCGTGGTCAAGGAAAGGCGAGCAACTCTCTGAGGCGCCTTCTGAGATCTTCCTGCGATGCCAGCAGTTGCGTGACCGCTTCAACGTAACTCCGCTTGTCCGTCGAAAGCGCAGCCGCGACATGGCCAATGATGCCTTTGTCACGAATGGTGCGCAGAATCTCCATTAGTCCTGCGGACGGGTTTAGCGCGCTGTCGATCTGGATGGATGCCAGCGAATAGGCGAGGACCGGATCAGCCGCGGCGATAGCCTCTGTCGTAGCTTGCTGTAGCGCATGGAGCGAGTCCCCCTGCCGCTTAATCGCGCGAATCTTACGGCGCACCTCGTACTGCGCCCGCTCCGCGATGAGTGCCGCACGGCGACTGCTGACAGATCGTCGGATGCGGTCGCAGGCATCCGCTATCCGCGCATCGCGCTCCTGTACAGGAATGCAGGCCTCCGCCATGTACGCGTTCAAGCAGTCGGGGACGACAAGCAGATTCTCTACTGCTGCCAGCGGCAACGGATAGATACGGTTTTGCCTAAGTCGATCGACTAGAGCGCTCGATCGATCGTCACGGTCGATAATGCCGGCCGCGTCTACGCGATGCAGCGCTGGATGCGCGCGCAGCCCACGTACTGTCTTCTCGACCTGCTCGCAATTTCCGCCGGGAACAACGTAACGCTCGGGGAAAAGCATTTCAAAAATCCGGACGTCGTAGCTGCCCGCCGTGCCCTCCACAAATAAGGCTTGCCGACGAGCCCCCATGATCTTGAGCACCAAGTCGGCGTGGAGATCTTCGATGTTAGGTGCCTCGCCCCAGTCCCAGCGGCCGGCTGCGTGAGCAGTAGCAGGTCCCGTGTATACGCCGGTTGCACCTGCGACTGGGGACGACGCCTCGTAGTCGTAAAGCACGACGATCGACGCGTTCGCGCGACCCGCTGCAAATGACAAGTCATGAGTGATGTACACGAACGTTGCATCAGGCCGAACGGCTTCCAACGTGTCCCATAGCAACGAGTGAATGCTTGGATGGAGGTGCAGCTCAGGTTCGTCGATAACGATAAGCGCGTTCTCAGGCGCCAGCAGCGCGTGTCCGATCAGGTAAAAGCCAACGCGCTCGCCATCACTCAGTCGAGAGGCCGGATAATTGTTCTGCGCTCCGGGCTGACGGGCAAGAACAACATGGTCCTCTATAAGCAGTTCCCGCTGTGGGAAAATCTTTTCCCAAAGCGTTCTGAGGGTTGTGAGAGCGTCCGCCTGCGGCGGCATTGAGAGGCTCACGCCCGCCTGACCTTGTTGCCACAGCGCTGCAGCTAGGTGCGCACGGCGCGCATACAGAGCACCCAGAAGCACCCCGAAGTCATTAAGCTGCCCTACTACCGGGTCGCCCTGGACGCGACTAGGTCCGCTGGCCATCTCGTTGCCTTGGAGCAAATTCGAATTTGCTCGTTGGGCATCCAAACGCTGTACTTGATCGGGCATAGCTAACACACGCTGTGCGCTGATGCGATATGCCCGGCGATCGGCCGTTCCCGCAAACGCAGGTGAGGCGCCGTTAGGGCCGGCCGACATTGGATTTTCCAACCAAGCGCCCAGGCGGGACTTTCCCGAGCCATTGGCACCCACAACGACAACAACACCGTCATGCTTGATCTCAGACAAGCCTGATCTCGCCGGATTGGGCATTGCAAGAATACGAGAAGACATTAAGACTCCGCCAAGCGAGCTCGGATAGGTGGGCTATCTCAAATTCTACGCATTCGATCGAATTTTGAGGCGACGATCGCAGTTGCCGACTGAGGGCTCTTGGCGCCGCCCCAGCGCGCCTCCACGAATGCTGCCGTCAAACTCGTACTCCAGGCTCCTTTGTTCGGAGCCTATTCTCTCGCGTTGAGCGGCGTCTGATGCTCCAAGCCTCTTCCAATGAGCTCCGCCTCTGCAAAAACGAGCCGTTCTCGCGGCAGTCTAATGCGCAGATCCGCGAAAACCGGCGATGCTATCGACGCATTACAGCCCCTACAACCCTGGTCGCGCTTTCTGCACTATGGTCAAGGGGACTCGCACCGATCGCTTCGAGAGATTGATGGACTTCCTAGAACTGACCGCTGCCGACATTACCGCCTTGGACGACGGCCAGCTGCGCGAACTCGTCGCCCGACTAGCAGAAGCTGAGTTGCGCGAGCAGGGGATTCCCCGGTCGAGTGTGCAAGCGGGTGGGGCGCAGGAGGCGGCCGATGGCGGACTGGACGTCAGCGTCGCCGCCGGCCGTCCGCTGGAGAGGGCGGCCTTCGTTTCCCGTGCGGACACCGGGTTCCAGGTGAAGAAGCACAGCATGAGCCGCCGGAACTGTAAAAAGGAGATGCTTGAGACGGGTGAGTTGAAGGCCTCGATCAAGACGCTCGCCGACGCGAAGGGCGCCTACATCATCGTCAGCGGCAAGGACAGCTGCTCGGCGACCATGCACAGGGAGCGCCTTGCCGGGATGGAAGAAGCGCTGAGGACCTATGCAGCGGGCGAGGGTCTGCATCTGGACTTCTATGGGGCCGATCGGCTGGCGTTGTGGCTGAAGAGCCATCCCGGCGTCGCGCTTTGGGCTCGGGAAAAGCTTGGCAAGCCGCTTGCAGGATGGCGACCCTACGGGCGATGGGCCTCGACACCCAAGGCCGATAAGGACGAGTTCCTGGCCGACGCGCATCCCTGTGTCATCGATGGCAGCTCCAGCGACAAAAAACCGATGACAGTGATGGACGGCATCGAACTGGCGCGGGGGCGACTTCGCTCCGGCGCTCGCGCAGTGCGCATCACAGGACTGTCAGGCGTGGGCAAGACACGCTTTGCACAGGCGCTATTTGAGGAAGGCGTAGGGGACGACGCGCTGCCTGCCACCGACGTCCTCTACGCCGATCTGGGTGAGGCCCTGGTGCCTTCGGCGTCAACCGTGGTCACCCACCTGATCGCCAACAAGCTGTCGAGCAATGTCGTTCTCGACAACTGCCCACCGCAGACGCACCGATCGCTGCAGAAGCAGCTTAGTGCCAGCGCTGCTCCGCTGCATCTGCTGACCATCGAGTACGACATCTCCGATGATCGACCGGAGGAGACCGATGTCATCCATATCGAACCGAGTAGCGAGGAGACAGTCACTAAGCTCCTCCTTCGACGCTACTCCAAGCTCAACCGGTTCAATGCAGCGCGGATCGCCGAATTTGCCGGCGGCAACGCTCGACTGGCGCTGGCGCTCGCTGACCGGGTGGAGGCGGACGAAACGCTCACGAGCTTCAACGATGAGCAGCTCTTCCTACGGCTATTTCAGCAGCGAAAGGGCGAGTCGGCAGGCTTGCTCCAAGCAGCCACCGTGTTGTCGCTGGTTTACTCGTTCAACGTCTCCCGCGATGAGCACGGGGATGAGCTCGGGGTCCTATCCGCGATCTCCGAGGTCCCGCGCGCCGGACTGCAGCATGCCCAGGCTGAGCTGCTGCGCAGGCAGCTCGCCCAGAAACGAGGCAGTTGGCGCGCGGTGTTGCCGCATGCTCTCGCAAACCGGCTGACGCGCCGTGCATTGGACGAGTACGAACCCGAGGACATCAACCGCGAGCTCCTTAAGCCCGGGAACATCCGGCTGCTCCAGTCCTGTGCCCACCGGCTGGGGTACTTCCACGACAGCGAGCGCGCCCGCGCGTTGGCTCTCACATGGGTTCAGCCGGGCGCGCCACTAGCCAATCTCGAAACGCTCAGCGAGGACCACCTCAAGGTCCTTAACTATGTGGCTCCGATTTTCCCGGACATCCTGCTTGGGGCGATCGAGCAATCTGCACGCATTCCGGGGTTCGCCGACCGTGCCAACCCGAACATCCAGCGCTTCGTCAGGCTCCTTCTCGATCTGGCTTACGACGAGGAGGCCTTCGACCGGGCGACGAACATCCTGCTCAGAATCGCTCGGACTGAGCGTTATGGAGAGAACAACGACAGCGTCGTGGGCCAGCTGCGCCAACTCCACCAGCTTCACCTGTCCGGAACCATGGCTGGCCCCGCGCAACGTCAGGCGCTTGTGCGCCGGCTGTTGGCGAGCGGTGAAAGTCGTGACCGCGAGATCGCCAGCGAGTTACTCCTAGCAGCTTTTGAAGCGTGGACGTGGACGTCGTTTGGAGGATTCCATTTCGGCGCGCGCAACCGCGGACCCGGTTGGCGGCCTAAGACTAGGCAGGATCGACGCGACTGGTATGACGGCTTCGTCGCATTGCTCGATCCGGTGATCGAGGCGAACGCTGACTCACGTGAGTGGGCAAAGGCGCTGATCGCAGCGAACTTCCGACAGCTTTGGAGCTTCGCTGGCTGCTTCGACGCTCTGGAATCGCTGGTGTCGACGTATGGCGCAGAAGGGGGGTGGCCTAAGATTTGGTTGGCCATTGGCCAGACTCTTGAGTACGACGGCGCGGATCTTGATCCGACGGTGTTGCGGCGCCTGGAGGCGTTGCAGTCCTTGGCGGCTCCCTCCGACCTCGAATCAGAGATCGACGCCTACGCTTTCGTCAACGAATGGTCGCGTCCTCACCGTAGGGGCGCCGAATACCATACCGAAGTGGCGGAACTTCGGGAGCATGTCTTCGCCCTGGGGCGGTCGCTCGCCTCCGACCCGAGCCTGTTTGAGCGTCTGGCGCCGAAAATCTGGGCGACGCGCGTGACCCCTTTAGCCTGGCTGGGATACGGCTACGCAGAAGCTTCGGGGGATCTCGAGACCCGGGTTGAAGTGTTGATCCAGTCGTTCAGGGAACACGCCCCGGAATTCGCCAGCGTCAATTTCATCGAGGGCTGTCTGTCAGCGGCCACGAAGCTAGACCCGGCCTTGCTGCTTCGAGTGCAGGAAAAGCTGCTCGCGGAGCCAAAGCTCAAGTCCTACAGCGTCTGGTTACTTCTTGCGACACCGATCACGCCGTGGATAAGCGCGCGGTTGCTCGACGTCGCCCGCGGAGGCCGCGTACAGGCGGGGTATTTCGAAGGCGTTGGCCACGGCAGGCGTCATGAATCGATGTCCGACGCCGAGTTTGCCGCGCTTACGGATGCGATTTGCGATCTGCCGCAGGGATACCACTCGGCGTTCGACATGCTTGTGATGCGGCTGTACGCGAGGGCTAAGTGGAACTACACCCCGGGTCCAGAGATTTTTTCGGCGATACGAACGGCGTTGGAGCACTTACTGCTTGATCGCGACACCGGCGCGAACCGATCCGCCCGTCACGACATAGGCCCGCTGATCGTCGAAGCGCTCGGGCCTAGTGCGCCTGAAGACAAGGTGGCCGAGCTCGTCGCCATGCTCATCGACGGGCTCAAGGAGTACCGGCTCTCGTGGACGTACTTCCCCGGGGTAGCGTCCGGATTTATCCAGGCGCGCTCGGAGATGCTGCTCGATGCACTACTCGAAGTCGAACGCGCTGATGCCGAGTCCGATGCTGTGGACTGGCTGTTCCGGCGGAGATCCGGTGAGTCATCGCCGTCGCTAAACGTCGCATCCATCGATCGGCTCTTGGACTGGTGCGGAGAGGACGCACAGCGCCAGGAGTTCGTCGCGCGCAATATTCGCATCTACGAGGCCATGGACGGGACCGAGGATGACGAGGATTCGCCATCCCGGGTTCGGCTCAGTAAGCATTTCAAGAGGCTTCTTGACGTCGTGTCCGATAAGGCAAGCCTAGTCGAATCGGCCGTTGTCCAAGCAGTTCCGAACAGCTGGATGAACTCGCGCGTTCCGATCATCGAGGCCCGGCAGCAGGCACTTCGCGAGCTCAAAACTCATGAATCGCCCGAGATCAGGGCTCTGGTGTCCGAGAAGATCGAGGCCCTCGCTCATCGAATCGAACTTGAGCGCAGGCAAGAGGATTCCGAGCACCACGCGAGGGAGCAACGGTTCGAATAAGAGATGGCGACTCATGGGCAGAGATGGGCAAGCGAACGCGCGGAGTCGGGTCCATGCGGCAGCCAACAACTTGTTGTCCCAGTCGCAACAGCGACGCCAAAGTTCTCACGAGCAAGAAGCCCACCACGGTCGACCACTGGTAAGTCGGTTGAAAGGTGCGATTCCTCGAAACGCCGTCCGGTTTCGGCCAGAAGCGGACTTTCAAAATCAGGAGATCCTGATCTGCTGCTCTTGCGAAAAAGACTCAACTTCGATCAAGCGTCTTAGGGATGGACGACCGTCAGACGGATGTCGACGCTATAGTGCGTGCACGCGGGGCCGCCAGCCACGGCAACAGTGCAGTCACGACGATCGCGGCCAGCAGGTTGTAGTACATCGCCTTCTCGAAGGCGACGATATGCATCTGCGCACCCACCTGCGTGTCAGCGCCCTGCAGCGCTGCACCGAACAGCATGCCGGCGATTGCCACGCCGAACGCTGCGCCCACCTGCTGTAGTGTCGCGATAACGCCCGCTGCCATGCCAGCCCGTTCGGTCGCCACCCGGGACAGCACGGTGTTAAGAAGAGGCGTCATCACCATTGCTTGGCCTCCGCCAACCGCGATCAGTGGCAGCAGGAGCGTGCCCGCGTCGACGCCGCTCCGCAATCCGCGCGACTGCAGGAGCAGCACACCGATCGCCGTGGCATAGCTTGCGGCGCCCCCGACCAGTGCACGATTCCCCCAGCGTGCAATCAGTCGTGGTGCGAGCAGAGAGGTAACCAGGAATCCGACACTGCAGGGCGCGAACAACAGGCCAGCGGACAAGGCATCCATGCCGAGGCCAGTCTGCGTGAGCAGTGCGAAGCACAAAAAGAAAGAGCTGGACGTGGAGTAGACCAGCAGTACGACGAGCCCACCGCGGGCGAACGCCGGATCGCGCAGTAGGTCGAGATCGATGAGCGGGTCCGTACCTTGACGTTTCTTGTTCTGTTGACGCTTCGCGAAAGCTGCCAGCAGCACGACAGCGGTCGGCAGCATCGCGAGTGACCACAGCGGCCAACCCTGCGCGGGACCTTCGAGGAGTGGAACGAGGATGCAGGTCAGGCCGGCGCCCAGCAGCAGGACACCCGATAGATCGAGAGACGGCGGCGCCTCAAGCCGCGACTCGGGAATCCAGCGAGCCGCGGCAACACCAAGCACGCCGAGCGGCAAGTTGATCAGGAAGATGGTGCGCCAGCCGAGTCCGAGCACGTCGGCGTGGATCAGCATTCCGCCCAGCACCTGTCCGGCTATCGCCGCAAGCCCTAGCGTCATGCCCAACAATGCGAATGCGCGACGCGCTTCAGTGCCCTCGAAGGTCACCCGGATCACCGCGTAGACCTGCGGAAACAGCAGGGCGGCGGCGAGCCCTTGTGCGACGCGTGAGGCGATCAGGAACTCGACCGACGGTGCGAGCCCGCAGGCTACCGAGGTCAGCGCGAACAGTCCCATGCCCCAGACAAACAGACGTCTCCGTCCAAAGCGGTCGCCCATACGGCCGCCCGTGACCAGCAGCGCGCCGAAGGCAAGTTCGTAACCAGCGATTACGAGACCGACCTGCGCAAGGCTGGCGTCAAAGTCTGCCTGCAGACTGGGGATCGCGATGTTCACCACGAACAGGTCAAAGATCGTGACGAATCCGGCGCCGAGGAGCACCGCCAGCCCAAGCCAAGGGCGTCTGGAACCGGGAGTTGAATGCGCGTTAGGCATGAGGTTATCCGCAAGCGGGTGCGCCAGTGTCGCCGTCCCGCGTGCCGGTACAATTCTGCTGTTTATGCTGTTACTGGAACTACCCTGATGGCCGTTCGCACGCTTGCGCGCACCCGATCCGATCTCGCCGAATTCCTGCGTGCGCAACGCCAGCGCGTTGCACCGGAAGATGTCGGTCTTCCGAGCGGCGGTCGACGTCGCACACCAGGCCTGCGGCGCGAGGAAGTCGCGGCGCTCGCTGGCATCGGGGTCACTTGGTACACGTGGCTCGAACAGGGGCGCGACATTGGCGTGTCGGATGGATTGCTGGACAGCCTGGCGCGCGTGTTCCGGCTGGATGCGTCCGCACGACGTCATCTGTTCCTGCTCGCACTACAGCGGCCGCCGTCGGAGCCTGGCGTGACATGGTGCGTGGTTCCGCCGATCGTGCACCGGCTTGTGCAGGAACTGCCTCACGCGGCCTACGTCAGCAATCTTCGTTGGGACGTGCTCGCGTTCAATTCCGCCGCGGATGCGCTATTCGGCCTGTCGGCGCACGATGCCTCGCAACGCAACCTGCTATGGCTACTGTTCACTGATCCGTTGCTGCGGTTGCGCCTGCCCGACTGGGAACTTGACGCGCGCCGCATGCTCTCCAGCTTCCGGCGCGACCATGCGCGAGCGGACCCAGACAGCGACGTCCATGCCCTCGTCGAAGCCTTGCAGGACACCTCCCTCGAGTTTCGCCACTGGTGGCCACGCCATGAAGTCCACGCCTCCTGCACTGGCGCTCGCCGCTTCCGTCTAGAGGACGGCAACGAGGTCATCTACGAACACACGACGATGACGGTCGACGACGAACGCCATCTACGATTGGTCGTGTACATGGCTCACCATCCTTAGAGCGCTGGGCACTCGATGCGAGCGGAGGTGCCGTGCGGCTACCAAAGTCGGATGTCTGCAATCGGCCAGAAGCGGACGATCTCGAGTGGCAAGCACGTCATAAGCCGTCGAACGTCTCGTCCAGCACACACGTCTCGGGCAAGGACGCGGCTGACATGAATTTCGATATTGTTTCGGCGAAACAATCCGGTGCGTTCGGCACCAGCCCGTGCGCGCCCTTGCGCCTACACGAGCTAGTCGTGGAATCGCGCACTCGAATACGATCTACTGACCGAAGCTGAAGTTGATCTGGCGTGCCATTGCGATTCGATCTTGGTTCCCGATCGTGTTGGGACTCTTTCTACTGGCACCCTTCGGAGAGGTTGCAGTGACTTCCTTGAGTTCAATCAAGCGCGCCAAAGCTTCTCGGTACCGCATGCCGTTTGCTGGCGTCAGATTGCATGTTGAGGTGAACAGCTCATCGAAGGTCACACCCTCTGGCTTGGCGTGAATGATCGGCGAGAGCTGGTGTGAGAGCGCCCGAACCGAAGCCTCGGCGGCATCCGAATCGAAGCAGAAGCCAAGCTCGTTCTGCCCTGTGACCCTGCTGTCCTCGGCCGGATCGTATCCAAGCGTCTTGAACATGTTCAGGCCAGCGCCACCGTAGTGGATGAAGTGGTTGTTCTTGTTCCAATGCACGGTCGTCATGACGTCCCGCGCCCGAGGATGTTGTGACAGATGCACCAGCCAGTAGTCGCCGTGTCCTGTCGTGCGAATGAAGAAGACGGTGAAGAACTTGGCGCCGCACCGCTCGACAAGCGCTTCGTAGAACGCGCTCTGGATGAAGAGACGAAAGTCCCTCTCCTCACTCTTGATCGATTCAATCGTGCGGCCCTTCAGCAGGTCCGGCAAGTCCATCTTCTCGAGCAACTTCCGGGTCTTCGGTGAGTCGGAGGCGTAGTTGATGAATGCATCGACTGCGAACGTGAGGATGACTTCGGCCGATTCGAGTCTCTCGAAGATGTTGCGGATGCGCGACGCCGGAACGTCGGAGTAGCCGTACTGGTCGAGCAGAAATATGGAGCGTCCACTTCGAGGACTGTTATCGAGCACGCGCAGGACCAGCTCGTCGGCATGCGTTTCGAACGCCCCTCCAAGCAGATGGATGTCCTGACCGAGTCTGGCGCCGTAGCCACGCTCTTCCAGCGCACTGCGCAGGTGCTGCTGAGCACGGCGTCCCTTCTCGACGAAGTAGTAGTCGAGGTTCCATTGAAGCGGCTTCCGACGACCTAGGTCGACCAAGAGCCGCGCTTCCTGGACGGCTTCGAGAAAAACGAAAGGCGAGCCCAGCACGATCTCTCGTGTGTCTTCGTGCCGATAGAGACCACCTCCAGCGAATCCGTCTACCAACGTAAGGCTGAGTGAGTCACGCGCCGGATTGGGCGCCAGCGTCTTGAGGTACTCGACCAGGTACTCGCGCAGCACTTCGTGCTTGGCGATGCTGTGCTGTTGAATGGCCGGAAGCGATTCGTCTTCCCAGGAATAGTGGGAGAGCGTCATCCAGGCCGCGCCTACATCATGGCCTGAGCAGGGATCTCACCTTGAACGGGCATTTCATCCCAGGTGCGTCCATTCAGGAGTCGACCGTTCTTGGCCTTGGCGCGGCGCTTTCCATCAGCGCCCCAGCCCCCCCATTGCTTAAAAAAGAAGGCGACCTTCTGGGCCTCGCACTGAACGCGAACGGCCTCCGCCCATCCGGGCTTCATCGGGCGTGCCTTGGGCCCCGACTCACCACCCACGATGACCCAGTGGATGTCTTGCAGGTCAAGTTCCCCAACGTCCTCAAGCAAAGGCTCGACCGACAGAAAGCGGATCTTCGCTTCCACAGCACGCAGGTGATCGATCCGCGGCACGCCGTGCCGCTTGTTCTCGACCGACACGCCCAGCCAGACGTTCTGTGGGACAGGCCTCGTCTTGAAGTACCTCGCCATGCGCGCTGCACGCTTGGTCAGGATCTGATAGCTGTGCCACGGTGTACGGGTGATCACATCCATGACGCGATCGATGTACTCCACCGGAACCTTCTCGTGGAACAGATCAGACATGGAGTTGACAAAATAGATCGTCGGTTTCTTGCGCTTGAGCGGGTCGTTGAGACGCAGATCGATCAGCCGCAATGCGAAGCCATTCTCATAGCCGGGCGTGCCCATCGCCTGTAGGCGACGCGCCATGAGTTCTGCGTAGCAATGCTTGCAGCCAGCCGAGATCTTCGTGCAACCGACGATCGGGTTCCACGTCTGCTCAGTCCATTCGATACGAGATGTGGTGGTCATGACGAAGCTCTCCGTGCACGCATGATACCCGCAGCCGCGGCTTGTAATCTGCGGCCTTATATGTGCATAACGCTAGCATATTATGCGCATTCAATTTCCCGAGTCATCCCGCCGATGTTCAACTGCAGCAGCAGAGGCAATTGGTCGCAAGATCGAGCAGTGGCGTATCCGATCCGGCTGCAGCAGAGCGTCACTCGAGACGATTGCCGGCGTTTCCCAAGAGCAGGTCAGTCGGATCTTGGGGGGCAAGTTCAGGGTGGTCGGGGACAGCGTCTTGCAGCTCTGCCAACACGCCGGTATCGACATCGAGCGTCTAGTTGCGACCGATCAGCGAGACACCGTGCGCGTTCGGCTCGTGGCGGAGCTCGACCGGTGTTGGGACGGCAGCAGAAGCCACGCGGATCTGCTGATCGAGCAACTCCGGCTCACCGCCAAGCTCAGGCGACAGACAAAACCTAGGGGAACAGCCGGTTCTGGGGGGTGACGTTGCTCACCTCACTCCAGAATTTTGTGCCGAGCGGATTCCTCGATGCGAGCGCCAGCCAGTACAGCGGCTGCCTGCGATTGCCAGACACCACCTCCAAGCCGGTGCTGACATCTCCATAGCCGAGGTCGCGGATGAGCCCGCACCAGTAGTTGACCAGGCTGACAAGCGCCAGGTTGTTGCGTGCGTGTGGATCGACATGATCGCGCCAGCCTGGAGCGAACTTCTCAAGGTCGCCGCTGCGCATGTACTGCCTGATGTTCCGGGTCAGATCCATGGAGCTGAGGTGTATCAACAGATCCATCCGAGGCTTGCTTGCGAGCGTCTTGATCACCTCGAACGGCATCGATTTGATGTTGTAAGGATCGAGAAATGCAAAATGGAGACCACTGGTCGACAGGTTCGCCACTATCTTCGAGACGGTCTCCACAGCTGGCCCGGTGTAGGAATGCCGAGGCCCGAGGTTCTCGCGCGCCAGACGTGCCTCGCACGCTTGCACGTTGTCTGCATCGAGATCCGCGAAATGGATCGACCCGAATGGCGTGTTGCGCTGCGCCTCAAGCGCTGCAGCCACCGTGCTACCAGGCAGATACTCGGTCGGGTCATAGATCTTGGCGCGACCAGGCCCACAGTAGAGGTCGATAAAACTGGTATTGCCGCCGAACTTCCTGCGCGCTGCTCGGCTGATGTCGACGTAGTGTCGCAAACGCGTGTGCTTGTCCTTGACCCAGCTTCCCACGAGCTCACAGGGCAATCCATCTACCGGATCGGGCTCGTAGCGATCTTCCTTCCGCTTAGTGGGCATCCATGCTCCTCGTCCCCATGCTCAGGTGCGTATTACCAGCACTATGATTCTGCTCGCGCGCATTTTCCAGCCCTGTCACCCGTCTCACGACCGCTTGCACGAGTTCATGCTCACGCTGGAGGGGCTGATCCTGGCGGCTTTCAAATCGTCTCCGCATGGGGCGGCAAGGGGCCTATGTCGCCGAAGCATCTTGCGTTGTCTTACTTGGGTATGGTCCACGGCGCACAGTGCGAGCTGCTCTAGGGTAGCCGCGCGAAGTTCGATCTAATGGCGAAAGCATCTTGGGGTGTTTTCGATCAGGCTTTGAGCACGATCGGCGATTCCTGAGGCAGAGGTGTTCTCATGGTCCCATCAGCCATCGGGAACACTCTCGCCCATCTGCGTGGAAGCGCAGTCACTGCCTGGCAGCGTCCCAATGACGACCAGCCCGCATCTCGATCGATGGATCGATGACAACCTGCAGTGGAATGTCCGAGAGCAAAGTCGGGTGCAGGCCCCATTCGGCGACTGACTCTTCCATATCCCAAAGTGCATCTACAGTCTGGTGGGCTTGGAGCATATGGACTCTGACGCCGAGCAGGGGCTTGTCAGTAGTGAACTTCTGAAGAGTTTTTCCAATCCGCTCGAAGCGAAGATCCTCTACATCAGGACCATCCATCGTTTCGTAGGCGATGTGCACAACTGAAAGTTCGTCATCAGGCAGCTGTGTGACTGCGTCGGACAATCTCTTTCTAACATCCCTGGCCTTGCCAGCAATCGATCGCGGAGAAAGAAACTGACGGGTAATTCCTGACGCCCATGCGATGTTATCTGCGTAGGCACCAAGAATGTCTAAAGGGCTACCGACGACCTGGTCGATCTTGGCAAGCGTAGCGATGCTCACTGCAGAGTCCAAGGGCGCCCAGTCCGCGCCAAGTAGCGTGGTCAGAGCTGGCGAGTTCATTTTGACTCTGAAATTTCTCATGTGCTCGGCGACAGCATGACGATCAATTTGTCGAGCATCGATCTTCGCCTCCGGACCATCGTAGATCGTGCTCTCGCCCTCTCCTATAGGCAGCGCCCCTTTCAATGCATCGTCCAAGAAGCTGGATGAAAGAGAGCTTGCTTCCACCTTGAATTCGGCCTTCAGCCATAGCCACTGTTTGTTCCTCGTAAGCGTCTGTGAGGTTGCACTCCACATTTCTAGAAAACGTGCGCGCTCCTTCTCCCCATACTCCGACGTGCGCGAAAGCTTTTTGCACTCGATGTACAGCGTGAGCCCATCCTTGGTGGCCCGCATGTCCGGTCGTTTGTGCAGGGGAGTCGACGGCAGCAGTTCAACCCTCCATCCTGACGCGGCGTAAGCGAGGGCTACCTGGATCTCGAAGAGTGTCCCATCCGGATCAGATCGATACGTCGTGAGGGCGTCGTCAAAACGTTCGTAGAGACCGTCAACGGCATCTGCATGATCTAGTCGAAGCCCGATTGCGGCCAGCAGCGGCAATGCTCGCGAAGCTTGGCTCACCTCCAGACTCAACGGGTCCTCTAGCGCAAGCTCGGCCAATAGCAAGTACCAGCCGATTTCGTCCTTTTGCACGCGGATCGGCACATATGGCCCGCCCATTCTAAGCTGAGCAAGAGATTCGGCGAGCAGCCCGATCACGCTCTGCCTTCGCGTTGCCCACGCGTCTGGGCCAAGTCGCGTCAAGAACACATCCAAGGCTCGGCGTAGCGCACGGTCCTTCTCGGTATCCTGCTGGCCCATCGCATCGGCAAGCATGCGCTTGGCCCGCCGAACTGCGCCAGATCGTCGTTCTTCGAAGCTGCCCCTGCGCTTTGCCTGCCCCATTTCTGATATCCCCAGCGAGAGCACATATTGTGCAGCTCTTTACTGGGCAACCAGTGATGCAGACGGCTTATCGCAGGCATGACGATGGACATTCGTTAAGTCCAAGGCGTGGCGCGACGTCCGCTGGACAAGTTGTCCGCCTCCGGCCAAAAGCGGACATGGCTGGCGAACCGTCACTCTTAGATTTTTTTAGCACAGCGGTGCAGTTTCTTCGGCCTGAGCAGGACGACCCTTCGCGTCTAAGCGCCGGGCAAGAATGAGGTCATATCCATCAAAAGACGCTTGGAATGCGGCCAGCGCGCCGCGCTGTCGGCCGCAGCGAGCAATGTAACGCCAGTATCGAGGCCGCAGTGGAGTTCAGATACCGACGATCACATCGCGTGCCCCACGTCGCGCCCCCGCTTTCAGCTCTGTCCATGCTTCGACCAAGATGCTCAATTTTCTTCTCCTGATACCGATGCCGTTCTAGCTGTGCGTCCTGCCGCCGGAATGGTCTCCAGTGCCTTAGCTGTGAGAAGACCGCGGGCTCAACAGAAGGCAATACCGAACATCTACCTGAATATCTGAGCTTCTAAGTGTCTTCACGCTTGCCAGCGCTGTACTTCGTCTGCCTACTCTGCCAGAGATCCCAAGCGACCAAGACTCCAAACAGCGTCAGCACGGTAGCGACCGGCATCGCGGCCAGCAATACAAGTTCGACAGTGCTAATCGGCTCCAGCTTCGGAATCGTGATCGTAATCATCGCGCTCTCTCAAAAAGTTGCTTTTGATGGCCCGCTGACCTCATCGAGTTCAGCCGTACCCTAAGGACGTGGACTAAAGACGGTAGATCAGCCACTAGGGATGACCACTTTTAGCATCTACCAGCGGGTTCTCGATAGGCCGTCGTGACAGTGGCCCATGACCTCGCGCGTAGCGCGGTCGATCTGCCGACGGCCAAGATTAGACCTCGCACCCAGTCACGCGTCGACCTCATTGCTAGGCTAGAGGGCGCCTTGCTCGGCCGACTTCCATCACTTCGCCTTTGGCTAAGGCACCACCGTGGCCGACCGCGACCCTCCTGCTCGGGGGCACGTGTTCAGATAGAACCTCGAACTGTCCGTTAGTATTTCTACTAATTCGCAGAGATTGAGACTGACTGTCGTCACCTTCCCGGGGTCGTCCGAGCCGCCCGCATGCTGACCCCGATTGATCCGCCACCTGAGCTGCTCGGCCTCCCTACCATTGAGCCGCCCCTGGTCCCGCTTCCGGTCGGAGGTTCTCCAGTCCGTTTGGGCTTCCCTTCGCCCGCGGAAGACTTCCAGGAGGACTCGCTCGACCTCAACCAACTGCTTGTCCGGAATCCGCTGGCCACCTACATCTATCGCGCCAGCGGTTGGTCGATGGCCGGGGCTGGCATCCTCGATGGCGACCTGCTGATCGTGGATCGATCGGTGACACCACGCAGCGGTCAGATCGTCCTGGCCACTTGGGACGGCAACCAGCCGACCTGCAAGATCCTGCGCTTGTGCGAGGCACACCTCGAGCTGCACTCCGCCAATCCCGATATTCCGCCGATCGTGCTTCAGCAGGAGACGGAGGTGGAGGTGTTTGTAGTTATCAGCGTCGCGCGCCAGATGAAGAGAGGGACGTCCCGTGCCTCGCAATAGCGAGCGCCAGCGTGAGGCAGCCGCGCTCTACGAGTATCCGGATCATCTGCGTGGTGAGATCGATGCGCTACCCCGGCGGCCCGGTGTCTACACCTTCCACGGCAATGAGGGCGATGGGCTGCCCCTGTACATCGGTAAGTCGGTGGATATCCGCGGTCGTGTTCTGAGCCACTTCCGGACGCCGATTGAGGCCCGACTGCTGCGTCAGGCTCGGCGTATCACACACGAGCGCACAGCTGGCGACATCGGCGCGCAATTGCGGGAAGCCCAGCTGATCAAGATGAGCAACCCGCTCTACAACCGCAAGCTGCGGCGCACGACGCGGCAGTTCTCGATCCGGCTACATCGCGGCAAGGTCGATGTCGTGCACTCGGCCGAGATCGATCCGGCGCAAGCCCCGGTTCTGTACGGCCTGCACTCCAGCAAACGCGCAGCCATGACGGCTCTCCGCCGCATCGCTGATGAAAACCGGCTTTGCTACACGTTGATCGGAATCGAGCGTGGCATGCAAGGGCGCCCCTGCTTCCGCGCGATGCTGCGGCAGTGCGCCGGTGCGTGTCACGGCGGCGAGTCGCTCGCCGAGCACGAAGAGCGGTTGCGGTTGGTCCTGAATGACCGGCAGGTGGTGGCGTGGCCATTCAGCGGTACAGTTGCGCTGGAGGAGCGCGGCGCGGATATGCGCCAATATTATGTGATCCGCGACTGGCAATATCTGGGCAGCGCTACGACGCTGACGCAGGCGCGGCGCGTGCGAGGCACAAGCGGCGACTTTGATCGGGACGCTTACCGGATCTTGCGCGACCCAGTGCTGTCGAGCGCCCACCGCATCGTTCCGCTGGCAGCCTGACGTGTTCGCGCTTGTCGACGGGAACAATTTCTACGCCAGCTGCGAACGGGTGTTTCAACCTCGGCTGCGCGGCGTGCCTTTGGTCGTGCTGAGCAACAACGACGGCTGCGCGATCGCGCGTACTGAAGAGGCGAAAGCCCTTGGGATCAAGATGGGCCAGCCTGCTCACGATCTGAAGCACCTGGTTCGATACCACGGTCTGCAGATGCGCAGCGCAAACTTCGCGCTCTACGGTGACATCAGTGCGCGCGTAGTCGGCATCCTCCGCGACGAAGCGCCGCGCGTAGAGGTTTACAGCATCGACGAGTCGTTTCTGGACGTCACCGGAATCCGCGATCGCGATGCTTTCGCACGACGCGTGCGCACGAAGATCCAGCGTTGGACCGGCATTCCGAATTGCATCGGCATTGGCCCCACAAAGACCTTGGCCAAGGCGGCCAACAAGGCGGCGAAGTCGCGCGACGGCGTTGTCGACCTGACTGATCCGACATGGCGCGCCGAGGTGCTGAACACCTTCCCGACAACAGATCTCTGGGGCGTGGGCGGCAAGTGGGGTGCGCGCTTGGCGGCGATGGGCGTCACAACCGCAGCGCAGTTGCGTGACGCGCCTACCAGCACGATTCTGCGCGAGTTCGGGGTCACCCTCACGCGCACGCAGCGCGAATTGCAGGGCACGCCTTGCATCGAGCTCGAGGAGGTCGAGCCCGACAAGCAGCAGATCATGGTCAGCCGATCGTTCGCCGATCGCGTCGAAGATCACGACGCAGTTGCCCAAGCCGTAGCGACCTTCGCCATCCGCGCCTGCGAGAAGCTTCGCCGGGACGGCTTGGTTGCGGGCGGCGTCTGGGTGTTCGCGCAGAGCGATCGGTTTCGCACTGAGCTTGCGCAACACGCCCCCAGCCGATCGATCAGCTTGCCCGTCGCCACCGCGGACACACGCGCCGTTTTGGCCATCGTGACGCGCCTGTTGCACGGGATGTTGAAACCGGGCATCGGCTACAAGAAAGCCGGGGTGGCGCTGCTCGATCTTGCACGGCCTGACCAGCTGCAGGGTGACCTGTTCGCGCCTGCGGTCACCGGCAATCCGAAGCTAATGGCCACTCTGGACGGCATCAACCGAAAGTTCGGCCGCGGGACTGCCGGCCTTGGCGCCTCTGGCTGGGAAGAAAGGCCGGCATGGGGCATGCGCCAGAAGCTGCTGTCTCCGAATTACACCACTCGAGCATCCGACCTACCCCGCGCAGCTTGCTGAAGCACGCTCCGAGGTGCTTGCATCTGAAGGTTCTTCCGTTGACCTAAAGATTTTGGGCAGCAACGTGCGCTGGCCGTAGCCGGCGACCGGGGGCATGTCCACCCTTCTGCCAAGTTGAGAAAGCAGGCCCAAGGGTCGCGCGCACGTGCTGCAAAGGCATGCTGCGCCCGTCAACTCGATGCCGATATCAGCAACTGTCGCTCCAGCAATCAGAGTAGACCTACAGCGCTCTCACGCCACGGGGAGCGAGTGGATGGAAAGAGTGAGGTCCTCACTGGGGATCGTGGCGAGAAGACCGCGGTGGCGAGAAAGGACCTGCGTGAGAATGCCCTTTAATACTTATTACCACCTTGAGAATCGAATGAAGTTGCTCTAATCATTCGAATCAAATCAACAAATAAACCTTTAATCTCAGTCACTTGCGCAACATTCTGCTGTGACCTAGAGTCGGACAGACTCCAGACAGAGCCAGACCGCCCATGCGGGACCGACGTACTTGGGAAGCGATGCTCTTGCATGAGTACGGAGCGCTGCTGAACTCGACACAGATCGCCCACGTGCTGGGCTACAGATCTGCAGGTGCATTGGAGAAGGCCCGACAGCGCGGCCGTCTCCCCGTCCAGACAGTGAAGATTCCAGGGCGCCGCGGCTGGTACGCAAGCACGTCGCAAGTCGCGGACTGGCTCGCAAACACATTCTCCGACGTCAACAGGAGGCCGCCGCTATGAGCTGAGAAGCCTTCGGAGGCCAGAAAAACGAAAGCCCCAGGTCGGACTGGGGCTTCGTAGACGAGCAGCGTTGTCACTCGCTCACCTCGATCCTAGCCCTCCCAGCACTCGCCTTCAAGCCCTGCGGTTCGGGAGGGTGAGCCTTTGCCTAAAGGCCGACCTCCCGACTCGCTTCTATTGTTCAATCAGCGAATAGCGCTTGGCAACAGAGCAAGCGCTTTTGAGGAGCGACATGTGAGTACGGTCGAGACAGTTCGAGCTCTTCCAGGCTGGAATTTACTATCCCCTGCTGGACGGCATTACGTCGAGCAAGTTCTCTGCGCGCCCGCGCACCGGAAAGTAGGAGCTAATGCGCTCGTCAGTGTGTGCGGCGGCTACGCTGCTTCGAAGTTTCCGTACCTTGTGGAGTATGAATCAGCAGGCTGCGAGAAGCCCTACGTACTCCTCTCAGTTCTTGACGATCAAGTGCTCGAGCTCAGGGCGCAGCCCACTGCATTGCTTGTCACCGCGCATGACAAACTCGGGCGTCGCCTGCCGCGGCACTACACGCCCGACTACCTTGAAGTTAGACATGACCGGTTTTGGCTCGTAGAAGCCAAGACAGAAGACGACCTGACTCTACTCGCCGCCAATTCACCGGACTGGACACGTGGCGACCAGGGGTGGCGCTACCTTCCTGCAGAAGCTGCCGCAGCTAATCTCGGCCTGGGCTTCAAGATCTTCTGTCCCCAGGAACACCCGCGCGCATTCCTAGTCAATGCGCAGTACTTCGCGAGCGTCAGCAGCGATGACCTGATGGCCGCGTCACGAGGCCTTCTCGCGCGCACGAGGAGAGCGCTCGTTAAAAGGCCCTTGCCGCTTTCAAATCTCTGCGGGCTCCTGCCAGGCCTAACGGGCGGGGTGGTCTTCCAGGCGATCGTAGCTGGCGCTCTATTTGGAGACCTCAATTCACAACACTTCGATGCCGACTTCCTCGTCTATGGGACTGCGGATGCATTCAGGCGAGCGGGACGCCTGCGTCCCCGTATCGCGTGTCGAGAGCGAGGTCCGCTTGAGGCGAGGCTGCTTTCAGCCTCCGAGAAGGAGATCGCCGCGGCGATGGAGAAATCAAAAAAATATGAAGCCAGACGCCAAGAGAAGGTGGAGATGAACTCCACCGATCATCGATTTAAGTTAAGGATCGTCGCCGCGGAAAGAGAAGGTGCTCCGAAGCTCGCTGCGTTCGTTCCGAACTTCAAAGGCAGAGGCAGCAAGGCTCGCAGGATCACAGACGTAAGCACTAGGGATTTGGTGCGGCTTGCGGAAAAATATCTCAGTGAGGGAGGCCTGCCGATCCACTCCCGAATGTATGCGCACTACGTTGCTGAATTAACCGGCAGCGGAGGCTACATAGTCAGCAGGGAAACGCATCGCACTTGCCTCAGTAGACATCTAGCTCCAGAGCGGGCCGCATTTCTTGCAGGAGGCAAGCGTGCCTTCCACGCTTCAAAGCCCCGCACCGGCGGCGCCGAAGCCAACGCCCGTCTACAGATTGCCGGTATCAGGTGCCACCTTGACGGCGTACTCGCCGATCTGAAGTCCCGGAAAACAGACGAGCACCCTTCACTCCGCCTGATCATCTACCCGATGGTGGATGACGTCTCTGGCCGCGTTTTAGGACGTGGAATCAAGATCGGGAAAGGAGATCGGCAGTCAGCTCTGATGGCGATCCGAGACACCTACCTTAGATGCGGCTGCCTTCCTGGAACGGTTTTTACAGATCGCGGAAGTGAGTTCAACAACCAAGCGTTTGAGCAGGCCCTGGGCTTCTTCGGATGCAGCTATGAGGTCAGACCTAGTGGTGCGGCGCGTATGGGCGGCATGGGAGAGATGTTCAACGCGCAGCTATCCAGGTTCTTACAGGGATTTGAAGGCGGCATGTTCTTCGATAAGGCGGGAAGATCCGCTGATGGTTCCAAGAAGAGCGCTCGGACCGCCGCCTTGTCCGTCGAGTCCATCATCAGTCAGTTGGATGAGTGGATTTTTGAGGTCTGGAACAAGACCCCAATAGGAGGAAACGAACTCACGCCAGACGAGATCTGGAGCTCTTCAATACAAATATTTCCCGATGCTGTCCAGACGGTTAGCGACAGTCCGTTAGCTCGCTACTTCACTTCAGTTCCGCTTGGAGCCCGAATCAAAGATCCTGTCCATGGCTTGAGGTACGGATCCAGAGCGTTTTCAGCAGCGAATCTGCCTCTCTTACTCGCGAGCGGCGGTGCTCCCGACTCGCCGAGGATCGATTGCGAGAACCCGTCAATCATTCATCTCTTGACCAACCAAGGGCCACTTGAGCTCCACTCACTTGACTATCAACGCTGCCTTGGCTTGTCACAGGCCCAACTAGTGCTCGAAATGCACAGATTCCAGACCAACCGAGCACGAGCGGATGTGAACCAGCAATCGCGAAATCTTAAAGAGGCCCAACAGCGCCGCGATTGGAAAGCAACGGCCAGGTCGGTCGATCAACCCGAAATAAAAGATTCTTCCGGCGAGATGTCTACCGCCTTTGGCAACGGCTGCAAGGTTTACGACTTCTCGTCTTTCAAAGAATCTCCTCCAGCGCTTGAGGCCATCAAGTCTCGAGTCCAAGGAGAGCGAAAGTGAAGAAGCGAGAGCATTCCTTATACATGTTCGAAAGCTATCGCGCCGCTTTCGCAGAAGTGGTCTCTTTTTGCCAGCTCGCAAACCCAGGTGATGTTTGCTTCTGCATCGGCCCCGGTGGAGCCGGCAAGTCCGAGATGGCGGCGCTAATAGGCGAATCTGTCTATGGACCAGCTGAATCATGGATACCCAGAACCCAGCCATATGTTCATGTCGGCGCTGATCTTGAGGAACAGTCGTTCTTCACGCCTAAAGCATTTATGCGGAAGCTCCTGTCGGATCTGAAGGATCCTTTCACCTGTCAGCAAGCGGAAGTCGCCGATTGGGAGATCCATCCGGACGTGAAGAGGGCGCTCATGCTCCGCTCAAGGTTCGAAAGAAGATTCAACCAGACAGAAGCTGAAATGCGATCAGCCTTCATCAGCGTAGCGCGATTATTAAAGGTGAGCCTAATCATCATAGATGAAGCCAACATGTTCTTGATCTCCCCAAAAAGCAGGACACCAACAGACTACTTGGAGAGCGTGAGGCGGCTCGGCGATCAAGTTGGTTGCCCGATAGTGCTCTTTGGAACGACAGACCTTATTAAGTTACTTGACTACAGCGCGCAATTGAACCGTCGCATTAATAAGACACACATTGGGCAGATGAGATGCCGAAGCGACAGCGAGAAGGGTGATTTTATAGCTTTTCTAACCAGCATTGAAAGTGATTTCAATCTTGAATCTGGCCTTCTAGCAAACAATCCGGCGAAGATTTTCGAGTGGACTTACGGTATCCCGGGCGAAATCTTGGGTCTGGTCGAGAAGTCGAGGTACAAGGCAGCACGCCGGGGAATTATTGATGTGGATTTCCAAGCTCTTTTAGATGCTAGAAAGAGCGATGCTGAGCTCAAGAGATGCGTTGAAGAGGCAGATGCCATCGAATCCATCATGACCAACAAGCCACTCGTGAAGGTGCCTCGAGTTATAGACCAGCGCGGCACCGCCAGGAGGGGTAGAAAGCCAAGCAGAACACTCAACGGTAATTCAGAGCAATGAGGCCCATTCTAGCGTCTCCGGAACCGATCGCATTAGGCTTGAGCACTGCGGAGAGTGCCCATTCTTTTGTTCGGCGAATCGCTGCAGCCTACTGCGTGCCTATAAAGAGTGTTGCTCTGACCTGCGCACGAGCGGGCGGCGCTATCACATGCTCGAGGCATGACTACGTAAAGCCTCCCGAATGGCTCGGCCCAGGCCAACTTCCTATGCACTTGGCTAAAGGACTCGAACTTCTGTCCGGGGCGCCGGGCTCAAATATGACGACCCTTAGACTGCGCACACTTATAGGTAAGAGCAGGGAGCTGATTTCCCGACAGTTCCGTCTATGCCCGATTTGTATCCAACCGGATTCTGGGATTGAGCACGGAATGATTGCCCACCAAATGTCTTTTGTTCTTACGTGCCCGGAGCACTCATGCCAGCTAATAGAGGAGTGCCCTAAATGTAGCTCCCGGATCTCACCGTGGAATGACTACTTCACTGATGCGTGCTGCAGAAGATGCGGTTGCGACCTTTCCAAGGAAGCACTACCAGAAGCTTCTCAAGACGCTTTTTCGATCTGGCGAAGTCGCCAGATGCATGAGGTTGCAGCGTTTTGTTCAAGGCCCAGCGCTCTAGAGATTCGCGAGGACTGGGCTCGCATTTTTTCAGACGGGGTCTTGCAACTGACTCTTGATAGCCACAATTATTCGGAGCAAGAGAAAAATACCCTTAGAACTGTTTGGCGAATTATTTATCGTAGCCCTTCAGGAAGGCCGTCAATTGTGTCGCTGCTGAGAGTCTCCAGCATTCAAGCTGTCGGAATAGTCGATCTGATAAATAGACCAAAGGAGTCACTCGCGCCCAAGCTTTCTACTGCACAGGCTATTGCAACTCCGACTGCCACAAAAGTTATGGGTCGGAAGGATGATTGGAAGGGTTTCGGCAATGCGGTTAAGCACCTTATTGAGAATCAGGAAACGCTGTTCCTTCCCCCCCTCCGATGGCTTGCAGAATATTTCAATGTTTCAAATCCGGGCTTGTGGAGCCACTTTCCGGAATTGTCGCTGAGTTATAAGACTGCGCGCGCTCAGCAGATCCGCAATCGACTAGAAAAGGCGCAGCGGGGGGCAGTGAGAGTTGCTTTCGAAATTGTGAGTTCAAATGAGTCACGTGGACTGGAGACGCTTGTGAGAAGGGATGGCCTTGAGGTCGCCCTGCGCGCCTCAGTCACCAAAGAAATTGCAGAGCAATCAATCAAGTATGTTGTCGCATCATTTCGTGAGGTCATGCATAGCAGAATTTCTCTTTGGTTTCAGGGCGGCGATTACCCAGACAAAGAGTAGAGGCTCCACTGAGATGCCATCAACATCTCAGCCAAAGAGAAATCCAGAGCTCTCTTGGAGCCGGAAAGTTTCGCTTGATTTTCAATGCTAACTTTATGGTGCTGGTGGAATTTTACAACTACATGGCTCACGAAGGCCCAAGTTGCGCTCTTAGAAGAACTCTTGGAATGGGCCGAGATCGACCGGAGTGATGAACCGAGTCTTCAGTCCGGGCCGGCACTCCTTAGATAGCGAGAACCTGATGTAAGCCACCCCCTTTGCCAGGGGGTGGCTTGCGGAAGCTCTCACTTTCTAGTTGTAGATCCACTCCCACTTAACACTTGTGGGACCAGCTCGCCTGCCGGCGAGCGCCGGTGATGGAACGGATTCCCCCAGTCCGCACGTGCGTGTCGCGACACGCAGACACCGCCGTCTGCGCGCGTGCCTGCTCGCGACGAGCATCCGGTCGCCG
>Ga0075364_10000280_pt1 | contig 24925 bp, 19 predicted proteins | sample EndMetdeltDD1764_FD_71517 | JGI IMG/M metagenome (GOLD analysis project Ga0075364, IMG submission 71517) | Populus endosphere microbial communities from Tennessee, USA - Endosphere MetaG P. deltoides DD176-4 | ecosystem: Host-associated > Plants > Roots > Endosphere | place: USA: Tennessee... | reverse complement strand
TATTTCTCGTGTGAATACACGACATCGAATTCGATACCAAGGGTTTTGATACTTTCGACAAAATTATCCAAAAAGAAGTTGGCATACGAACGGTCAGAACCGTCAGGCGCAGGAATATCACAAAGTGGAATACCCATATACTTCTCATATTCCTGGGGGATATTGCCGGGTATTTTGCGGAGGCCATCCAGATCGTCTACGAAATGAATGTGTCGCGCTTCACGGCCGCGGCGGCGCAGCTCAAGCACGACGGCGTCACAGGTAATAAGTTCACGGAGATGCCCAAAATGATATGTGCCGGATGGTGAAGCACCCGACGAAACTAAAATTTCACCTTCTGGCTGGCGAGCAATCGCCGCATCGACAATTTGATTTAACCACTGCATATATTTATGAAGTCCTTTGCGTTATATTTTACCACATTTTACAGATAAGAATAGCAAAAGACCCAGCTGCTTCGCCGGGTCTTTTGACTGCTATGAACGATCTGTATCTTAGCTGATTTCTACGATTTTGTAGGCGATCGTCTCGGCGGGCAGCTTAATCTCTACCTTGTCGCCGGTTTTCTTACCCATAAGGGCTTGGCCGATTGGGGATTCGTCGGAAATTTTACCGCTCAATGGGTCAGCTTCAACGGTACCAACAACCTGGAATTCTTTTGATTTACCGGAATCGCTCTTTAGTTTCACGGTCGAGCCGAGTACTACCTTGTCTTCGCTCTTTGGCGCGGTAATAACTTGCACGTTGGCAAGGATGTGCTCAATCTCGGTGATACGGTTTTCGTTGCGCTCCTGGTCCTGACGCGCAGCACTGTACTCCATGTTCTCGCTAAGGTCACCAAATTCACGGGCAGTTTTGATGCGGTTGGCAATGTCTGAACGGAGTGCAATAAGCTCGCCGAGCTCTTTTTTGAGTTCGTCGACTCCCTGCTGGGTCAGATGGAATTGTTTCTTCATGCTGTCTCCTTCTGCTCTGAAGTGTTTACGTGCACCCGTCGGTTATTATAGCAAGCCACCGCTCGCTTGGGTGATTAATTTTAATAAGCTATCTATGTTCATGAGCTGCGCGGTGTCTTCTGTGCGTGATTTTACCTCATACGAACTGGTGGCCAGTGTCTTCTCACTCACCACAACTCTGTAAGGTATGCCCATTAGATCAGCGTCGGCGAACTTCTCGCCAGGTCGCGCATCTCGGTCATCATATAGTACCTCAACTCCGGCATCAGTCAAGCTCTTGTACAGGTCATCAGCTGCCTTCAGCACCTGCTCAGAACGGCCAAGAGGCGCCAAATATACTTGGAATGGCGCAATCGATGCCGGCCAAATAATGCCCTTGTCGTCGTGATGGGCCTCAACGATTGCCGCGAGCGTACGTCCAATACCAATGCCGTAGCAGCCCATATAATACTTCTGGCGCTTGCCCTCTTCGTTGGTGTACTCGGCGTCTTTCATCAAGGTTGTGTAGTGGTATCCAAGCTGAAAAATGTTGCCCACTTCAATACCGCGCCGTTCAATAAGCTCACCACCTTCTCGGCTGTTCATACCTGGCTGGGCCAATGCAATATCAGCTTCGATATCGGGTTTGTAATCACGGTCAATGTTGATATTCAGCAGGTCGGCATCTTTTTTATTGTCACCGCCGTACATGTTGCGGACAGTGCGGAGTGAACGGTCGCCCACGATAACAACTTCGTGGCCGCTCTTCTTGCCTTTTTTGACCATGCCGACTGGCGATATAAAGCCTGGTTCACTATTCAGGTCTTCACGGATCTCTTCTTCGGTTGCTGAACGCAGATCCCAGGCACCAGCGGCCTGCATGAGTTTTGTTTCGTTAACGTCAAAGTCACCACGGATAATCGCCAGGATATACCGCTTGGTAGGCTCGTCAAAGTACAGCACGTCCTTGGTTTGCTGCCAAAGCGGCAAATTGTGAAGTTTAACGCCGTCCTCCATGGTTGGGCCACGCTTTGCTTCGACCTTTTGCAACTCCTTGAGCTCTTCATCGAGGTTCTTATCGTCAACTTCAAAGGTGGCGACATCTTCGTGGGCGGCATATCCACTGGCCTTATCAATAAAGTACCGGCTTTCACCCACTTCACTTTCGGCTACAAATTCATGACAGTACTCACCGCCAATATAGCCGTTGTCAGCAGCCACGACGTCAGTCTTCAGACCAAGGTCCTTGAAGATATCCGTGTACGCATCCTGCATCTTTTGGTAAATGTCCTTGAATTGATCTTCAGTACTGAAACTGTAGGCATCCTTCATGACGAATTCGCGTACGCGCAGCAAACCGCCGCGGGCGCGCATCTCGTCGCGGAATTTCATTGAAAACTGGTAAATGTTAAATGGCAGATCTTTGTAGCTGATGTTGAATTTCCGCACCAAATCGACGGCCATTTCTTCAGCCGTACCGCCCAAGGCAAACTCTGCGCCCCGACGATCCTCGACCTTCATAAGTTCGAAGCTTACAGTAGTGGTCCGATTTGTCTCCTCCCATAGTTCGAGAGGGTGCAGCACGGGCATCAGTACCTCTTGTGCTCCAGCACCATCCATATGTTTACGGACAATTCCGGTAATCTTGTCGTGCACCTTAACTCCCAGGGGTAGCAGATAGTACCGGCCGGCGGTGGACTCACGTATAAATCCGGCCTGTGTCAGCAAGCGATGTGAGGCTATCTTGTAATCGCTGCCCTCAGTCTTGGACGTTCTGCCGAACAGCTGCGACATTCTCATGTCATTTCTCCTTGTCTATAAAAGTTACTTAGAATTGGTATGCGAAAAGAAACTACGGCCGGGGGGCCGGCATAATGACAATAGAAATGGTACAGCTGGCTAACTGTTTCATTGCCCACATTGTACCTTATCAGTTGCTGATCACAAAGAGGTTGAGGAACACGAGGCCGTTCTTGAGGGCGTGGAGAATAATACATGCCCAGACGCTGCCGGTTTCCTCGCGCACATAACATAGCACCAACGACAGCACAAAAGTGTCTGCGAATCCGATCCATAGCAGCTCGCTTGTAGTGCCGCCCAGCAAGTGCAATGCGCCGAACAGCAAACTGGTGATAAATGTCGCCCATAAGGCTTTCATTTTGTTAGAGCGTAGTGTTCCGTATAAGAATCCACGGAATATCAATTCTTCGGCAATGGGCGGCAGTACAACCAGGCCTAGGAATGCCAGAGCAACCGTAAGACCATCGCCGGTGGTATCAAACCCGATAGCCTGCTCTTGGTCGGCATTGATCGGCAGCAGCAGCGGCAGCACGGTTAGAATGACCATCGCCAGGCCCAGATATGCCATGAAGCCCGCAACGCCAAAACCAATATCGCGCCACTGAATGCGCCGCAACGCGGTCGCAACACTAAAGGCAACGCGTTTGCGATTAAGGAAAAGTGCTATTACGCCAAGGCTGAGCAGCTCAAATATAAGTATAGTTATGAAATTGGCAACTGGTGAATTTACGAGCCAGTGGTCAGCCCGCGCACTACTCCACCCTGCTAGCGCAGGATATAGCCACATGGCCAGCGCCGCAAGCGGCTGTGTAGCTATGACTGCCACAAGGGTGATAACTACGCCCGCAGGTATACCCCAAGGCCGTGGAACGAGGCTTTGCTTAGAAGAATCTTCGGACATCGACAATAGTTATAAGTACTATCAGGAACAAAAGGAATATGAAGCTTGCGCCCACGATTCGCTCTTCCATCTCCTGACTTAGCCGCCGTTTAAACAAACGCGACAACAGCACCATGAACAGACGGCCGCCGTCTAATGCCGGAATAGGCAGGACGTTCATGATCGCCAGAGTAAGCGAGATGATGGCAATGATCATGAGCACGAATTCGTAACCCAGCAGGCTGCCGTCTTTCAGCAGGACTACGATACCAACTGGCCCGGCCACCTGCTCAGCGGCCTTACCGCCATCACCCTGAAAAATTGCAGCAACGGCGGTGCCCAGCCCCTGGAAGGTAGCAGCAGTAAACTGCCCTATCAGGCCAGCGGCCACAATCGGAGCGGACCACGTGGAACGCTGTAAGGTGAATTCAGTCGGTGAAACACCTAAGTACCCCTTGGGGTTATCAGTCTTTTTACTTTCTTCGACAGCCTTTTGATCGCGGAGTGTCAATGTAGTTTCACGCTCGCTACCATTGTTCTGGATGTACCGTACAGTGACTTTCTGGCCAGCAAACTTTTCGGTCAACTCGGGTAATGCATCGGCATGCTTGATTTGCTGCACATTATCTTTAGGCCCGATTGCCAATAACTCATCGCGCGGTTCCAGGCCAGCTTTGCCGGCAGGAGAATCGGACTCGACATAGCCGACCAGCACATCATTGCGGGCTACGGTGGTATCACTTTTAACCGTAAACTGGTTATCAAGTAGCTGCGGTATACCCACCCATGCCAACGCAGTCAGTAAACCGAAAGCGACCAGAAGATTCATGACTACACCAGCAAGCATGATCTTGGCTTTTGGCCATGCCCGGGCAGCACCGAACGTTCCATGGCCTGTATCAGCGTCCGACTCGCCTTTCAGCTTTACGAAACCACCGATAGGCAGCCAGTTCAAACTGAATATATAGCCCCCCTTGGTCTTGCGCGACCAGGCGCGCGGCGGGAAGCCAATTCCGAATTCTTCTATATCAACGCCATTGCGGCGGGCTACGATAAAATGACCGAACTCGTGAATCACTACGAGCCCGACAAAAAGCAGTAAACCTAAGATTAACAACAGTACCGACATCTATCCCCCAAATCGCCTCGACCTACGGTTATATTCTTCTATGATAGCGGTCGCGTCGTCTTTTGTCATGTCTGGCCAGTATTTTTCCAGGAATAAAAATTCGCTGTACACAGTACGCCAGGTCATAAAATTGCTAAGTCGTTGTTCGCCGGACGTGCGTACTACCATATCGATCGGAGGCACCTCGGGCTGATATAAACGTTGCGCGATGGTCTCCTCGGTAACTTCATCAGGGCTGAGGCCATCTGTTATGCATGCCTTGGCGGCATCCACCAGCTCCTGTTGGCCGCCATAATTGAAACATACCGCCAGGATGCCTCCTGTCATGTGTTCGGTGGCTTCTTCGGCTTTGTTCACTGCGGCCAGAATTTCTGGCGGCAGACCTTCCCTGCGACCTAAGAACCGCACCTTGATGTTCCTTTTTACCAGCGTTTTCAGATCCTTTGCAACAGCTTGTAAGGCAAGCTGCATCAGGCTTGAAACTTCAAGTTTGTCACGCTTCCAGTTTTCCGCAGAGAATGCGTAGATTGAAACGTAGCGTACGCCCTGATCGAAACAGCTGAATAGTACTTTTTTGAGCGCTTTATAGCCAGCAAGGTGTCCTGCCATTTCAGGCAGGCCGCGTTGGCGCGCCCAACGGCGGTTACCATCCAAAATAAAACCCAGGTGGATCGGAGATTCAATTGTGTCAGATGTTGCCATAATAAGGTCTAGATGGTCATGATTTCGGTTTCTTTGGCCTTAGCCGCCGCGTCAGCTTCCGCCTTGACACGGTTCATGGCCTCATCAACCTGCTTCTCAAGCCGCTTGGCATCATCTTCGCCGATGGCCTTATCTTTCTTGGACTGGGCGATTGCATCTATGGCGTCGCGGCGAATGCCGCGCAGTGCGATCATGCAGTCTTCGACTTTGCCATTCAATACCTTCACATATTCGCGGCGGCGTTCTTCGTTCAGTGCAGGAACGGGTACCCGTACGACACGGCCGTCATCACTTGGGTTGAGGCCTAGTGTCGGGTTATCGCGGATTGCGCTGGCGATGGCCTGAATGTTGCCTGGGTCAAACGGGGTGACTTGCAGCAGCTGGGCTTCGGGTGCCGTTACATTAGCAACCTGGTTAAGCGGCATCTGGGTGCCGTAGGCAGTTACAACAACACTATCAAGCATTGCGGCGCTGGCACGACCGGTGCGGACTTTCTTGAGCTCGCCCCTGAAGTGTTCCAGGGCTTGCTTCATCTTGTCTTCATACTGTCTGGTATCCATACAAATCCTCTTTCTTTCGTATTCTATTGTACGATACGCGGTTACACGCGCAAAAAACACGAACCGCCGTTTTGTCGGCGGTTCGTGTGGTGATGCTTGGGGCTTATTCGGTTACTTCGCCGATAGCCATGCGGCTAAAGCGGCGGACGACGATATTTTCGCCAAGCTTCGCGATGTTTTCCTTGATGAACTGGCCCATTGTCTGGTCAGGGTTCTTAATGAACGGCTGATCCATGAAACACTTCTCAGCAAAGTACTTCTTGAGCATGCCTTCCACGATCTGGGGAACCATGTTTTCGGGCTTGCCTTCGGCGGTTACCTTTTCGGTGAATTCGACGCGCTTTGCATCGCGCTCTGTCTCTGGGATGTCATCAGCACTTACATACAGCGGAGCTGCAGCGGCGATGTGCATAGTGATGTCCTTAACAAGGTCGGCGAACAATTCGTTGCGAGCCACGAAGTCGGTCTCGCAGTTGATTTCTGCCAACACACCAATACGGTTATCGTGCAGGTAGCTGCCAATAACACCAACGCGGGCTTCGCGCTGGCCGCTCTTTTCGGCCTTTGTCATACCTTTTTTGCGCATTTCAGTCAGTGCCTTGTCGAAGTCACCATTAGACTCTTCAAGGGCACGCTTTGCGTCAGTCATGCCTACACCGGTCAACTCACGCAAACGCTTAATTTCTGCAATCTCTACAGCCATTTCCTATAATCCTCCCACCTACTTATTTCTTAGCTTCGTCTTTGTCAGGGGTTGCGGCCTTGGCGGCAACTTTGCCCTTGCCTTCGGCAATTGCCTGCTGCATGTAATCGATAACCAACTGGATGGTCTTGATTGCATCGTCGTTGCAAGGGATTGGGTAATCTACCGTGCTTGGATCGGCGTTAGTGTCAACCAGAGCGATGATAGGCAGACCGAGCTTGCGGGCTTCACGAACGGCGTTCACGTCGTTCACGATGTCGATGATGAATACGGCGCCAACGCGGGCAGCCATGTTCTTGATACCGCCATAAATGCGGTTCATCTCGTCGATTTCCTCTTGGAAGCGCTGGATTTCAAGCTTGTTGTACTTGTTGGCCAGTTCGCCGGAAGCCATCTTAGTTTCCAGGTCGTGAAGGTGCTTGACGCGACCCTGGATAGTGCCGACGTTAGTCAGCATGCCACCGAGCCAGCGCTCAGTAACGTAAGGCATCTTGATTTCTTCAGCGGCATCTTTGACGATGTCCTGTGCCTGGCGCTTGGTAGCGACAAACAACACCTGCTTACCTTCGCTTGCAGTTTTGCTGACGAAAGCCAATGCGTCTTCCAGACCAGCAACAGTCTTGGTCAGATCGATAATGTGGCTGCCGTTACGCTTAGAGTGAATGAATGGCGCCATCTTAGGGTGCCAACGGCTCGTCTTGTGCCCGAAATGAGCACCGGCGGCGAGCAAAGCCTTAATATCTACGGCTACTGCCATGAGAGTTAGTCCTTTCTCTTCGATTGGGTGCCTGCGCAGCCCTACACGGGACATGCTCAGGAGGATTGGTTCCCAACCTGCTTAATTAGTTGATGGTGTTATTGTACCAGATTACCGATGTTCAAGCAACTGTAATATAGGTTGCGCAACAGGGGGAAAAACAGTATGCTACGAGATATGTCACCTTTGGGATTGCTGCGTATATATTGGTTTGCCGGTTTGGCGACCCTTATCATATGGATTTTAGTCGGCACGCAGATGGGCCTCGCTGCCCTATCGACGGCAATTATGCTGACTCTTCTTGAAACGACCTTCAGTGCAGACAACGCAGTCGTTAACAGCAAAATCCTTCTGACCATGTCGCCTGCCTGGCAGCGGGCCTTCATGACCGTCGGTATCTTTATTGCTGTCTTCGTAGTCCGTTTTGCGCTGCCAATCTTTATCGTGATGGGTACAGCTGGTCTTGGATTCAATCAAGTTATCGATTTGGCCCTCAACCATCCCAAGGAGTATGAGCACGAGCTGGAAGCATCCATGCCGGTTATCAGCGCCTTCGGTGGTACCTTCCTGATGATGATCGCATTGAGCTACTTTATCGACTACCAGAAGAAAACCCACTGGCTAGGGTTCCTGGAGCGGTACTTGGGCAAACTGGGGCGTTTCGACAACATCACTGTCTTCGTCATGCTGTTGGCTGCCATTGCCGTGTACTTCACTGTCGACGCCCAGCACCATGCAACCGTGCTTATTGCCTCAGTAACAGCCATGGCTTTGCATATCGGCCTCGAGCTTTTGAGCGCTGGCATGGGTGGTCAGGAAAAGCAGCTGGAAGTGAAACACAAAGTCGGTATGGCTGCCTTTGGGGCCTTCCTGTACCTGGAAATCCTGGACGCCAGCTTCTCACTTGACGGTGTCATCGGCGCCTTCGCAATTACAAGTGACGTCCTGATCATCATGGCTGGTCTTGGCGCGGGCGCAGTATGGGTGCGGGCAATGACAATTCACCTGGTGCGTACTAATGCCCTGTCGAAATACCGATTCCTAGAACACGGCGCCCATTGGGCCATCGGATTCCTTGGAACAGTCATGCTGCTCAAGCTTTACCATATTGAGCTGCCGGAGTGGATGGCCGGTACATTGGGCCTGGTACTTATTGGCGCCTCGATTTGGTGGAGCCGACGCCACCCAGAATCCCTTGCCCCTGAAAAAGCCTAAGCCCCCTGTGGCTTGCCCAGCGTATTAATAACGTCGTTGATTCTGGCGGTTGTCTCGTCGGTATCTGTCGCACGGGGAACGCTAAACTCAAACTTGCTGTACGGGTCCGGCTGTTCGCGTAATAGCTGACCATTAAATACAGTCGTGGGGATATCATCTCCGTCTGACCTAAAATGAGTCGCCAGAGTTAACATATTGTCAGGCCAGCGCCTAATTTTTACAGAAGGCAAATAGGCACTTTCGGCAGTTGACCGTATGACAGCACCTGTTGCAATTGCCCAGCCACGAGTAATTGCCGGGAGCTTGCCCTCCCTAGCACCAAAGCAAGTGCTAGCTGCGATAGGAGCACCAGGTATGAATACTGCGCCAAGACCTTCGAGATTGGATTGTGGCAAGCGATAGGTACCGTCTGCCTCACGCGTAAATAGGTCTTCCGGATATGATATTTCCCCAGCACCTGATCCCCAGATCGTACCATCGACGTGCTCAAGTCCATGGACGAGGCCGTACCCAAAGTGTAGCTGCCCGTATTTGCGGCGGGCACGGCCGAGGGCAATCAGAACCTCTCGGGGTGAAGCAGCTTCGTATAGACGCAGCGTAATGCCGTGATCGTCTAATTGCTCCGACGCCTTCGGCAGATACTTTTGGCCGCTGGTGCGTAATGAGGTATTGCCGTCCTTGCTTGCATACAGACCTATCCCCGAAACTTCGGCGCTATCTCGTGTCCGCCACTGCCGCAGAAGTTCATCTGCGCCATATCGTCCGAAATGACGTATTTGACGCTCTTGACGGAGCCAGCGGCACACCTGCTGGCCGGGAGCGTTGCTCTCTATCGTACGCATAGTCGCTATATTTTCCTTGATGAAGGCAGTTGTTTCATCATTAGACAAGCCTACCTCCAGCCAGCGACCGAACAGCTCATAGCAATCCAGGCCAAATTCATTATAAAAATTGCGGAATAGTTTGGACGCAGTCTCGTACGTATCATCTGGCCGATATCTTGAACGCCGAAAATCCCTAAGCTCGTCTGTGTCCGTACCGTACAATTCTTCAGCCAAGGCCAGCAACGGCTCATCACTACGGGAGCGGCTTACACGTTCGACACGATCAAACACTGCAGCGCTCCCCGCCCCTGCTATTCCTTGGACAAAGACGGGATCGCTCAGCATTGCCTTTTTCTGTTCTACCGTCTCAGACCCCTTAAGTACCCAAGGCACACCCGCCTCCAGGAAGGCTAATCGTATCATCTTTCCGTTCTTGCCTCCCAATCGATGGAGATACGTGTCGCCACAGATGCGCGCAAACAGCATTTTTTCTTCGGCGCTAGTGTCATATTTAATCATCCCCATAACCCGCCCCGACAGTGTCCCTGGCTTAGTATCAGCTAGCTCCTGGCAATATTGAGCCATATCAGGTGAGCCATAGTCCGAAGTCATGGGGTTAAGAAAATCTACGAGTTCTGGATGATTGGCGGTAATGTGCTCAAGGTGATTTGCATTCTGGTCATCACTAATAAAACCGAGAAACGACTCAGCAAGCTCACGTACTTGTTCGTCAGACTTGTCTTTATATACAAAGCGCGTCAAAAATAAACGCATAGTCGTGGCGCCGAACTCACTAGTTGCATAACGTCTGAATCTTGGATCGCGAGCAATTTCGGCTAGCAAATCTCGGCGATCACAATACGACTCATATTCTTCAGCGGGCGGCTTGGTGCTGCTCCAGGTATGCAGAGTCACTGCAGCGCCCTTTTCCGTAGGTGTCTGCCGCCGATCACTGGGATAGAGCTGTTGCAGCGCCCCGGCTTCGGCAAGCGCCTCCAGGGCTTTAATATTAGCCCTGATAACCTGGCTGCTTCCGTGCATACTCATATGCCGACTCAGAGATTCGATGTCGCTTCTATCTCGCAAAAAACTCAGCGCGGGCGACGTGCAAATCCCTACGGCGGCATCAATGGTGAGATTACCGTATCGGCAATTCCACAAATGAGCCATGACTTCACGGGTAAACTCATCCACACCATATGCCATAACTCCAACCCGCTCCAGAACGGCATACTCTTCGTCTGAGATTTGCCGGTGGGTATTATTTGCATAGCGATCTATGGCAGAGGGCTCCAGCGCATACAAACCCACAATGCCTGCCGCCGTCATACCAATACGACCGCCAGCGGCAATAATTTCAGGCGGAATAGACGATAAATCCGGCTCTTGCTCCGGCAGGATAGTAGCAGCTCCAGCTTCATGGGTCATCGTTACGGATGATTATATACTGTGTACCTCTTTACATATAGGGGAAAAACAGCTAAAATAATACGGATTATGAAAAAAGATATTCACCCAACTAACTATCGTGCAGTTGTGTTCCAGGATTTGAACAATGGTTTCTCATTCCTGACTCGCTCAACTGTTGCTACCGATGACACCATCAAGTGGGAAGACGGCAACGAATACCCACTCGTTAAGGTACACATCAGCAGCGCCTCACATCCCTTCTTTACCGGCGAAGAACGAATCGTTGACATCGAAGGCCGTGTAGACAAGTTTAAAGCCCGCGCCAAGGCAGCCGAAGCAGCACGCGAAAAGCGCGCCAACGCCGCCAAGAAGCAGGTTGCCCGCAAAGCAGCCAAAGCTGAAAAGGCCGAGTCTAAAACAACTAAGCCAGCTAAATAGCTACGCTAACACACGAAAACCGCTTGGACTATATTCAAGCGGTTTTCTGTATACTTGGAAGAGAGCATCATGGAACAGAAAGAACAACACCTACGCGAAGAGTTCGAACAGCTGGAGCAGCGCCTAGTCGACCCAGCTATTTTCAGTAGCCGCGAATACCCTAAGCTTGCCAAGCGGCGTCAGGCACTTGAAGACATCATCCGCCTATTTGATGAACGTGCTGCCCTTGCCCAGCACAAACAAGAAGCCGAAACACTCGCCCAAGGTGACGACCGCGAGCTGGCAGAATTAGCCAAGGTTGAACTCGATGATTTATCCGAGAAAATCGCAGCCAACGACGAAACGCTCCATGCAGCACTGACGCCAAAAGACCCTAATGATGACCGTGATGTCGTCATAGAAATTCGGGCCGCAGCCGGTGGCGATGAAGCCAGCCTGTTTGGCGCAGACCTGTATCGCATGTATAGCCGCTGGTCAGAGCGCCACGGTTACAAGGTAGAACTTATCGATGAAAGCCCATCAGAAGTTGGCGGCTTCAAGGAAATTATCTTTGGCGTCCGGGGCGATGATATTTATAAACAGCTCAAATTTGAAGCTGGCGTCCACCGTGTGCAGCGCGTGCCCAGCACCGAAAGCCAAGGGCGCATCCATACCTCCACCGCGACTGTTGCTGTACTGCCCGAAGCCGAAGAAACCGACATCGAGATCAGCCCCAATGACCTGCGTATTGACGTCTACCGCTCCAGCGGACACGGCGGCCAATCGGTCAATACGACTGACTCCGCAGTGCGCATCACCCACCTGCCTTCAGGCATGGTCGTAACCTGCCAGGACGAAAAGTCTCAGATCAAGAACAAGGAAAAAGCTATGGGCGTATTACGCTCCCGGCTGCTGGCCCAAAAGATTGAAGAAGAGCAGAAGCAGCTGTCTGATTCCCGAAAAAAACTTATCGGCTCGGGTGACCGCTCCGAAAAAATACGTACCTACAACTTCCCGCAGGATCGGATCACCGACCACCGCATCGGTTACTCACGCAGCAATATACCCGGCGCGCTCAATGGTGAAATCGATGACCTCGTTGAGCAGCTACAAGCCTTCGAGCGCCAGCTCATCAACGACGAAGTGTAGATCACCATGGCTACCGTTCAGGATTTTCTGCTCAGTGCAACAAAACAGCTGACCGCGGCCGGCATTGGCACAGCCAGGCTAGATTGCTTGGTGTTGCTTGAAGACGTATTGAACACGGACCGAGCCTTGCTATTAGCACATCCTGAGCGGGAAATATCGGCTACAGAATTACATACTTTGAACACATATATTACTCAAAGAAAATCTAATATACCACTCGCCTATATCAGGGGTAAAGCGGCATTTTTTGGTCGATTCTTTGCTGTAGATACACATGTATTAGTTCCCCGCCCTGAAACCGAAATTATGATCGAAATGCTATTACAATGTAGCCTGCCCGACCACCCCCATATTGCCGATATAGGCACTGGCAGTGGCTGCCTGGGGATAACGGCTGCATTGGAGCTGCCGCAGGCCAATGTAGTGCTGTATGACATCGATGCTGCTGCGCTCGCAGTAGCCAAACGCAATGCTCAAGTGCATAACGCTCAAGTGAGCTTGCAACAGCAAGACCTGTTGTCGGGCAGCGAGGCGATAAGCCTCGACGTACTGCTCGCCAATTTGCCTTACGTGCCAGACGACTATCCCATCAACGATGCAGCGCGCCACGAGCCGTCACTGGCGCTATTTGCCGGCAAGGATGGCCTGGACTGCTACCGTACATTTTGGCAACAAATCGCTCAGCGCCATGACCTGCCAGCCCACGTCCTAACCGAAAGCTTAGCCGGGCAGCACGAGGCTATGACAGAACTGGCCGGACAGGCTGGATATGCGCTTGCCGCAGCCGAAGGGCTCATCCAGCACTTTACCCCTGCCTAGTCTTCGGGGGCTGCCTGCAGAGTTACGGTAAGCGTCCGTGTCTTGCCATCGCGGACGACCGTGAAGTCGACCTTGTCGCCGACCTTATGCTTGCCAAGCAAGGAAGCCAAGCTATGGTCTTCGTCGACCTTGTCGCCCCCTATTTTGGTGATAATATCACCCTCTTTGATGCCTGCTTTATCCGCAGAGCCGCCATCAATCACTGAATCACCGCCGGCCGCGATAGAAGGTGGTATGTATGCACCGTGGTCAACATCCAAGTCGTACTGCGAAGCAACATCAGCCGTTATGGGGATGTAAATCACACCCAGGAAAGGGCGCTCCAGCTTGCCGGTGTCCACGACACTGGCAATCAGGCCTTTGACATCGTTGATAGGTATAGCAAAACCGATATTCTGGGCGTCTCCACCGGCAATTGCCGTATTGATGCCGATTACCTTGCCTTCTAAATTGACTAATGGCCCGCCGGAATTGCCGGCGTTGATAGCAGCGTCAGTCTGGAATAGATTCTCAAGACTTTCGCTGTCGGATCCTGAGCCCGAGCTAGCCTCCACACTACGTCCGTAGCCGGAAATAATACCAGACGTTACACTGTTCTGGAACTGGCCAAGGGCGTTGCCGATTGCAACGACAGAGTCACCCACATTCGTTTCGCCTGAATCGCCAAGTGTGGCCGGGGTAAGCGTTTTTCCCTGCTTGTCATTGATTTTCAAAAAGGCGATATCCAGCGGGTCGCTGTCGTTGGTGCGGCCCAGCACTTCAACGTCCTTGAACGTCGTACCGTCAGACAGCGTCACGCGCACGCTGCTTGTTCCCGCGGGCACCACGTGGCGGTTAGTAATGATAAGGCCATCTTTATCGAGGATTATGCCTGTACCGGCACTCTCCTCTTCAGTCAGCCCGCCGTAATATCCAAAAAAGCCGCCCGCTTGGCTTTGGCTGGTTACTTCGATAGAGACAACACTGTTGCCAACTTGTTTGGCGATGCTGCTGATTAGCTCGCCCTGGCTTTTGAGAACTACTTGCTGCTGTTGCACCGTGTCGTCGTCATCTTGCTGATTACCGAGCCATCCGCCGAGGAACCCGGCCGAACCGCTCACCAGCACCAACAGCGCGGCTGTTAAAAAGCGAAGTTTTAGTTCATGCCCACGCTTAGGATTTACGTTTTCAACCATTGAGAATACCCTCCTACCCAGGATTACTGCATGCTTCTAGACTATTTTATCTCCCCAGTCTGAGAAAATGACCACAATCAGCACAATAGCAATCATAATAAATACGAATTGCCGTCGCATACCGTGGGTAAGTCGGTCGTGGTGGTCTAGATAATAGATGGTTGCGAGTCCGTAGCCGATAGCCAAGAGCAGCAAAACAGGCTGTGCAACAATGCCGTAATACAGCAGCCAATGGCCGAGTACCCAGGTAAGTGCGGCGGCAAAATAACCCCATATATACGAGAGTAGTTTGGCATAAGGCTCATCAAAATTGTCAAAGAAGTGGCGGGCGGAAAGATAACAGATAAGTCCGGTGAGCAATACCAGGCCAGCAAGCGGGCCGTCGCCCCAATGTACGAAAATGGCCATCAGGCCGAACAGCAAGCCGACCAAGGCCTGCAGCGAGATCATGAACATCTGAGATGAAGGCTTAAGTACCACTTGCCATCCGATGTACACAGCCACCCATAACAGTTGTATCAGCTGAGTCCCACTATTCACCATGAAGAGCAGCAACGACACGCTAACAATGATGTCAACGGCATTCGCACGTATATGTGCGGGCCAAAAACGGGGACGGACGGCAAACATACGCCATTTGCTCAGCAATATGACCGCCAGGGCCAGTGGCACGAAGTCTGTCCGGACTAGCGCAAAGACCACTAAAGGCAGCAAAAGGTTGATAACCAGATATACGACTCGTGAAAAGCCAGTGGCTGGTTTGATCTTAGCGATTAATGGTCTCATTCTGACCTAAGATTATAACAAAACTTACGCCGTTTGGCTTCTCTAACCCCTCAGGCATATCGCGTTGTGTTTTTACATCGAATCGCTTCTCGAGGTAATTCTTGGTATATTTCTTCTTTCCCTTGCTCAAATCGACAATGATAGTCTTGTCGTAATCCTGGGTGGGCGCATCGGTGACTTCGCCAATGTTGTAACCGTAAGTCTTCAGCGCCGCAGCTTTTTCCGCAGCCAAGCCAGGTGTTACTGTCCCGTTCAAAATCGTAATCTTGGCGTTCTCTTTGACGATATATCCATCCTTCAGCTTGTTGCGTACCAGGGCATTGATCTGGGAGTAGTTACCTACGCCCGCAACAGGCATTACGACCGACTGATTGCCGATCATGCCCGTGCTCACGAGCGGCTTAGCCGGGTTGGCGAGGTCTACCGATTCAAAGTTGCTACCGATCTTCTTGCCAATATCTACCAGGCGCATGGCGTCGTTCAGACTCATATCTGTTGAGACGTGGTCACCGAATGCATCCATGAGCTTGGACACCTTGACTGGGTTCGTAAAGGTGCTGGCAGACGTTATTTTCTTGGACAGTGCTCCTATGAGCAGCTTTTGGCGCTCAGCGCGATCGAAATCGCCGCGGGGGCTGGCGTGACGTGAACGAGCATAGAACAGGGCGCGTTGTCCATCAAATGTCTGCACGCCAGGCTGGACGTTCAAGTAGTAATGCTCACGCTTCATAGCGTCCCAAAGATGCTCGGAAACCGCAGTATCTTCGGTCACGTTAATTTTAACGCCCCCGACGGTGTCCACGGCCTGCCGGAACGCAAGAAAGTCCACCATGGCATAATAGTGAATCGGCACGCCAAGTATCTCGGAAGTCTGCTGTTTGATTGCCTTAATGCCTGCTTGCTCTGCTTTTGCTTTGGAGCCGCCTGCGGCCGTGGCCGCTTGCTTGGCATATGTGTAGACCGCGTTGATCTTTGAGGAACCGCTCGGTGTCGTCACCCAGAAGTCTCGCGGAATGCTAACAAGCGCCGTCTTGTTGTTAACAGGGTCGATGCTGGCGAGTAGAATGGTGTCGGTCAAATCACCGCCATCATGCCCCTCACCACCACGACCCAACAACAGAATATTTACACGGCCGTCACCCTCGCCCCGCAATAATGATGGATCGACGTTTGAGTTCAGCGCAGCGGCGTTGCCGCCGCCCTTAAATACTTTGTTGAGCTTTAGATAACCCTTAACGAAAAGAAAGCCACCAAGCAGGACTATGATCGCCAGGGCGGCGAGACCGCTGCGCATGGATATCCTGCGCCAATTCCGCTTGCCGTGGAGTTTACTCCGGCGCCCCTGCTGCTTTTCTGCTGCTTTTCTGCCGCCTGGCAACGTCATGTGCAGGATTGAGTTGGATTTCTCCTTTTCAGTCGGGCGCTTCGGGGGCGAAACTGGTGGGGCCTCACGCTTTACTGTATTTGGGCCGGCAACCGGATTATTGGCAACATGATAACCGCTCGGACGCTTGAAGTCTCCGATGGTGCGGGAGGGCGTCCGAAATACATCACCGTTCAATGCGCGGCGATCAAACTGCCGGCCGGTGAGCTGCGGCCGTGCGGGGGCGTTTAATATTCCGTCGACTGCCCGCCTGTTAGTGCGACGTGGTCCCTTTTTAAAATTATCCATAGGCAATGGGTCTAAGTATACTAGCTATACTGGATCGCGTAAACATGTGCATAATCCCACAAATTAGCGTATAGTGAATGCCGATGGTAGAGAACCAAAATCAAGAAATAGACGCCTCACAACAGCGGCCCAATCCGATGCAGGCCCCTACTGCCGCAGCCTACACGCCACCACATCGCGCAGCTAAAAATGGCAAACAGCCTAAACGTGAGGGATGGAGTAGCGTAGCTTCTACGGTTGCAGTATTGCTTATCGCACCGTTGGTTGCCCTGTTTCTGACAAGCTTTGTTTTTCAGTCGTATCAAGTGGATGGCGACAGCATGGAAACCACCCTACAGAACAATGACCGGCTTCTGGTTTGGAAAGTCCCTAAAACCTGGTCCAGGATTACCGGCCACACATACTTCCCCAATCGTGGCGACGTAGTCATCTTTGTTGAGAAAGAAGTTTCTGATTTTGGCAGAAACCCCGACAAGCAACTTATTAAACGGGTTATCGCGCTTCCCGGCGAACGAGTAGTCGTCAAAAATAATGTCGTGACTGTCTACAACGACGAACATCCCAATGGCTTTCACCCTGACGAAACACTCCCTTACGGCGAAGTGATACAAGATACCACGGGTGATGTCGACTTAGTCGTACCTAAAGATCGCGTGTACGTACTAGGCGATAACCGCAGTAATTCACTCGACTCCCGGGCATTTGGTCCGGTCAGTGCCCACGACATCGTCGGCAAACTGATCATACGTGTATGGCCAGTCGGCAATATGAAAGCATTCTAGCCCAGGGCTAGCTCAATAAGCCAAGAACTTTTTCCAGCTCTTCGTCAGTCTTGAAACTGATTTCCAGCTTGCCGCCTTTGGCCATGCGGCGAATATGCACTGGCGTGCCGATACGCTGACTCAATTGTTTGGTAGCTGGAGTTTCCGTCTGCATACGCTTGCGGGTGGCTTTCTTATCCTGGTAGCCTTCCTTGACCGACACAACAAATCGTTCAGCCTGGCGTACCGGCCAATCATTTCTGATAATCTGCTCCAGCAGTTCGGTCTGCCTTTGTGGCCACGCCTTTAGCGCAAGGATGGCACGGGCATGCCCTTCTGTAATCTTCTGGTCATGAAGTGCCTGCCGGGCATCTTCTGGTAGCTGCAGCAATCGCACCATATTATTGACAGTCGTTGCTGCTTTACCGAGCCGATTTGCTATAGCTTCGTAGGTCATATTGAATTGTTGGTGGAGCCGTTCGATCGATACCGCCTGTTCAAGCGGGGACAAATCGACGCGCTGTACGTTTTCGACAATTGCAATTTCCAGCTGCTCAAGTTCTTTAGTAGTACGGACCACGGTCGGAACTTTCTTGAGGCCGGCCAGCTGACTGGCGCGCCAGCGGCGTTCGCCCGCAATAATAGCGTAGCCGCCCTCTTTTATGGGCGAAACGACAATCGGTTGCAGAACACCATACTGCTCAATCGACGAGGCCAGTTGCTCGAGCGCCTGCTTATCAAAATGCTGACGGGGTTGGCCGGGGTTGGGATGCAAATCCTCAACGGCTATCTTTTGGATGCGTTCATTATCATCGAATACCAGGCTCTTATCAAAATCCTGCGGTATAAGTGCTGCGAAACCCTTGCCTAAACCGGACTTTTTAGTCGTTGACACGTTTTGCTACCTCCTTGGCGAACTGTTTGTATGCACGCGCGCCTTTTGACCAGCGATCATGTTCAAAAATAGTTTTACCAAAACTTGGCGCTTCGGCCAAACGGACATTGCGCGGGATGACTGCCTTGAACAGCTTGTCGCCAAAATGCTGCTTCAGCTCATCCATGACCTGTTCCGATAAGCTGGTACGCTTATCGTACATGGTAAGCACCACACCGAGCAGATCAAGCGAGGGATTCAACCCTTGGCGTACATGCTGGACGGTCTCTAATAATTGCCCAAGCCCCTCCAGCGCATAATATTCTGACTGCACTGGTATAAGAATTGTGTTTGACGCCACTAACGCATTGATCGTCAGTAAACCAAGTGCTGGCGGACAGTCAATAATAATGTATGCAAACGCGGCGACCTGCATTGCCTGCCTTAGTGCAAACTCGCGATTCTGCTGCGAAACCAATTCAACTTCTGCTGCCGCCAAGTTGGCATTGGCTGGCAAGATATATAAACCTTCACGTTCGGTAGAGCGCACTGCTTCATCAAGCGTTGCCTGGCCAAATAGCACTTCGTAACTGGTGGGAGTAAGCTGTGCCTTATTAAGGCCCAGGCCGCTGGTGGCATTGCCCTGAGGGTCAAGATCAACCAAAAGAACAGGCGTTTCAGACGATGCCAGCTGCGCGGCAAGGCTTACAGCCGTAGTTGTCTTCCCCACCCCGCCCTTCTGATTAATGACAGCGATTATTGTTTGTTTCATATACCCTCTTCGAGAGGAAGTATACCATTAACACCCAACCACTACCAGATTAGACAGGCAGAAGTTATTCCGCCAGCTGGAGTGATATCCAGTCCACGGAGACATCCTCTGTCTTTGCTTCAGGTATACGTATCTTGAAACCGTTGGCAGTCTTATCGGTTATTTCGACTGGTACAAAACCCGACGCAGTTGCAGTCACTTTCGGCGCGGTCGCATAAGGAGCCTTAAACGTGACATCCGCGAAGGTCTGGCCTGCAGGAATAATAGTCGTGCCGGCTGTGTCGGTGCTCACCGTTACGTGGCCAGTAATCTCAATGTCTTTGACTGCTACTTTGCCTTGGAATACGGCGTCGCCTGTTACGGTCAGCGGGCCTTCAATGCTAAGCGAATCAATAACCCCGCTGCTGATCGTGCTGTTCTGAAGGTCGGCACCGGCCACCGGAGGCGGCTGATACCAACCGCCCTTGATGAAGCCGAGTACTGAGCCGGTTCCTTCGCCCGCAAAGCCGGTCATTGCCTGGGCGATGGCATACCCAGGTTCGGTCGCCTTCATGGCAACGCCCGGCGTGGATGAGCTGGTCAGGAAGTCACCTGCTTCGATTGGACCATTCTCGGCTGATACCTTGATCGGTACGCGGCCCGTTAATGCCAGGAGTACTGGCTTGCCTTCTGATATAGTGTCATCACCAATGACCAATCCTGGTTTTGTAGTAATGACACCCAGGGTGCGTGGATCGTAGCGGCTGTCAGCTTTCTTTACGCCAGCCTGCAAGCTACTATCGAGTTGAACGAGATCACCAGGAGCAACGCTCATATCCTTTGTATAATAGGCTTCTGCAAGGTCGGCACCATTTACCTTGTATGCCACGAGGTTACTGCCCGCCTTCACTACGGTAGCGTCAGTATCACTGACATTCTGAGCCCACCTGAGTGTTATCGATCCGCTGGTCGCACTCGTGGTAACTGTACCACTTATCTGCACGAAGTATGCGCCCTCGTTATTAAGGTACGAGCCGGAGGTCGTGCAACCGCCGTTGATCACTTCCGATGCGCCACCACTAGTATCCATACCATGCGATGAGTAATTACAGGTTGCACCCGATGGCACGTTGTGGCCAAAGTCATATTTGAATCCCCCATGGTTCGGCGCATTAGCCATTGTGACATTCAGGTTAACTTGGAAGATGTAGGTTGAGTTTGCGTCAACAGCGAATGTAAGCTCACTATCGGTTGCACCCGTCAGGCTCGAAGTGCTTGTTCGCGTTTGGTCGCCCGACTTCCTTACCTGTGCTGTTGCGCGATCTGTGCCGCAAGAGAATTGCTTGGTGGTTGTATCCCAAAGGAGCTTGGAGTTGCTTGAGTCACAGTCTGTCAGACCAGCGCCTGTGAAGCTCGTAGCACTGAGCTGCCCGGATACACTTGTTGCACCGTTAACATTCACCCCGCCGCTCCCCGCCGAGATAGTCGTTGTACCGGTGCCGTTAGTAGATCCTATGTTTATCGTCTGAGCTGCGCCGGTAGAAGTACCTATATTTGTTGTAGATGTATTAGCCTGGGTACCAGTGGCGGCGATATTAATGACTCGGCCGCTGGTGGCATTACTGCCCAAGCTCAACGAACCGGTACCATTGGCATTCACTGAAAGGCTGCTGTTCGTGCCGGTGAAGATATTGAAACCGCCGTTAGCAGTAAGGCTGTCGGAACCGCCCAAGCTAATAACATTAGTGGCGGCCTGTAGTGTCAGCGCACCTGAGTTGGAAGTTACGTTGTTGGTCAGAACACCACCGTCGACACGGCCCGAGCCGCTTGTCCAGAAGCTCGATGAGCTTTGCTGGCTTGCGCTCTGGTTCTGGATGTAGCTACTGGAGCCTGATGCAGGAGTACAAGTAGTGCCGCTACAAACGGTAGTGCCGTTGATGCGGTAGACTGAACCGCTACTGACGTTCACGTCGCCAGCTACATGTAGCTTGTACGAAGGACTGTTCGTACCGATGCCTGCGTTGCCAGCTACATAGAGGTCACCAACACCAAGCTTGGCGTTAGGGGTCGTGTTGAGCGCTGAACCTGAAGTCGAGAATCTGAAATGACCGTTGTTGCCATTACCACCGCCCTGTGGGAAGTAGGCCATATCACCCCAGCCCACACCCGAACCATTGAAGCGCAGACTTCCAGAGAAGTCGTTGGCCACATATGCGCTCACATCGTCGTTGCCACCGATCAGGGTGGTAATACCATTCTTGGAGCCTTGCAACCAGATCGCCTCATAGGTACTGGTATTGTCACGGCCAACGGTGCGCAGGTGGACGGTATTATTGAATGTGTCTACCGCGAACAGGCTTTGGCTAGAACTGTTCTGAATGTCAAAGGCGGTGGTGCTGGTGCCCTGCGACTTGGCAGTTATCAGGCCACTGTTGGCTATAGTAAAGACTGCTGTACTGTTGTCGTTAAATACTGCAACGTTGCCAGTTGAAGTAGAGTTGCTAACAGTCAGAGCATCACCGGTGGTTGCACCAGTTAATGAGGTATTAGCCGAGGTTACGGTTAATGTCTTACCCGCAGCCAAGGTAGTGTTCTGGTTAAGGTTGATAGCCGTCGCGTTAGTCGTGCCGATAGCTAAGGCAGTAGCTGATGCCGTATCCAGCAGCGGTGCGCGCAATGAGGTGGCGGCAGTTACGGTTCCCGTAAAACTGGCGGCCGAGGATATAGTTTGGCCGTTATAGGTGCCGGCGGTGACGTTGCCGGTGGCACCAGCGACGTCAAAGTTGCTGAGATCGATATCCGCAGTTGTGCCAACAAGATCATTTGTGCCCAAATCAATGTTGGCGTTAAAGGATGTCAAAGCATTGAAGACTGATGCATCCTGCACGATAAATTGGTCGGCACCGTTTACAGTAATGTCGTTGCCGGCACCGGTGGAAGCTATAGTCATTGCTCCCGTGCCGGTAATGTTACCGATGTTGACCAGGTTGCCGGAGTTGTCGATGCGGCTTGTGCTGTTGGTTTGCAGGGCGCCGCCGGTGGAGTTGATGTTACCAGTTACGGCAACTGCGCCGGCGAAGCTCGCATTACTAGTCGTAGTATTGATAGTAAAGGCAGCTGCGCCGCCGGCGTTCTGAACCTGAAACCCAGTTGCTGAGTTAGCCACATTCTTGAACAGTGCAGCACCGTTGCTGCCACTAAGGCTAAACGCCGTTGCCGGTACATTTGCGCTTGCCCCGGAAGTGCCAGGAGTAGCTACCTGGAAGTTTAGGTTACCGCCCGCAGCACTACCCGTACCAGCGCCGGCAGCCAGATTAAGATCTGCGCCTGCAACATCGGTACCACTGCCTCCGGTTGCATGTATGGTAGTGGTCTGTGGCGTAGCACTCGAAACCCCGCCGCCAATATAGGCGTCAGTTACGGGCGTATCGTCCGAACCGATAACCAATTGGAAGTCAGCAGTAGCTATGGCGTTGTGTCCGATGACGATCCTGTTGTTACCGTCAGTAGTGGCGCCGTATCCCAAGGCAACGCCATTCAGCATAGCGTCCGCGTTCATGCCCAGTGCTATAGCTTCCTGCGCAGCAGTGGCACCATTTCCAATGGCGATACTGTTGTTGCCTGTAGTGGAACTGCCTTGACCAACCGCCACACCCCAGCTCTCTGCATTAGCGCTGTCACCAACCGAAACTGGCCCGCCAAAACCGCCCGAGCTAACTCCAGCGTCACGGCCCACAGCGACGCCATTTGCAGCCGCCACCGCACCGCTACCAACAGCGACAGCATTGGCACCACCTACTGTGGCACCCTGGCCGAATGCCTCGGAATTGGTCTGACCTTGCGCATTGGTTATGTATGCACTAGCACCCTGGAGAGCGAGGTCCATGCCACTGCTAAGAGAAAGTTGCGAACCGTTTGCGGCAATCGTCATCCTTGTTACTCCACCGGTTTCAAAGTTGAAAGCAAAGCTATCATTGGTGCCCAATGTCAGAGCAGCACCGAAACTATTCCCACCCTGCAGAACATTACCCGTACCGCCGACTCCAGCACAGTTGCCGGTGTTCAAACAAATCGTAGCCGTGCCGGTGCCGGGATCCGGCAATGTGTACACGGTGTCCTGGCCCAGCGCAGCGACCTGGAGGGTGCCGGTGTTGGAGCTGCCGTCGCTCAGAACAATGGAGCCCGCTTGCGAACTGGTTCCCAGTGTAGCGCTACCACCTTGGAATGTCGCGCTACCGCTGGCTGTGATGGCAGCGATGTTAATAAGATTACCGCTGTTATCAATGCGGGACGTACCGTTGGTCTGTAGTGCACCGCCGGTGGAGTTGATATTGCCGCTCGCTGTTGCCGTTCCGGTCACAGTCGCACCCGCACTAGTGACCGCAAAATACGTGGTGCTGCCTGCGTTGTTCTGCACTTCCAAGAGGTTGGCGCCGATGGCAGAAGCATTGTCGCGGATTGTCAGCCCAAGCCTGGTGGCGTCTAAAACAATCTCTGGGGTACTGGAGTTGTCATACGTGGACTGCAGAGTTGCGGCTGCACCTGAACAGTTACCGCTGGTAGTACAGATAGTGTATGTTCCCGCGGCTAGAGCTGGGAAGTTCAGGGTGGTGTTGGCAGTTGGGCTGGCAAAGGCTACGATCGTGGTGTTTGCTCCGCTGGTGGCACGGAAGCTCGTGGTGGCGCCGCCTTGTAAAGTGAGCGTTTGCGTCGAAGCACCTACGGTAAGCGTGCCACCGGGGGTGATATTGAGGGCACCCGAACTCGTCAAATCGCCGCCATTTACGGCGATATCGCCAGTAGCAGATACATTGCCCGTTACATTCGTGTTGTCCTGAAGTTCGATAGTATCGGCAGAGTTTAAGACGATGTCGTTGCCAGCACCATTGGATGTAATCGTCGTAGTTGAACCCTGGAGTAGTGCAGTCTGAGCACTGATTCCTACCGTAAGTGCGCCTCCAGGCGTGATGTTCAATGCGCCAGTACTAGTGATGTCGCCGCCATTTACGGCGATATCGCCAGTAAGAGTAGTGTTGCCCGCTACTGCTACCGTACCCGTAAAGTTGGCACTGCTGGAGATAGTTTGGCCATTGTAGGTGCCGGCGGTGACGTTGCCGGTGGCGCCAGCGACGTCAAAGTTGGTGAGATCGATATCGGATGTAGTGCCAATGATATCGTTGCTCCCCAAATCGATGTTAGCGTTGAAAGTGCTCAATGCGTTAAAAACTGATGCATCCTGCACGATAAATTGGTCGGCACCGTTTACAGTAATGTCGTTGCCTGCGCCCACCGAGGCGACAGTAACCGCGCCCGTGCCGGTAATGTTACCGATGTTGACCAGGTTGCCGGAGTTGTCTACGCGTGAGGTGCCATTAGTCTGCAAGGTCCCGCTGCTGGAATTTACGCTGCCACTGGCTGTTGCCGTGCCCGTAACCGACAAACCACTTACCGTAACAGCCATGTATGTAGTGCTGCCCAGATTATTTTGGATTTCAAACAAGTTAGCGCCGAGTGGGGTGCTGTTATCGCGGATGGTGAGGCCGCCAACGCTGCTATTAAGAGTAATCTCTGGATTAGTCGAATTATTGTATGCTGTCTGCAGCGTT
>Ga0075364_10000279_pt1 | contig 24971 bp, 22 predicted proteins | sample EndMetdeltDD1764_FD_71517 | JGI IMG/M metagenome (GOLD analysis project Ga0075364, IMG submission 71517) | Populus endosphere microbial communities from Tennessee, USA - Endosphere MetaG P. deltoides DD176-4 | ecosystem: Host-associated > Plants > Roots > Endosphere | place: USA: Tennessee... | reverse complement strand
ATCCTCAGGTCACCGAAGAATACGGCACGACCGTCTGTGTTGTACTGATGACCTATTTTTCGCCACGAGGCGCGCTGCACATGTCGGTGTCTGCGGCCGTCGATGAAGACGTGGGCCTGATCGAGGCCGAAAATGCCATCGCCCAGCGATTGAAACGTGGCCGGATCGGCGCCCCGCACGACATGAGCCTTGCCGTCGAAATTGTAGAAGAACACGCTTGCGTCATCCATGCCGTAACCATGCGGCACCAGGCGCCGGTTGCCCAAATCGTATCGACCGTCGTCGCAGACGCGAAAATGTCCTGTGTTGACTCCCTTGACTTCGCCGCTCAGGCACCAGACCCGGTCGCCGTCGGTCACGTAGGTGAAGTTGAGGGGCTGAAATCGCGCCGGATCAGCGCCGACGATCCTGCGGCCGACGCAGTAGCAGGCACGTGCATCCTTCGCGAAGCTGTTGGTGAAGAATACGAACGTATCGCGGTCTGCATGGCGAACGACGTTTCCACGGTAAACGATCGATCCGTTCTCGATCCAGTATGTCGCAGCGGGATCGTCGGCGCCGGCCGGGTTCGGCACGGGCCGGTGCGCGACGAGGTCGTCAGGATTGGGGCTGGTCGCCATCGGACAAAACTGCGGGAGGGCTCGGCACCGGGTTCACCATCCCGGAGGGGGCAAGATCTGTAGCCTGGTGGATCGTGTGATATGGTGGGCTTGGCGGCAATTTTATGGGCGCGTATTCCACTAATGAATACAATGAATTAGGACCGTTCACGAAACCCTGGAGACGGCGCCCCGCGAAAGCTTGCGGTATTTCCGAAAGCCGGGCCTTTTGTTTGACAGAACAGCGGTTTCTGCCTAGAACCCGCTTGCTCGCGGGCCGGTTTCGGCCCGCGTTGCGTTTCGCGACCCGTGGTTCTCCCCGAGCTTTCGAGGCGGACCTGTCGGCCCCGGCAAGTGCCGGTGCACAGGAGGGCGCGTTTCCTCAAAACTCAAACCGTCAGAGGACGCGATGACTAAGCGCAGTGAAGCGAAGTACAAGATCGATCGCCGGATGGGCCAGAATATCTGGGGCCGCCCGAAGAGCCCCGTGAACCGCCGTGAGTACGGCCCCGGCCAGCACGGCCAGCGCCGCAAGGGCAAGCTCTCGGACTTCGGCGTGCAGCTGCGCGCCAAGCAGAAGCTGAAGGGCTACTACGGCGACATCCGCGAGAAGCAGTTCCGCGCGATCTACGAAGAAGCCAACCGCCGCAAGGGCGACACCGGTGAAAACCTGATCGGTCTGCTGGAATCGCGTCTGGACGCCATCGTCTACCGCGCCAAGTTCGTTCCGACGGTCTTCGCTGCCCGTCAGTTCGTCAACCACGGCCACGTCACGGTCAACGGCGTTCGCGTCAACATCGGTTCTTACCGTTGCAAGGCCGGCGATGTTATCGAAGTTCGCCAGAAGTCGAAGCAGCTGGTAACGGTTCTCGAAGCCGTTTCGCTCGCTGAACGCGACGTTCCGGACTACATCGAAGTCGACCACAACAAGATGGTTGCTACTTTCGCCCGCGTACCGGCTCTCTCGGATGTACCGTACCCGGTCATCATGGAACCGTCGCTGGTCGTCGAATTCTACTCGCGTTAATCGCGACGGAAATGGCCCCTCACGGGGCCATTTTTGTATCTGCATACGAGAAAAGCCGCTTCCTTTCGGGAGCGGCTTTTTCGTTTTGGGAATTACTGCTGCGACTGTCGCTGCCGTTTGCGGATCATCCGGGTGATGACAAAACCGGTCCAGCCGAGAAAGGCGAAAAATCCGAGCGGTAGTGTTGCAAGGCCCAGCCAGCCCAACACGAACAGGAAGGCGAGAAATTCGCCGATATCGGTGCCGAAAAAGATGCAGGGATAACTTCCCGCTTCATCGACGCGGCAGCCCGCTGCATCGGCAATCGAAATGCTGGTGAGTGCAGAGATCAGCGGAAAGAACGCAAACAATGCGATGACCGTCAGCGTCGCGAAATAGGCCAGCACCGGGTGGCGCTGGCCAAAACGCGGACGATCTTTTCCGAGCGGTCGCCTCACTTGGCGGCGGCTTTTTTCTTTGCTGGCTCGGCTGTTTCGGCGGCCGTAACCTTGTCGGCGTCCTGACCGGCAGAGGTTTTTTCCTTCGGCACCGGCGGACCCATACGGTTCCAGGCGTCAAGGCCGGCGATCTTGTAGGCTTCGGCGAGTGTCGGGTAGTTGAAGGTGTTTTCGACGAAATATTCGACGGTGCCCTTCAGGTTCAAGACGGCCTGGCCGATATGCACGAGTTCGGTCGCGGTTTCGCCGATGATGTGCACACCCAGCAGGCGGCGGGTTTTCAGCGAAAAGATCAGCTTCAGCATGCCATTGTCGAGGCCCATGATATGGCCGCGCGAGGTTTCGCGGAAGCGAGCGATGCCACATTCGTAAGGAATGCCGCGTTCCTTCATCTCTTCTTCCGTCAGGCCGCAGGTGGAGATTTCCGGCACGGCATAGATGCCGTAGGGGAAATATTTCTGCGGTTCCTTGGCCATGACGCCAACGGCGACGCGGGCGGCGATGCGGCCCTGTTCCATCGAGGTCGAGGCAAGGCTCGGGAAACCGACGACATCACCGGCGGCAAAAATGCCGGGGACGGAGGTCTCGAATGTTTCCGGGTTGACCTTCAACCGACCTCGGCTGTCCGCTTCCAGACCTGCCGCCGCGAGGTTGAGATTGTCGGTGGCACCCATGCGGCCAGCTGCAAACAATACCATGTCGGCGATGATGCGGCGGCCGGTGTCGACCGTCACGCTGACCTTGCCGTCCGGCAAGCGCTCTACCTTGTCGGCCTTCTGGCCGAGCAGCAGCTTCATGTTGCGGTCACGCAGCTGGTAGGTGAAGTCCTCGACGATTTCCTTGTCGATGAAATCGAGCATGGTCGACTTCGGATCGATAACGGTGACGGCGGTATCTAGGGCGGAAAAGATGGTGGCGTATTCGATGCCGATGACGCCTGCGCCGATCACGACCATCGAACGGGGCAGTCTTTCGATATCCAGCAACTCGTCGCTATCGAGCACGGTCTTGTTGTCGAAGGGGATGTAATCGGGACGGAATGGTTTGGTGCCGACGGCGAGCAAGATGCTCTTGCCGTTGACGTGCAGGATCTCGCCGTCTTCCTTTTCGATCGCCAGCGTATCCTTGGCGACGAATGTCGCCTTGCCGCGCATCAGTTGGACGCGGTTGCGGGAAAACTGGTGTTCGAGGACTTCGACTTCATGATCGAGCGTGATCAGCAGGCGGCGACGCAGATCTTCCGCGCTGATCTCCTGCTTGACGCGGTAGGAGAGGCCGTAAAAACCGCGCTCGCGCCAGCCGGACAGATTGAGCGCCGTCTCGCGCAGGGTTTTCGAGGGAATGGTGCCGGTATGGACGGAGACGCCGCCGACACGTTTGCCCTGCTCGATGACAAGGACCTTTTTGTCCAGCTTGGCGGCCTGGATTGCGGCGCGGCGGCCAGCGGGGCCGCTGCCGACGACGATCAGATCATAGTGATTCATAAATGCTCCGGCTTCTGATGCTCGGTCGAGTGCGCAATATGGCGACCAATTGTCGCAATTTCTACCTGGTTTTTATTACCGTTTGATAAGTGGTGCCGGAAATTGTGTGGCACTGCACAACGTTTGTGCAGTGAACGATTTCGAGCATGAATGCGCTTGACGGATACAAAAAATTGCCATTGTGTGGAACCAATTCCAAATTGGTTCAATGATTGGTCTGGTCTTGGGTGAGACATCTCACGATAACTCGGCTTATGCGCTGGCGCGTCTACGGACGTTGATCGGCAGCGGCGAGCTGGCGGACGGTAAGCTGCCGACCGAGCGCGCTCTGACTGAAAGTCTGGGCGTCGGACGCCGTTCCGTTCGTCGTGCGCTTGAGGTGTTGGAAGCCGAAGGTCTGATCTGGCGCCGACAGGGTGCCGGAACCTTTGTCGGTGAAAAGCCGGATGGCTGGAACGACCATGTCGATGCGCTTGTCGAGGGCACCGACATCATGGAGATCATGGAAGTGCGTCTGCGCATCGAGCCGCAGCTGGCGCAACTGGCTGCGATGCGGGCAAAACCGGCCGAAATCTCACGCATGCGCATGCTGGCGGAAAAGATCGGAGAGAGTACGGATGCCGATTCCAAGGAGCTTTGGGATGGCGCATTGCATCGACAGATCGCCCAGAGCGCCGGAAACCAGCTGTTTCTCTCGATTTTCGATGTGGTCAACCGCATTCGTCAGGATGATGCCTGGCAGGTGATTCGCGAGCGTGCGCGCCGCGCCGGCAAAAATGTCCGCGCCTCCTATCTGCAGCACCATCAGATCGTCGATGCGATCGAGGCGCGCGATCCGGGGCGGGCAGGCGAGGCGATGCGCCAGCATCTGCTGATGCACCAGGAACGGCTGATCCGCGCCACCTCGCTCGATACATCCGGCATGACCGACGCGGAGATCGCCGCCCTTGAGATCGTGGAGGATGACGACCGTCTGACCGCCACCTTGTGAACCATTCCAACGCCTGCCCCAATTTTTCGGCTGCCAAAAAGAGCAGTGCTACGCCGAAGATAAACCCGACCAGAGGATCGAACATGAAAAAACTTACAAGTCTGACATCCGCGCTGCTTGCCGGCGCATTTCTGGCGTTTCCCGCCATGGCATCCGAATTGCGCATCGGCATCAATGACGACGCCGACGTTCTCGACCCGGCACAGTCGCGCAGCTTTGTTGGCCGTCTCGTTTACACGTCGATGTGCGACAAGCTGGTCGATATCGACCAGAACATGAAGATTGTGCCGCAGCTGGCGACCGAATGGGCCTGGTCTGAAGACGGCAAGGCGCTGACCATGAAGATCCGTGACGGCGTCAAATTCCACGACGGCGAGGCTCTGGATGCGGCAGCCGTTGTTGCCACCATCGAACGCAACATGACCATGACCGAATCGCGCCGCAAGAGCGAGCTTTCCTCGGTTGAAAAGGTCGAGGCGACCGGTCCGCTGGAAGTCAAGTTCACGCTGAAGACCGCCGACGTGACGCTGCTTTCGCAGCTGACCGACCGCGCCGGCATGATCGTCGGCCCCAAGGCTGCCAAGGAACTCGGCGCCAACTTTGGCTCCAACCCGGTTTGCGCCGGTCCGTTCAAGTTCGTTGAACGTATCCAGCAGGACCGTATCGTTCTCGAGAAATTCGCCGACTACTGGGACAAGGACCGCATCCTCGTCGACAAGGTAACCTTCCTGCCGATCCCGGACACGACGGTAAAGCTTGCCAACTTGCGTTCGGGTGACCTCGATATCGCCGAACGTATCGCTGCTTCCGACGCGCAGTCGGTGAAGGATGATCCGAACCTCACCTATGCCGACGTCATCGGCCCCGGCAACATGGGTATTTACGTCAACATCGGTAACGGTGCGCGCGCCGATAACCCGATGGGCAAGGACAAGCGTCTGCGTCAGGCCTTCTCGCTGTCGATCGATCGTGAAGCTCTCGGTCAGATCGTGTTCGAAGGCACGTCGCTGGCAGGTAACCAGCCTATCCCGTCGACCAGCCCCTGGTACAACAAGGATATCCCGGTCCCGACACGCGATATCGAAAAGGCCAAGCAGCTGATGAAGGAAGCCGGCTACGAAACCGTCGATATCGAAATGCAGCATGCCAACAACACTCTGCAGACGCAGGCGATGCAGGTCATCCAGTCGATGGTGGCCGAGGCAGGCTTCAACGTTTCGCTGAAGGCAACCGAATTTGCGACGCTGCTTTCCGAGCAGACTGCCGGCAACTACCAGATGAGCCGTTCCGACTGGTCCGGCCGTATCGATCCGGATGGCAACATTCACCAGTTCGTCACCTGCAAGGGCGGCCTCAACGACGTGAAGTACTGCAACCCGGAAGTCGACAAACTGCTGGATGAAGCTCGCGCCTCGCAGGACGATGCTGTCCGCAAGGAAAAGTACGATGCGGCCAACGTCATCCTCAATGACGAACTGCCGATCATCTACATCGGTCACCAGCCGTATGCTTACGGGGTCTCCAAGAAGGTCGAAGGCTTCCAGCCGTCGCCGGATGGCATGATCCGCCTTCTGGGCGTGTCCAAGAAGTAATCCTGACCACCTTGCCGCGCGGGACGCCAAAAGCCCGCGCGGCCCCTGATTTCAGGAGGGCGACATGCCTGTTTACATCGGCAAGCGGCTGCTTGTCGCAATCCCGACATTGTTGATCATTTCGATCTTCGTTTTTTCGCTGCAGAAGCTTCTGCCCGGCGACCCCATTCTCGCTATGGCCGGTGAAGAACGCGATCCGGCTGTGCTGGCTTTGCTTCGCGAAAAATATCACTTCAACGATCCCGTCATCCTGCAATATTTTCGCTGGCTTGGTGGAATGCTGACAGGCGATTTCGGCATTTCGCTGCGTACCAACCAGCCGGTTCTGGAACTGATCGGGCAGAAACTGCCGGTCACGATCCAGCTTGCCGTCATGGCCATGATCTTTGCGCTGCTGATCGGTATTCCGGCCGGCATTCTCGCTGCCGTCTACAAGAACCGCGCGGTCGACTACATCGCCAACATCGTGGCGCTGTCGGGCCTTTCGGTTCCGAATTTCTGGCTCGGCATCATGCTGATCCTGCTGATTTCCGTTCAACTCGGCTGGCTTCCGGCGTCGGGCTACGAATCGATCTTTGTCGATCCGGTGCGCTCGATCAAAACCATGATCATGCCGGCCTTCGTGCTTTCGACGGCGCTGGCCGCACAGCTGATGCGCCACACGCGCTCCGCCATGCTTGGTGTGCTGAGTTCGGACTATATCCGCACCGCGCGTGCAAAAGGCCTTTCGCCGCGTGAAGTCATCTTGAGCCACACGTTCCGTAACGCGCTTCTGCCGATCATCACGCTTTCGGCGCTGCTGTTTGGTGAACTTCTGGCCGGTGCCGTTCTGACCGAGCAGATCTTTACCATTCCCGGTTTCGGCAAGATGACCGTCGATGCCGTATTCACCCGTGATTATGCCGTGGTGCAGGGCATCGTCATGTGCACGGCCATCGGCTTCATCCTGATGAACCTGATTGCCGACGTGCTTTACGCACTGCTCAATCCGCGCCTGAGGGCCACGCTATGACCGTTATCGAACAGACTGCTCCCATCCTGAAACCGCGCGAAAAGAGCCGCGCATGGCGCAAGATGAAGGCCAATCGCGGTTCGCTGGTCGGCATGGTGATCATTGCCTTTTTCGCCATTCTGGCGATCACGGCGCCGATCCTGCCTATTCCAGACCCGGTCGCCACCAGCTGGGGCGCAATCCGCAAGGCACCGTCTGCTGCGCATTGGCTCGGCACCGACGATCTTGGCCGCGATATTCTTTCCCGCATGATCTGGGGCGCACGCGCCTCGCTGATGGCGGGCGTGATCTCGGTGGCGATTGCCGTTGTCATCGGCGTGCCTTTCGGCCTGCTTTCCGGTTATTTCGGCGGTTGGGTCGATCAGGTCATCCAGCGCATTACCGAAGCGCTGCTGGCCATGCCCTTCCTGATCACCGCCATTGCGCTTGCAGCCTTCCTCGGCCCGAGCCTCACCAATGCGATGATCGCCATCGGTCTTTCTGCCATGCCGATTTTTGTGCGCCTGACCCGTGGGCAGGTGCTGGCGGTGAAGACGGAGGATTATGTCGAGGGTGCGCGTTCGGTCGGTCTCGGCCATTTCGACATCATGTCACGCTACATCCTGCCCAACGTGTTTGCGCCGATCATCGTGCAGGCGACGCTGACGGTGGCGACCGCCATCATTGCCGAGGCCTCGCTTTCCTTCCTCGGTCTTGGCCAGCAGGCACCGGCACCTTCATGGGGTTCGATGCTCAATGTCGCCAAGAACTTTCTGAGCCAGGCGCCATGGATGGCGATGTGGCCGGGTGCGGCCATCTTCCTCGTCGTTATTGGCTTCAATCTTTTGGGCGACGGTCTGCGCGATGCGCTGGACCCGCGTGAAAACTAAAAAATTCAAGGAATGTTCGCATGAGCGACTTTACCACAAGGCCTGAAATCCTCGGCACGTTCGGTGTCGTCACCTCCACCCACTGGATCGCCTCTGCCGTCGGCATGGCCATTCTCGAAAAGGGCGGCAACGCTTTTGACGCCGCTGTTGCCACGGGTTTCGTGCTGCAGGTTGTCGAGCCGCATCTCTGTGGTCCCGGCGGCGACATGCCGGCGATCATCTATTCGAAAAAGAACGACAAGGTTGAGGTCATCTGCGCGCAGGGACCGGCCCCTGCCGGTGCCACCATCGAACATTACACCTCGGAAGGCATGAAGCTGATCCCCGGTGACGGCCTGCTGTCGACCGTCATTCCCGGCGCCTTCGATGGCTGGATGCTGATGCTGCGTGACTACGGCACGATGTCGGTTCGCGAAGTGCTGGAGCCGGCGATCTATTACCTGGAGCAGGGCCATCCGGTGCTGCCGCGCGTATCGGCCACCATCAAGGGATTGGCTGAATTTTTCCAGAAAGAATGGCCGACCTCTTATGAAACCTGGCTGCCGGGTGGTTCTGCTCCCGAGCCGCTCTCCAACTTCAGGAACCCGGTTCTGGCCGAAACCTGGAAGCGCATTGTCCGCGAATCCGAGGCCGTCAGCGGTCGCGAAGCGCAGGTCGATGCGGCGCGTGACGCCTTCTATCGCGGTTTCGTAGCCGAGGCGATCGAGGACTTTTTGAAGACCGCCGAGGTGATGGATGCCAGCGGTTCCAAGCACAAAGGCGTGCTTAAAGCCGCCGACATGGCCGGCTGGAGCGCCACGATCGAAGCGCCGCAGACCTACGACTATCACGACTGGACCGTTGCCAAGACGCAAAGCTGGGGGCAGGGACCGGTTCTCCTGCAATCGCTGGCGCTGCTGTCGAAGATCGATCTGGCCGCGATGGACCCGAACGGTCCGGAATTCGTGCACACCGTCGTCGAGGCGATGAAGCTCGCTTATGCCGACCGCGAAGTGTATTACGGCGATCCGGAATTCGCGCAGGTGCCGATGCAGACGCTGCTGTCGGACGCCTATAATGACGAGCGCCGCAAGCTGATCGGCACGGAAGCATCCTACGAACTGCGCCCCGGCAAGCTGCCCGGTTTCGAAAACCAGTATGACCTCACCATGTCCATGCTGGACAGCTTTAGCGGCAAGGGCGCGGTTTACGAGCCGACCATGGCGCATCTGTCGGAAAAGCGCGGCGACACCGTGCATATCGACGTCATTGACCGCTGGGGCAACATGGTTTCGACCACGCCATCCGGTGGCTGGCTGCAGTCCTCACCGATCATTCCCGGCCTCGGTTTTGCACTCAACAGCCGTGCGCAGATGTTCTGGCTGAAGGAAGGTCTGCCGACCTCGCTGGCGCCGGGCCGCCGTCCGCGCACCACGCTGACGCCTTCGCTGGCGCTGCATCAGGGCCGCCCGACGCTTGCCTTCGGCACGCCCGGCGGTGACCAGCAGGACCAGTGGCAGCTGCCGTTCTTCCTGCGTTATGTGCACCATGGCATGAACCTGCAGGCGACCATCGACATGCCGCTGTTCCACACCACGCATTTCCCCGGATCGTTCTACCCGCGTACCAGCCAGCCGGGCAATATCATGGTGGAATCCAGCGTCGGTGAGGCGGTGCTTGGCGATCTGCGCAAGCGCGGCCATGACGTGACGGTTTCGGATGCCTGGAGCGTCGGCCGCCTGACGGCTGCCAAACGCGAGGCGGATGGTCTGTTGAAGGCGGCGGCAACGCCTCGCCTGATGCAGGCCTATGCGGCGGGGCGTTGACGATGGCGACAGAAACCAGAACGTCGGTCCTGTCCGTCCGCAATCTTTCCACCTCGTTCAAGACGGCGGACGGCTGGAAGACCGTGGTTCGCGATATCTCATTCGACGTGCATGCCGGTGAAACGGTAGCCATTGTCGGCGAATCCGGCTCAGGCAAATCCGTCACCTCGCTGTCGATCATGCGGCTTCTGGCGCAGGGTTCGAGCCGGATCGAGGGTGAGGTTTTCCTCAATGGTCAGAACATTCTGGCGCTTTCCGAAAAGGAAATGCGCGGGGTGCGCGGCAATGATGTCGCGATGATCTTTCAGGAGCCGATGACGTCGCTCAACCCGATCTTCACCATCGGGCGGCAGATTTCCGAGTTTCTCATTCGCCACAAGGGCATGACGCCGGCCGAGGCGCGTGCCGAGACGGTGCGGCTTCTGGAAAAGGTGCGCATTCCGAACGCGTCATCGCGTTTCGATGAATATCCGCACCAGTTTTCCGGCGGCATGCGCCAGCGTGTGATGATCGCCATGGCGCTGGCTTCCAAGCCAAAACTGCTGATCGCCGACGAACCGACAACGGCGCTCGACGTGACCATTCAGGGGCAGATCCTCGATCTGATCAAGATCCTGCAGGAAGAGGAGGGCATGTCCGTTCTCTTCATCACCCATGACATGGGTGTCGTTGCCGAAATCGCCGACCGGACCATCGTGATGTTCCGCGGCGATCAGGTCGAAGCCGGTCCGACCGAGGACATTTTTCACCGTGGCCAGCATCCGTACACGCGGGCGCTGCTTTCCGCGGTGCCGAAACTCGGTTCGATGGAAGGCCGCCTGCACCCGACACGTTTCCCGATCGTCGATGTAAAGACCGGCGAGGCGGCGGAACCCATCGAGCTTGGCGATACGGTGGATACGGGCAAGACGCCGCTTCTGGCGGTGAAAAACCTGATCACCCGCTTTCCTGTGCGCTCCGGCCTGTTTTCGCGACAGACCGGTGCGGTGCATGCGGTGGAAAACGTTTCGTTCGATCTGTTCAAAGGTGAAACCCTGTCGCTGGTTGGTGAGTCTGGTTGCGGCAAGTCCACGACGGGGCGGTCCATCATGCGGCTGATCGAACCGACTTCAGGCGAAGTGTCGCTTGACGGTTACGATGTCATGGGGCTCGATCAGGTCGGTCTTCGCAATCTGCGCAAGAGCGTGCAGATGATCTTTCAGGACCCGTTCTCCTCGCTCAACCCGCGCATGAGCGTGGGCGCGGCGATTGCCGAACCCTTCATCAAGCACAAGCTTGGCACAGCGAAGCAGGCCAAGGAAAAGACCGCCGATTTGCTGGAAAAAGTCGGTCTGTCTGCGGATATGGCGGATCGTTATCCGCACGAATTTTCCGGCGGTCAGCGCCAGCGTATCGCCATTGCGCGTGCGCTTTCGCTCGACCCGAAGGTGATCGTGGCGGATGAGAGCGTGTCGGCACTCGACGTATCGATCAAGGCGCAGGTCTGCAATCTTCTGCTCGACCTGCAACAGAACCTCGACATCGCCTTCCTGTTCATCAGCCATGACATGGCGGTGGTGGAGCGCGTCAGCCACCGCGTGGCAGTGATGTATCTCGGCGAAATCGTCGAGATCGGCCCGCGTGCCTCGGTGTTCGGAAATCCGCATCATCCCTATACCAAGAAGCTGATGTCGGCTGTTCCGGTGCCTGATCCGGCGCGTCGCGGTATCCGTCGCGGCATTTCCAACGACGAGCTGAAAAGCCCGGTGCGTGGCATGGATTACCAGCCGCCGGTTCGGCAGTACCGCGAAGTCTCGGAAGGCCATCTGGTGCAGGTGGCCTGACGGTAAAATTCAGACCAGCCTCAACCCCTTGAGGCTGGCATGGCCGTCCTTGCCGATGATGATGTGGTCATGCACCGCAATGCCGAGAGGCTTTGCGGTGTCGATGATCGTTTTGGTCATGTCTATATCGGCGCGCGATGGTGTCGGGTCACCGCTGGGGTGATTGTGGACGAGGATCATGGCTGTCGCAGACAGTTCCAATGCGCGGCGCACCACTTCGCGGGGATAGACCGGGGTGTGGTCGACCGTGCCGTGGCCCTGCACCTCGTCGGCGATCAAGGCATTGCGCTTGTCGAGAAACAGGATGCGGAATTGTTCGCGCGGTTCATGCGCCATCACCGCATGGCAATAATCGATCACCGATGACCATGAGGACAGAACCTGTTTGTCACGCAGTTCGCTCTTCAGCACGCGCTGGCCGACTGTGGCGACGAGTTTCAGGTCCAGCGCGACGTTTTCGCCAACGCCTTTGATTTCCTGCAAAAGGCCGAGCGGTGCGCCGAGCACGCCGGCAAGATTGCCGAAACGGGCGATCAGCGTTTTGGCGAGCGGTTTTGTGTCGCGTCGCGGGATTGAGCGAAACAGCAGCAGTTCGAGGATTTCGTAATCGGCGAGCGAGGTGTCGCCATGGTCGCGATATTTTTCGCGCAGGCGCTCGCGGTGGCCGTGGTAATGCGCCGGAGGTTCGGTTGCGCCGCTTGCCTCTATGGCTTTCTTGATATTGTCGCGCCGTCCGGCCTGCTCGGAAAAGAAACCGCGCTCATCATCGAAAAAACCAACCGCTTCCGCCCCGTCTGCGGAAATTTCACCGTCAAGTATGGGGGAAGCGGGAGTTTTTGCCATGTCAGCCCTGTAGTGGCGGCAGGCCGGGGCGGTCGAGGCCGCCCGGCGACAGCGTGAAGATTTCGCAGCCGGTGGCGGTGACGCCGACGGCGTGTTCGTATTGTGCCGTCAGCGAGCGGTCGCGGGTGACGGCGGTCCAGCCATCGGCCAGAACTTTTACATGCGGCTTGCCGAGATTGATCATCGGCTCAATGGTAAAGATCATGCCCTCGCGCATTTCCGGGCCTTCGTCGGAGCGGCCGTAATGCAGGATGTTGGGCGTGTCATGAAAAATCTGGCCGACGCCATGGCCGCAGAAATCGCGCACGACGGAGCAGCGCTGCGCTTCCGCATAGGTCTGGATGGCTTCGCCGATGGCGCCGATACGCGCGCCGGGACGAACGGCGGCAATACCGCGCATCAAACATTCATGGGTGACTTCGAGAAGGCGTTCGGCGGCGCGCTTGATCTGGCCGACCGGATACATGCGGCTCGAATCGCCATACCAGCCGTCGAGAATGTAGGTGACATCGATATTGACGATATCGCCGTCACGCATCGGCTTGTCATCCGGCATGCCGTGGCAGACAACGTGGTTGAGTGAGGTGCAGACGGAATATTTGTAACCGCGATAACCGAGCGTTGCCGGCAGCGCGCCATTATCCATGCCGAATTCGAAGACAAAGCGATCCAGCGCAGCGGTAGTGACGCCCGGCTTCACGAGCGATGCCAGTTCATCGAGGCAACGGGCGGTCAGCTGCGACGCCTTGCGCATGCCGGCAAAATCCTCGGCTGAATAGAGCCGGATTGCGCCAGTGTTCTTCAAGGGTGCGGAAACCGCGTCGATGTAGTTTACCATAACCGTGCCTTCATAAGATTTCCTCCCGTTCATAAAGGAGTGGAACGGGGTTCGTCCATTACCTTGATTTTAGGGAGGCGGATTTGTGTTGAGGCAGGGCTTTAAAGAAGCTCTTCGACTTCGATCAGCCTCACAGCCCGTATTTCTTCCGGCGATACTTCGCAGGCCAGTGCGTAGGCTTCGACACCGCGCGAGGCCGCGCGTCGAAAAGCGGCGGCATAAACGGGATCGAGGTCGCCGCAGATGCGCAAGGCATCGCAATCGTTGCGCTGGATGACATAAAGCATCACGGCACGGTGGCCGGCCGCTGCCATATCGCCGAGTTCATCGAGATGGCGCGCGCCGCGTTGGGTGGCGGTGTCGGGAAACTCGGCGAGACCGGGTGTGCGCATGAAATGCACGTTCTTGACCTCGACATAACAATCCGGGCGGCCTTCGCCGGACAGCAGAAAGTCGATGCGCGATTTCAGCCCGTATTTCTGTTCGCGTTTCAGCAGGTCATAACCGGCAAGGGCAGGGATGGTGCCAGTCAGGATGGCCTCCTCCGCCAGCTTGTTGGGCAGGCCGGTATTGATGCCGACCGTAGTGCCGTCCGCCTCGATCATCTCGAACATATGCCGGTATTTGCGGGTCTTGCTGTCGTGCTCGGAAAGCCAGACGCGGGAGCCGGGCGTCGTCAGCCCGCGCATCGAGCCGGTATTGGGGCAGGAGCCGGTGATCTGAGTGCCGTCTTCGAGGACCGCATCGAACAGAAACCGTTTGTAACGGCTAATCAGCGTGGCTGGCACGAGGGGGGAGGAAAAGCGCATTTTCTAGAAACTTAACTGCGGACGAGGACGTAGGTGCCGGGCGCTTCGCCGAGCGGTCTCAGTTTGCCGTCACCCGGCTGGCGGGCGGGAACGTGGGCGTCGTCCTGCGCGCTGATCCATGCCTGCCAGTGCGGCCACCATGAGCCTTCTTCCGGATAGGCGGCGTCGATCCAGTCATCGAGCGTGCCGGAAAGCGGTGCGCCGAACCAGTATTGGTATTTTTGGCGCGCCGGCGGATTGACGACACCGGCGATGTGGCCGGAAGCCGCCAGCACGAATTCGGTCGGGCCACCGAACAGCATGCTGCCCTTGAAGACGGATTTCGCCGGCGCGATGTGGTCGTCGCGGGTGGCGAGGCTGTAGACGGGTATCTTGATGTCGGAGAGCGCGATCGGCTGACCGGCCAGTTCCATTTTTCCCTGGCTCAAGGCGTTATCGAGATAGCAGCTGCGCAGGTAATAGGCGTGGTTGGCCGGCGTCATGCGGGTCGAATCGGCGTTCCAGTGCAGGAGGTCGAAGGGCAGGGGATCGCGGCCCCTGAGATAGTTGCTGACCACATAAGGCCAGATCAGTTCGGAGGCGCGTAACATGTTGAAAGCCGTCGCCATCTTCGAGCCGGCGAGATAACCGACATCGCTCATGTGTTTTTCGAGGATGGCCAGCTGTTCCTCATCGACAAACACTTTCAGGTCACCGGCATGGGTGAAATCGACCTGCGCTGCCAGAAACGTCGCGGAGACGACGCGCAGCTGGCGCGATTTCGGTTTATCGCTTTTTCTGGCAAGTGCGGTGGCCAGCAGTGTGCCGCCGACACAATAACCGATGGCGTTGATATCGCGTTCGCCGGTGGCGGTCTGGACTGTCTTCAATGCGAAGTCGATGCCGTCTTCGACATAGCTTTCCCAGCCCATTGCGGCGTGGCGCTCATCCGGGTTGACCCAGGAAACCATGAAAACGGTGTGCCCCTGTTCGATGCACCAGCGGACAAAGCTTTTCTGCGGCGTGAGGTCGAGAATGTAGAATTTGTTGATCCATGGCGGGATGATCAGCAGTGGCCGCTTGAACACCGTTTCCGTGGTCGGTGCGTATTGAATGATTTCGCAGATCTCGCTGCGCGCGATCACCTTGCCGGGCGTGATGGCCAGATCGCGGCCGATTTTGAAACGGCTTTCATCGGTCTGGCGCAGCCGTAACTCACCGCCACCTGCCGCAATATCCTCGGCCAGCATGCGCATGCCCTGCACGAGGTTTATGCCGCTCGACGCCACGGTCTCGCGAAATACTTCCGGGTTTGTCAGCGCAAAATTGGCAGGCGAAAGCGCTGCCGTCACCTGTCGCAGATAAAAATCGGCCTTGTGGCGGGTGTGCTCGTCAAGATCCTGCGCCTGTTTGACCAGCTGTTCTGCCCATGCCGCGGTGACCACATAAGCCTGCCGCAGAACCGCGAAGAATGGATTTTTCGACCAGTCTTCATCGGCGAATCGTTTGTCCTTCGGCAGTTCGGGTTCCGGCGGCACCGGTTCACCGGAAAAGCGGGCAACGAATCGCGACCAGATGGTCATGTAGCTGGAGAGAAGCAGGGTCTGTGCTTCCAGTGTCCGCTGCGGTTCGGCCATCCAGTATTCGGCAACCTTTGACAGCGTCTTGATGAGATCGGTGAGCGGATCGAGCGTATCCACAAGTTCGCCACGTTCGCGCGGCCCGAGCCATTCCGTCGCGGCCTTGCCGAAATTTTCGGCGGCGCGGGCGAGATTCATCGCCAAACTATGGGGATCCTTGACCAGATAGGATTCAACAGAGGCGGGATCGAAGCCGGGAAATCCCTGGCTTTCCGTATTGCCGGTCTGGTCTTTTTTTGCGCTCACGCTGGCCGTCCGGTCTCTGTTGAATTAGAGTCTATTTTCGTTTGTATATGGCGCTCGAAAGCGAATACAAGTCCAGCGCTTGGCGTTCGCCAACGGACGTGTCGATGAAAGGTGGACGCAGGGAATGGAAAAAATGAGGCATGGGTTCGGCAGACTGGCTTTCTTGGCCGCCCTGATTGCCATTCCGGGCGTGTTGTCCGGATGCAATTCCTTTGCGCTGGATGACGGCATTCCGAACACTGCGCCGCAGGCGACGGTCGTTTCCGCACGCAGTGTGCCGGCCGGATCGGTGGCGCGCAGGCAGGGTACCGGTTATCCGACTTTTGACGGCAAGCTGACGGCTGCCAATACCCAGATCGATGACGCTGAATATACCAGCCAGGAAACGCAGATGGCGTCGCTGGCGCGGGCACGCAGCTCCGGGGCCATCTCGGAAAAAGAATACCAGAGACGCGTTGCGGAGATGCAGGCGGTCGCCACCGGTCACGTAAGCGAGGCAGACGCGAAAATCTCCGGTAAATAGGCTTGCGTTTGCGCCAATTTGGTCGCAAAGCACGCCTCCAGCCTGATGTGAGCCGCATTGGTTGCGGTTCAAGGCTTTTATCCTTCCAAGGGGAGAGACATGGAAGAGTTTCATAAGGTCCGGCGCCTTCCGCCCTACGTCTTCGAACAGGTCAACCGTTTGAAGGCCAGCGCGCGAGCGGGTGGCGCGGACATTATCGATCTCGGCATGGGCAACCCTGACCTTCCGACCCCGAAGGCGATCGTCGACAAGCTGTGCGAAGTGGTTCAGGACCCGCGCACGCATCGTTATTCGTCGTCCAAGGGCATTCCCGGTCTGCGTCGTGCCCAGGCAGCTTATTATGCCCGCCGTTTCGGCGTGAAGCTGAACCCGGATACGCAGGTCGTCGCGACCCTCGGTTCCAAGGAAGGCTTCGCCAACATGGCGCAGGCCATCACGGCGCCGGGCGATGTGATCCTTTGCCCCAACCCGACCTATCCGATCCACGCTTTCGGCTTCCTGATGGCCGGTGGCGTGATCCGTTCGATGTCGGTCGAGCCGGACGAGAGCTTCTTTCCGCCGCTCGAGCGTGCGGTCAAACATTCGATCCCGAAGCCGCTGGCGCTGATCATCAACTACCCGTCCAATCCGACGGCGCATGTCGCCTCGCTGGATTTCTACAAGGACGTCATCGCGTTCGCGAAAAAGCATGACCTGATCGTGCTGTCCGACCTTGCCTATTCGGAAATCTATTTCGACGAGAACGCTCCGCCGCCGTCCGTTCTGGAAGTGCCGGGTGCGATCGATGTCTGCGTCGAGTTTACCTCGATGTCGAAAACCTTCTCCATGCCTGGCTGGCGCATGGGCTTTGCCGTCGGCAACGAGCGCCTGATCGCCGCGCTGACGCGTGTAAAATCCTATCTGGATTATGGTGCATTCACACCGATCCAGGTGGCCGCGACCCACGCTCTGAACGGCGATGGCGCCGACATTGCCGAAGTGCGCAATGTCTACAAGCGTCGTCGCGACGTTATGGTCGATACCTTCGGCAAAGCCGGTTTCGAAGTGCCGCCACCGGCTGCGACCATGTTTGCCTGGGCAAAGATCCCGGAAAAGTTCCGCCATCTCGGTTCGTTGGAGTTCTCCAAGCTTCTGGTCGAGAAGGCAGACGTGGCCGTGGCTCCCGGCATCGGTTTCGGCGAGCAGGGTGACGATTACGTTCGCCTCGCGCTGGTCGAAAACGAACACCGCATTCGCCAGGCTGCGCGCAGCATCAAGAAGTTCATGTCGAGCGCTGACGAGACCATGCACAACGTGATCTCGCTCAACGCGCATCGCTGAGCAAACTTCTATCCGTGGCCGGACGATCTTCCGGCCACTCCCGCCTTTTTGAAATAAAATCAGGAAAAGACAGATGGCAGACGCCCTCAAAATCGGCATCGCGGGTCTTGGCACCGTGGGCTCGTCCCTGGTGCGCATTCTTGGCGAACGTGCAAACGAACTCGCCAAGACATGCGGACGCCCGATTACGATTACGGCGGTCAGCGCGCGCGACAAGAGCCGCGACCGTGGCGTCGATCTGTCTGCCATGCAGTGGTTCGATTCGGCTGTCGATATGGCGAATTCCGCCGATATCGACGTTTTTGTCGAGTTGATGGGCGGTGCTGAAGGCGCTGCCGACCAGTCGGTGCGCGCTGCACTTGCTCGCGGCCTGCACGTCGTGACCGCCAACAAGGCGCTTCTGGCACGTTGTGGCGTTGAACTCGCCGTCATGGCCGAAGAAAAGGGCGCGCTTCTGAATTACGAAGCGGCCGTTGCCGGTGGTATTCCTGTCATCAAGGCGCTGCGTGAATCGCTGACCGGCAATACCGTGTCGCGCGTCTACGGCATCATGAACGGCACCTGCAATTACATCCTGACCCGGATGGAGAAGGAAGGCCTGTCCTTCGAAGCCTGCCTGAAGGAAGCGCAGCGTCTCGGTTATGCAGAAGCCGATCCGACCTTCGATATCGAGGGCAATGATACGGCCCACAAGCTCGCCATTCTGACGACGCTTGCTTTCGGCACGCAGATCGCTGCCGACGAGATCTATCTCGAAGGCATTTCCAACATCTCGATCGAGGATATTCAGGCGGCTGCAGACCTCGGATACCGCATCAAGCTGCTCGGCGTGGCTTTGCGCACCGATACCGGCATCGAGCAGCGCGTGCACCCGACCATGGTGCCGCATGACAGCGTGATTGCGCAGGTCGATGGCGTCACCAACGCTGTAGCGATCGAATCCGACATTCTCGGCGAACTGCTGATGGTTGGCCCCGGCGCCGGCGGTAACGCTACCGCGTCTGCCGTGCTCGGTGACATCGCTGACATCGCCAAGAGCCGTCCCGGCGCGCAGCGCGTGCCGGTTCTCGGCAATCCGGCGGCATCGCTTGCGCCTTACACGCAGGCCCAGATGCAGAGCCATGAGGGTGGTTATTTCATCCGGCTGACGGTGCTCGATCGCGCTGGCGTGTTCGCCGATGTGGCGACACGTATGGCCGATAACGGCATTTCGCTGGAGTCGATCGTGCAGCGCGCGAAAAATTCCGACGCGGATGCTGGCTCGAAGACGATCATTCTCGTCACCCATGCAACGACTGAACAGTCGGTTCGCAAGGCGGTGGATGCCATCAAGTCCGGCACCTATCTGGCAGGTGAGCCGCAGGTGATCCGTATCGAGCGTCCAAAAGCTCTCTAAGTTTTTCCGGTCTGCTCACGCAGATGTTACTGTTATAGTGGGTCCGAATTTAAAGTATGAGATGCCGCCTCGGGCGGCATTCTTGTTTCAAGCTGACTGCTATTAAGACTATTTTTGGTAATATTTTACCCGTGAAAGCCTTGGGCTGGTTTTGTATTTGGGTTTGCGTTATAAAAAACCTACAAATAAAAAAATGGGAGGCTCTCTGAAATGTCATTGGGTGTGGCGGACAACCTGTCACGTTTGATTGTCGATGCGGCAGCAGACAGGATTGCCGATATTCGATTGCTCGATGGCTGGAAGGGAAGCGAAAGCGACGACGATTTTCAGGGCACCCGTAACTGGGCGGCGCTTCTGGTCCTGCTTTCCGTGCCTGTATTCTTCATCATGGTAATCTCGCTCATCGTTTGGCTGATTTAGGCCTGTTTGAAGCCTGCTTTCCGATCTCCAGGACAATTCTTGTTCTACGGCTTCGTTCCGCGATGTAACGCCATGATTCGCGAACCCATTGTGGGGCGCTACCGGTTTGGGCTAGATGGCTCTCATGAGCCCAAGCCCCATCATGACCACACCTTCAGAACCTGCAGACCCGATTGCCCGTGCTTTTCTCGGCGTCGAAAAATCCGCCAGTGACCAGCGCTGGATGGCGCGTCTCGATCAGGCGGGTTTGAACCGCGCGCTGGCGATGTCGCAGGTGCATGGCATTCCCGAGCTTGTCTGCCGCGTGCTGGCGGGCCGCGGTGTCGGTGTGGATGAGGCTCCGGCCTTTCTCGATCCGACCATCCGTTCGCTGATGCCGGATCCTTATACGCTGACCGATTGCGAGAAGGCTGCCACCCGGCTGGCCGATGCGATCATGCGTGGCGAGAAGGTTGCCATTTTCGGCGATTACGACGTCGATGGCGCCTCGTCTTCGGCGCTGATGTCACGTTTCCTGTACCATTTCGGTCTGTCGAGCGAGATCTACATTCCTGACCGCATTTTCGAAGGTTACGGACCGAACCCCGCCGCCATTCGCCAGCTGATCGTTAATGGCGCCCAATTGATCGTGACGGTGGATTGCGGCTCCACCAGCCATGAATCGCTTGCCGTGGCGCGCGACGAAAACTGCGATGTGGTGGTGATCGACCACCACCAGCTGGGCGAAGAATTGCCGCCATGCCTGGCGCTGGTCAATCCCAACCGGGAGGACGATCTTTCGGGGCAGGGGCATCTGTGTGCCGCCGGTGTCGTGTTCCTCGTTCTGGTGGCTACAGCGCGTATTCTGCGTGAGCGAAAACATCCGCAGGCGGCTTCGCTCGATTTGCTCGCATGGCTCGATATCGTCGCGCTGGCGACGGTGTGCGATGTCGTGCCGCTGAAGGGTCTGAACCGTGCCTATGTGGTCAAGGGCCTGCTGGCGGCGCGTCATATGGGCAATGCCGGTCTGGCGGCACTTTTTCGCAAGGCGGGGCTGGCGGGGCCTGTCACGCCCTATCATCTTGGTTTTCTGATCGGTCCGCGTATCAATGCTGGCGGGCGTATCGGTGACGCGGCACTTGGAAGCCGTTTGCTGACGCTGGACGATGGTCCTGCTGCCGATGTGATTGCCGAACGTCTGGATGAACTCAACCGCGAGCGTCAGGCGATGGAAGCGGCCATGCTGGAAGAGGCTGAGGGCGAAGTACTGGCCGAATACGGCAATGGCGAAAATGCTTCCGTTATCGTCACTGCCAACCAGAACTGGCATGCCGGCATCGTTGGTCTGATTGCCGCTCGGATCAAGGAAAAGTTCAAGCGGCCGGCCTTTGCCATCGCCTTTGATCCGTCGGGGCGCGGCACCGGCTCGGGCCGCTCCATTCCGGGCTTTGATATGGGTAAGATGGTGCGCGCGGCCGTGGAGGTTGGTCTGCTGGCCAAGGGCGGCGGTCACGCCATGGCGGCGGGCCTGACGGTCGATCGCGCCAATCTGGGCAAGCTGCGCGCCTTTTTCGAAACGCGCGCCGAAAAGGATGTGCCGGGTCTGGTCGCCAATCATGTGCTGAAGATCGATGGCGCGCTTTCGGCCTCCGGCGCGACGCTGGAACTGATCGACCGTATGGAGCAGGCGGGGCCTTATGGTTCCGGCCACTCGCAGCCGGTTTTTGCTCTGCCGTCGCATCGTATCGTCGATTCGCGCACGGTTGGCACATCGCATGTGAAAGTGGTTCTGGAGGCGGTGGATGGCAGCCGGATCGATGGAATCAGTTTTCGCTCGGCCGACACACCGTTGGGTCAGATGTTACTCAATGGTCGTGGTACGCAGGTCCATGTTGCCGGCAATCTCAGTGCCGATCACTGGCAGTCGAGCCGCCGTGTGCAGCTGCGCATTCTGGATGCTGCAAGATCGCTCTGAAAGGGGCGGTCTTTTCCAAGCATGCCGTTGGCGAGTTGGGTCGATATCTAGATGTATTATTGATTTTTTTTGGGAGATGGGTGGCACGCCCTAGGGGAGTCGAACCCCTCTTTTCAGAATGAAAATCTGACGTCCTAACCGATAGACGAAGGGCGCATGCCGTGTCCGCGTTTGCTGCGGTGGGTGCCTTATAGTCAGGCCTTTTTTATTCCGCAAGCGGGAAAATGATCAATCGAACGAATTTATTCGTAAAAATGTCATCGGCCTGAAAGGGCTGTGGACAACGGTTGGAGTTTGGGCAGATTAACTAAGGGAAACAAATGTTTGGCGCAAAAGCGATGGCCGCTGTTTCGCGCTTGAAAGCCTGTGGACGGTTTGTGGATAGTGACCCAATAACCGTATTGTTTGTCGTGATGTATGAGAGGGGAGTGGCACGCCCTAGGGGAGTCGAACCCCTCTTTTCAGAATGAAAATCTGACGTCCTAACCGATAGACGAAGGGCGCATGCCGTGTCCGCGTTTGCTGCGGTGGGTGCCTTATAGTCAGGCGGTTTTTATTCCGCAAGCGCCCAATGATGATTTTTTACAAAAAAATGACGGCACCCACAGGCGCCGTCAAAACTCTCGGAAAACCAAGGGATTTCAGCCGGTTCCGGCGACGCCTTTCAGAAGAGGCGTTACCAGAGCCCCTGTGCGACCGGCTCTGCGGCGGCAGAAACGGTGGGGCGTGTGGCAATGCCGGGTGGTGCGTGGCTGGCTGCTGCAGGTGCGTTGCCGGTGTCAGTGTTCGACGCGACCTGCGGGCCGCCTGCAAACAGGCCGCCCATCGTGCCGCTGATACGGCGCACCGGAGCATAGGCGACCGCATCTGTGCTGAGCGAGCCGGAAGCGCTGGTGACATGCGGAGCCGGTGCAGAATCGCCGGAAGCGGTGATATCGGCAGCCGGCGCGGCGCTGGCGGAAAAGATGCTGTTGCGTCCGGCCTGGATGCCCGTCGGTTGAGTAACGATACCGGCCATCGCCGACTCGCTCATTTCCGGTATGGCAGCGGCATTTGTTGCACTGGCAGTCTGCGGTGCGGTGCCGTTCGAGCGCATGGCGTTCATGGCGCTGCGCCCGGAGGCACGGAAATCGCTGACATTCTGACCCGTAGCATTCTGGCCTGAACCGCTCTGGCCCGGACGGGCGCTGACGAGCGGATCGACAAAACCGGGTGTCGCCTTTTTGGCTTGTGCCGACTGTTTTGCGAATTGTGCACGCTGCATGGCTTCGGCAGCCGATACCGGCCTTGGGCCTTGATCCGTTATTGTTGCGACCTCGGGTTTCTTGGAGGTCAGCGAGCAGCCGGATACTGCAAGGGCAATGATGCCGAGGGATGCCGAAAGGGCAATCCTGGCTTTGAAAGTGGACGAACCGGACACCGGCATTCCCCGCTTTGAAATGACACAGGCCTGCATGATGAACATGCAAGCCTGTGTCAGGCTTTCGGGAAAGCCGTATCGGTTGATGTTACCAGCTGCCGGTGTTCGGCATGGAAAGCCACGGCTCGGCGGCTGCCAGGGCGTCGCCCTTCTGGATGAGCTCGATGGAAATGCCGTCAGGGGAGCGAACGAAAGCCATATGGCCATCGCGCGGTGGACGGTTGATGGTGACGCCCTTGTCCATCAGGTGCTGGCAGAAGTCGTAGATGTTTTCGACTTCGTAAGCGAGGTGGCCGAAATTGCGGCCGCCCGTATAGTCTTCAGTATCCCAGTTATAGGTCAGCTCGAGGCAGGGCGCCTTGTTGGCGCGGGCGGTTTCCACATCTTCGGGAGCTGCGAGGAAGATCAGCGTGAAGCGACCTTTTTCGTTTTCGATACGGCGTACTTCCTGAAGGCCGAAAATTTCGGTGTAGAACTTCAGCGAAGCGTCAGCGTCCTTGATGCGGACCATGGTGTGAAGATAGCGCATGTGGTCTCCTTATGCTTGTGATGTCAGGCGTGGCGACGCTTCGGATATGCATCAGCCGTCAGCCTCGGACAAGGCATGCAGCTTAAGCAGAAGATAAAAGAAGTCGGGGCTTGCGCTCCACGGTGAGCGCAATGTTATTCTGACCTCTAAGAATCAGTTAACCGTAACTTCGTGACGCGTATCGAGGGGCTGAGAAAACATGGCTGACAGAATGTCATCGAAAGACATTGCCGCATTCGAAGAACTCTCGGGCGAACCGGTTGAGCTCATCGAAATCACCGGCGTGGTAAAATGGTTCGACGTGGCCAAGGGATTTGGTTTCATCGTTCCCGATAACGGCATGCAGGATATTCTTCTGCATGTGAGCTGCCTGCGCCGCGATGGTTATCAGACTATCCTCGAAGGCACGCGCATCGTCGCGATGATCCAGCGACGCGATCGCGGTTATCAGGCTTTCCGTATCCTCTCCATGGATCAGTCGACGGCGATTCATCCGTCGCAGATGCCGCCGGTTCGCACCCATGTTCAGGTGACGCCGACCAGCGGTCTGGAACGCGCCATCGTCAAATGGTTCAACCGTACCAAGGGTTTTGGCTTTCTGACGCGCGGCGAGGGGACCGAGGATATTTTTGTCCATATGGAAACGCTGCGTCGTTTCGGTCTGACCGAGCTGCGCCCCGGTCAGGTGGTTCTGGTTCGCTTCGGGCCCGGTGACAAGGGCATGATGGCGGCGGAAATTCACCCCGACAATCCCAATCCCGGCAACAGGGCGCATTGATCATGCGCGCCTCTGCTACGACATTTTTTGCGAGCGCCGTTCTGGCGCTCTCTCTGTTTGTGGCCGGTGCCGCTCAGGCGCAGGTTCGTTTCGACAAGGAGCCGCTGACGATCGAATCGGCAGCCGGCAAGCAGCACACATTCACGGTGGAGCTTGCTCTCGACGACGCGCAGCGGCAACAGGGTCTGATGCTGCGCAAGGAAATGGCGCCGGACAGCGGCATGCTGTTCGATTTCGGGATTTCCCGCGATGTCAGCATGTGGATGCACAATACGCTTATCCCGCTCGATATGCTGTTCATCGGCAGTGACGGCAGGATTACCCACATCCACGAAAACGCGGTGCCGCAGTCGGATGCGATCATATCGTCGCGTGGCCCGATCAAGTACGTTCTGGAGCTGAATGGCGGTCGCGCCAAGGCTTTGGGCATCAAAACCGGTGACATGATCAAAAGCCGTCAGCTCGGGAATGCGAAATAACCGTGTATCGGTTTGACGATTGATGCCTAAACAGTGTTTTTTGCTGTTGCAGCAACGTCATGAACCGTGTATCTCGCATCCATCTTTGGAACGGAGTGTAGCGCAGTCTGGTAGCGCATCTGGTTTGGGACCAGAGGGTCGGGAGTTCGAATCTCTCC
>Ga0075364_10000278_pt1 | contig 25085 bp, 35 predicted proteins | sample EndMetdeltDD1764_FD_71517 | JGI IMG/M metagenome (GOLD analysis project Ga0075364, IMG submission 71517) | Populus endosphere microbial communities from Tennessee, USA - Endosphere MetaG P. deltoides DD176-4 | ecosystem: Host-associated > Plants > Roots > Endosphere | place: USA: Tennessee... | reverse complement strand
TACTCCTTGCATCCTTCAAAGAAGACCCGATGACCATCCTGCGCTTGGCAATCCTCTTGGGCGCTCTAGGCAGCGCCAGTGTCGCCGTTGCGGCCCAGCCTTACAAGTACGAAGGCGTCACACCTTCCTCCCAAAATGGTGCCGTGCCTGGCTATCAACCTTTGAGCACGCCACGTGCGGTCACGCCAGGTCAAGGCCCGCTCAGTCCCGCGCGCACCGGGACCGAATCTTCACCTCGGAGCAGCGCGGGCAGTGGCATTGGCCCGCGACCATCTTCAAGCGCGGGTGGCGGCCTGCGCATGCCGTCGGTGGGCGAAACCCGATCAAATACACCCTACGGCGCAAGCCGCCCAAGTTCAGCCGGTTCGCGCCCCGTGTATGGCCAGTAGAGGGGAGTACGCTGCGACTTCTCCCCTGCGTCAGGTGCCCCGCGCGCGGCCCTCTGCGGCGCGGGGCACGCTTGACCAACTGTGTGTGACCAGACCACTGGGTCGCCCGGCCGCCGCCACTCAGTCGTGCCGCATCTCCTCCACACGCTTCTCTGCCGCTGCCTGCGCCTCTTCTTCACTTGCATAGCCCGTCGTGGAGCGCTCGATGCGCGGCATTGAACCGATATCGCCTTCCACCGCGGTGATGATCCAGTCGTAAGTGCCTGCCGCATTCTGCTCGGTTCTGACCGTTGCTCTGATTTTCTCGCCCATCGCTGTCTCCTAAATTCCAATCGAATCCATCCCAAGGCAAGCGATATGCCTGGCAATATTTCGCATTATTGCGACGGTGATATATTTGCCCGCATGATGCGACGCAACGAGGCCCCTTCCCTGTCCACGATGCTAGACCGGCTGGAGGCGATTGCCTCGGACAGGCACTTTGTATCTGTCGACCAGATGATGGAAGCGACAGGCCAGAGCTCGTTCGGACCCTTGCTGCTGATTCCTGGACTGATCGTGCTCTCACCCATTGGCGGCATGCCGGGTGTGCCCACATTCGTTGCGCTGTTGGTCGGTATGGCTTCCGCTCAACTCGTGGTGGGCCGGTGCTACGTCTGGCTGCCGCGCTGGCTACTCAAACGCAAGGCGCCCCAGCAGCATCTGCATCGCGCGATTCGCTTCATGCGTCCCATCGCCACCTACAGCGAGAAAGTGGTGCGTGCGCGCATGCGCTGGATGACTGGATCACGTGGAACACGCGTCGTGGCCGCGTTCTGCCTGTGCATATGCGTGCTCATGCCCCCGCTGGAGATCGTGCCCTTTGCCAATTCGATGTGCGGCGCAGCGCTGTCGCTGTTCGGCCTCGCACTGATTTCACGTGACGGCATACTGACCTGTATCGCCCTGACGGCATCCATTCTCGCCACCACTGCGCTCGCCATGGCGCTGTTCTAGCCTTTCTCACCCGTCCGGGGCACAGGCAAATACCGGATTTTCAACGTATTATTCTGGTGCCACCGACTATCGTGGCGCGATGTTTCTACCCACTACTTCATGTACGTTGACCTCCTCACCCTCTACCTGCTTGCCACAGGCACGCTGCTCGTCAGCGCAGGAATGACGTATTGGGAACACCGAAGCAACCCCACCCGCAGCCGCCAGCTTCGGATGTTTGCCGGCGCCTTCGCTACCCTGGCCCTGGGCTGTGCCATGGTTCTGGTGCGGCGCGACCTGCCCGGCATTTCGGGCTCGGCACTGAGCAATCTCATCATCCTCGCCGGGTATCTGCTGATTCTCAACGGCGTGGCCTCTTTTTCGCAGCGGCACTACGCCCGGTTTTCCATCGCCTTGCTGCTGGTGATGGCCCTGATCTGGATCATCGCCGGGGAGCGCTGGCTCGATGTGTTGTGGAACTACGTCACATCCTTCCCGATCGCGCTGGTCAGTGCGCTGACCGCGTGGGAAGTGCTGCGATCGGATGCGCTGAAAACGCTGCAATCGCGTTACATCGTCGTGCTGGTCACGGGCGTGCACGCGGTGTCCTACGCATGCCGCGCCTTCCTCCTCCCCTGGCTGGTCGACTTGCACGGGCCCACCATGTTGTCCCTGTCCAGCAAGATGACGATATATGAAGGGGTGCTGTATTCGGTCATTCTGCCCATGACCCTGCTCAAGCTTGTGCGTGAAGAAACCCACAACCAGCTTCTGCACGAGTCGCAAACCGACTACCTCACCCGCCTGGGCAACCGGCGCTGGTTTTTCGAAGAGGGTCCCAAATTGCTGGGCGCCTGTCCTCAGGGGCCTGTCGCCATTCTGGCGTTCGATCTGGATCAGTTCAAGGCGATCAACGACCGTTACGGTCATCAGGTCGGCGACGACGTCATCAAATCATTCGCCAACACCGTGAAAAACGTCATGGGACCGGGCGTCATCCTGGCGCGCCTCGGCGGTGAAGAATTCGCCGCCCTGCTGGAATCGGACAAGGCCCGGCGCGCCCATGAGCTAGGGGATGCCGTCGCCACCCGGTTTGCGCAAACCATCACCAAACGGTTCGACGACCAGGACGTTCTGGCCACTGTCAGCATCGGCTTGGCGTACTACGAATCAGCGGCGCCCTCTCTTGCCCATGGGCTTGCCGACGCCGATCAGGCGCTCTACAAAGCAAAATCCTTGGGTGGTAATCGCCTGGAGCGTGCTCAGGCCGCGGGCTGAATGCCCAAATCACTCGCAGGTGATCCATTCTGATGGTCGGTCGGGCGCCACTGCCCGAAAAAACTGATCCAGTTGCGCGCAAATGCCTGCCCCGCCTCGTCGGCCGCCGTACGGTCCGCGAAGGGCCCCAACATATTGAGCTCCAGGCTGGGCCAGGGCGTCTTGACGATCGGCGCGAACCCGTCGATGAAGATGCGAACGTACATGCCACCCTCTCCACTAAACGAGCGCAGGGTGACATCCGTGGATTCGTAATTGAATGAGCTTTCGGCAACTGGCATGTCAGACGATCCATAGAACGAGAGAGTTTTCGTCGCATAGGGCAAGGTGCGGAAAACGCCCGGTATATGGGAATGCTCCTTAATACTACTCGCTCACGGTAATTACGATCCAAATGTTACAGACTTTTTGTTGGCTCGTCCCAGCCAGTGAGCCAAAGGCACGGGGTTGCTCACCCGAAATCTGACGGTGAGTGTCAAAGGGTAGCAATGCGGAACCAACCCTCGCGACCACCGGTGGAGCCCTGTATGCTGGAAATCAGCCATTATCTGGCCGACGGAATACGATGCGAACTACCTCAATTCAGCCCATTAAGACCACCGCAGGCTCGCAAAACTGCGATAGATGCGAAACGGACCTCCCCTTTGACATCGCGTTTGCCTACCAACCCATCGTCGACCTTGCGAAACGAACGATATTCGGCAGGGAAGCGTTGGTGCGCACGCCAAGCGGTGGCCCTGCCGCAGAAGTGCTTGGGCGCGTCACCGACGCCAACCAATACATGTTTGACCAGACCTGCAGAGTCCAGGCGATTCGCGGCGCGGCGGAACTGGGCATGGAAGAGATGTTGATGATCAACTTTTTGCCCAATGCCGTCTATGAGCCGGCGGCGTGCATCAGCAAAACGCTTGAAGCAGCAAAAGCCTGCGGATTTCCCAGCCATCGAATCGTATTCGAAGTGTCCGAAGGCGAAAAAGTACATGACCGCAAGCACCTGGTGAACATCTTCAAGGAGTATCGGCGTTTTGGTTTTCGCACCGCCATTGACGATTTCGGGGCGGGGTATGCCGGGCTCAATCTGCTTGCGGACTATCAGCCCGATATCGTCAAAGTCGACATGGAACTAGTGCGGCATGTGGACAGTTCATTGGCGAAACAGGAGATCGTCAAAGGGATCGTCGGGATCTGCAAGGCCTTGCACGTTGATGTGATTGCCGAAGGCGTCGAGACTGTCGAGGAACGGGAATTTTTGCGCAGCGCGGGGATTCATCTGATGCAGGGTTATCTGTTCTGTCGGCCTGCGTTCAAGGCGCTGGGCACGATTGAACAAGCAGCCTGGTGACCGTGGCTGGCGGTACACTGTCGCGCGCATCGAGCTAATGGAGGACCCGCGCATCTTGTTCGGAGCGACACGGGGCAACAGCCTGTTGCAGCATCGCCATCGACCCCGACCATGCTCGTTTATCTGCACCAGAATCCGGAACCGACTTGAACGACAAGCGCACCCGCCCCCCTATTCCAAAGACAGTGTGGCTGCTGGGCATCGTCAGCCTGCTCATGGACGTCTCCACTGAAATGGTTCAGACGCTGCTGCCGGTTTATCTGGTGAGCGGGCTCGGCATTTCGGCAGTGATGATTGGGTTGATAGAAGGCGCGGCCGTCACGATCGCGATGGTGACCCGACTGTTTGCAGGCGTGTTGTCCGACTTTTTTCAGAAGCGGAAAACGTTGACCTTGATCGGATACGGCCTTGGCGCGCTATCGAAACCGCTGTTCCCTCTGGCCGACACGGCATTGGGCGTCTTCGGCGCCAAGTTCGTTGACCGCGTGGGCAAAGGCATACGCAGTGCACCCCGCGATGCCATGATCGCCGATGTCTCGCCCCCCGAGATACGGGGCGCGAGTTTCGGCTTGCGCAAATCGCTCGATACCGCAGGAGGCTTTCTCGGGCCCTTGATTGCCATTGCAATCATGCTGGCAAGCGGTGACAACATCAAGCTGGTGTTCTGGTTGGCTGTGGTCCCTGCGCTGGCCGCCATCTTCATATTGGCCTGGGGCATACGTGAACCCAACCGCGTGGGCGCGCCAGTGCCCAAGGACGCGCCCCGTAAATGGACACTCGCCGATGCCGCACGCCTGAATCGTGGCGTATGGATCGTCATCACGCTGGCGATGCTGATGTCGCTTGCTCGCTTTTCTGAAGCGTTTCTGCTGCTGCGTGCCAATCAGACAGGCTGGTCGCTGGCCTGGTTGCCGCTCATCATCGTCCTACTGCATCTGGTGTATGGCATGGTGGCCTATCCGGCGGGCCGCCTCTTTGACCGCATCGGCCCACGCGGCCTGCTGTTTTGGGGCATGGCATGCCTGATTGGCGCCGACCTGGCACTGGCTGCTGCAGACGGACCCTTGCTGCTAGTGGCCGGGATTGCGCTTTGGGGCGTGCATATGGGGCTCACGCAAGGCGTGTTGGCGACACTGATCGCGCAGACCACGCCGGCGCATTTGAAGGGCACCGCATTTGGCGTGTTGAGCTTCGGGACGGCGATAGCGGTACTTGTCGGCAACTTGCTGGCGGGGGTACTGTGGGAGACCGCAGGTGCGGCCTACACTTTCTTGGCTGGCGCCGGGCTCAGCCTGATGGCGTGTGTGGGCGTCGTCGCGCTTACGTCTCGTCTGCGGGACTAGCCGGTCAACATTTGCCCCGCGACCAATAGAAAAGTTCGCGTCGCCTGCCTGCAAACCGCATGAATGGTCAGTAGCCTCACGTGAAACGAACACGAGACCGGCACCTAAGGCCTCCTTAATCAGCTGATATTCATAACTTCAATTGAATACTTTCGAAAATATGATGACTGATGCCGAGTTGTTGCACATCGAGGCCTTGAGCCCTGATGCATTTACCCCTTACGGATGGACATTGGGCGACCCTTTCAATCCTGAAGGTCAGATTCCAGGGTTCACCAATGCTGCGACCGATTTCTGGCAAACCCACGTGTTCGACCCAGGCACGGGCGGTCGCACTGAAGTGCTTTGGGTGAACTATCGCAGTCAGGCTGAGATCGCGATGCTCGAAGTCCACCATCTGACCCAGCAGGCCATCGTTGCGCTGACCGGCTCAATCATTCATGTCGTGGCGTGCAGTCTGGCGGATGGTGAACCGGACCTGAGCAGCCTCAAGGCCTTTCGCATTGCGCCCGGCCAAGGCATTTGCATGCGCCCCAGGTGCTGGCATGCCTCGCGGGTTGAAGGCGCGGAAGTCACGTGCTTAATGCTCACTCGCAGCTCCACTACCCTTGAGCTGATCGACCACATGAAAGATGGAACAGCCGCCGAAGAAAGCGCGCTGCGACAGATTACGCCTGCGCGCCGGGTAATGTGAATGGATGCGATCAACTGAAGGCAGGGGATCGTGTTCACCAACCTACGCACGACTCGACGGCCTGCCTTAATTGGGTAAGCACTAGCCGGATGACAATGGCGCCGCCGGGGACTCTACGCCTACGAAACAGACGTTTTGCGGAAATAAAAACGGGTTTGCGAACCAGTCGCAAACCCGCATGAATACTTGGTAGCCCCCCCGTGAGTCGAACACGGCACCAACGGATTATGAGTCCGCAGAGATATCTAGCAGACTAGCCGCGCTCGTGGCGATCTCTGTTCCGCAAATTATCTAGCTGACTGGCCAGAAAGGCTCAAACTGCCATAGAAAGAGTCCGCTTTGCGGAACGTACGAATTGAGCACTGTTTGATAATTGCTTGCTCTCATAAGCGCCTGTTGCTGCTCGGTAAAACACCCCAGCAAAATGTGTACTTCTTAATCAATAATCCTTACACTTTGTCATCACCAGCAGATGGGAGAGAGACAAGTGTTAAGACCAGAAAAAAAACAGACGAAGGTTCTGTCGATTGAGTTTGGTAAACCCCCGTTCAGAAAACTCGGCGAGTTACGCCTCGAATTCGCAGACCGCTTCACAATTATTGCTGGGCACAATGGGATCGGAAAATCGACCATTCTCGGCCTTTTGACCAATACATTTGGACTGACAGATGATGAGAGCCCCCGTTCCTACTTCGGCGATCAGTTCTTTCACAATATTGAGAAGATAGTCTATCTCGGCCTTGACGAAGTCGCGAAGGCGCAAGCAGAGCCCCTCTCCTCGCCGGTCGTAGTGGCCGACTTTGGAGGGATCATCGTACGCAAGCGTTGCGCGCTTACAAGACGGATTAAGTACAAGCGCGCCCGGGTGGTGCCGCGTACTGTCGACCGGGCTGATAATGATGGGGTCGGTCCCGACGCGAAAGTCCCGCTACCGACGATATTCTTAGGTATGCGGAGGCTCGCCTCTATAGGTGAGGCAGATGAGAGTGAGGTCAGCAGCAAAAAGGCCGTAATGCACGAGGACGACAAAAAGCTGATGGTCGATATCGTCAAATCCGTGATACTTGGCACCCAGGTAAATGATGAGGCCACACAACACGCGATCCGAGGATCAAGGAAGAATACAATCCAGCCGGGCTATGACCTGCACGACGCGCTAGCAGTTTCCATGGGTCAAGATAGCTTAGGAAGTATTGCCACCGCATTAGCGTCCTTCAGCAAACTAAAGCGAGACTTTGGAGACGACTACCAGGGCGGACTCCTGATAATCGATGAGTTGGACGTCGGATTTCATCCTCATGCCATTGGCAAACTTGCCACTGTCCTAAAATCCTACGCGCGCAAACTGGATTTGCAGATTATCGCCACCACACATTCCCCTGCGTTGATCGAATGTGTGCATCCGGATGGTGATGGAAACGGCAATGCGCCAGACAAAGTCATCTATCTTTTAGACACGAAAGCTCCGAGGCTGGCGGAAGACCAATCATTACTTGCAATTCTGAGCGACATGAAATTGCAGGTTAAGACTCCTGCAGTCCGGAGGATTCGAAAGCCTGCGCTCTGCGTTTACTTCGAGGATCAAGAGGGCGAGCAGTTTTTAAACGCCCTTCTGCCTGCTACGGCGAGGCGCGCCATCGCTGACCCTCTAGGCGTTAGACTTCAACTTATTCCCCTTGGTGTTGGAGGCAGCAATCTGCTTGGCCTCCCGGACAAAGACCCTATTTTCCGAAATCGTCTGCTTGTGGTCGACGCTGACACGTCGATCCCTGATAAGGCCGCGGCAAGAGGCAATGCAGTCAAACTTCCCTGCATGTCTGCTGCTAGAGGGACTGCCCGGTCACCAGAAAACACTATTCGCAATTTTCTTTATTCAATCGCGATTGCGGATGACGGTGTCCAGCGTGAGCTATGCCCGAAATTCAATGAAAATAACGTCAGTAGCGACTCAATCCTCGAGACTTTTTTTCAAGACGGGGTAGGAGGCAATCTCGTCAGAGAAGCCAGCAAAAAATGGTGGCAGGCTCATTGGCCCCACCTACGTGCCTGGAAAGTGGTTGAAGTATGGGCCGAAGAACACCCCGTCGAGACCGAGCGGTTCGTAGGCGCCTTCCGAGCTGCAGTCGCGAAAACCGCACCCCGCGTCCTTTAAGTTGCCCACCCTGGCGCTCTGGTTCAAGCTATAGTTGATACATGTACTCCACCCAGTTGTATTCTCCCCTCCGCTATCCTGGCGGCAAGGTGCGATTTGCTCCCCTCATTGCATCGCTGATTCGCTATAACAAGCTTGACGGTGGTCAATACCTGGAACCATACGCAGGTGGGGCAGGCGTTGCGCTAGCGCTTCTTGTCGACCAAGTTGTCGAGAAAATTCATATCAACGATATCGATCCGGCCGTGGCCGACTTCTGGCGGGCAGCTACGACGCAGAGCGAAGCCATGTGCAAGATGGTTGCGGACGAGCCTGTGACGATGGATGCTTGGCATCATTGGAAGTCGATCATGACTGGAGCGTGCGAAGGTACTGATCTGGAGCGTGGCTTTGCTACTTTATTTTTGAATCGTACCAACCGATCGGGCATTCTGAAAGCTGGCGTGATTGGTGGCAAAGCCCAAAGCGGACTTTACAAAATTGATGCGAGGTTCATGCGCGACGAACTCTGCGCGCGACTTGCACGGATCGGAAATCTGCGTCAATCAATCATTGTGTACGAGGAAGATGCTTTCGGTCTGCTGAAAAGGTCTCCAACATTCTTGCCTTCGCGTTCACTGATATATCTCGACCCTCCTTACTACGTCAAAGGCTCTGGTCTCTACCGAAATTTTTACGGTCACGACGATCATGCGCAAATCGCCAAGCTTTTGAAGTCAAGTCGGTTCACGCGACGCTGGGTAGTGTCGTACGACGATGCCCCAGAGATCCGCGAGATGTATGGATTCGCCCGCTCCATGTCGTACGGGTTGAACTATACCGCTCAAAGGCGGTATGTCGGTTCCGAGGTGATGTTCTTTAGCGGCAATCTTCTAGGCCCTCAATCTCCTGAGCGGCCTGCATTGGCGGCCTAAATCGTATAGGCGGAGTCGGGGGAGGATGCTTACGAATCGATGACAACTGACATCACAATCCAGGCGTCGAGGGCCAAATTTCGCAATACTTACTGGGACTTATGTTTTTATCGTTGGAACACAACAAGCGATTTTGCGACGGTTTTACGCTGTTTCGCAGTAATCTCTTCTAAAGTTATCTTTCCCTGAGCCCCATGAATTCTTCCAAAAACACCATCTTGGCTGTTGAATTGCTTGGGGCTGCGGCAGCTATCGCACTTCCAGCTCTGTCAGCCATTCCTCTAACTGCGATCGCGGTACGGGAGATCATCCTTGACGTCTACGAAAAGCGGACGGCTCTGGCAGAGCAAATTGCACAAAACGAGCTTCAGAGCCTTGGCGGTTATGAGAGGGCTGCGGCAGACCCTGAAGGCTATGTGGCGAAGGCGATGCGCTTCTACCAGGCAGCAATGCATGGCGCAGCTCACGCCAATCTGAGGATATTGGCCCGACTTGTAGTCGGCAGGGACAACCAGCCCTTTTTGCCAGCCGACGAGTTTCTCTCGTATGCCCCAGTACTCGAATCGCTCCGGTTTAAAGAGTTAGCGCTAATCGCAGAAATGGTCCACCAGCACAAGCAGCGAAAGACGCCCCCGCTCGATCAGACGAACGATTGGAGTGCGGTCAGTCGAAAGGTGGTCCCGCAGCTTTTTTCCGACGCGGATGAACTGGAGGCCACCGTCACAGGTCTCTCCCGCACCGGTTTCGTAGTAAGTACTACTACTTGGGGCGGATTGACGTGGAAGATCACGCCAATCTTATTGGCCCTTGAGGACACTGTGGAATTCCAATTTATTGTCAATGACGAAATCGCGAGGAAAGCGGCATGTGCGGCCGCATAGTTCAGAAGTCTGGGCGGTCCGACTACTTGGAAACCATTCGATGGAATCCGCACAAGCTGACCGACGACAGCACTGGCCCACGCTACAACGTTCCACCAGGGACTCGCCCCCTCGTAATGCACCACATTACCGGCGAGCCGGTTGTTGATCGCCTGTTCTGGGGCTACGCTCCTGTCTGGTACAAGCGCAGCCCCGTCAGCAATGCGCGCATGGATACCATCCTCGACCCAAAGAAATCGTTCTGGCGTGGCCCGATCGAACACGGCCGGATGATTGTCCCGGCTGACGGCTGGTACGAGTGGACGAAGGAAGGTGACAGCAAAGTGCCGTGGTTCATTCATCCCAAGGATGGCAAGCCGATCCTGATGGCCACTGTGTCTGGCTGGAAGCCTGGCGCCGAGCCGGATAAACAGCATGGCATGGCCATCGTTACTGATGACTCTGCCGGTGGCATGGTGGACATCCATGATCGCCGACCGGTGGTGCTCACTCCCGAGGACGCCCAGGAATGGGCTGATCCCGCGACGCCCGTATCTCGGGCAAAAGAGATCATGGCCGCTGGCAGGCCTGAATCAGCGTTTGTTTGGTACCGAGTCACAACAAAAATGAATAGCTCGCGCTATCAATTACCCGACGCAACAAATCCAATCTGACCCTAATTATGATGTAGTTATACTGTATATCCATACAGCATCAAAACCCATCATGCACTCCTGCCAAGTCATCCGGACGCACTCCTGCGGAGTGCTTAAACCTACGAACGATTGGGGTAAGCCCACGCTCGGGCATGTCCGAATGTTTAAGATTCGTCACGAGGGGCTCCGCCGAGAGGTCAGCGTTTTGACTCTGGACGAGCTTCTGCTGATGGGTGCCGCCAAGCAAGCTGACATACCTGACCTAATCGACCCAGCACTAGTCACCTTTTCTTCAGATCGGGGAATGATGGCCGTGGGTTTTGAGGAGATCGACGGTCAGCGTTTCTACCAGGGCTGGTGGATCCAGTGGATTGATCGAGGCCCGGACTAGTTCCAGCCGCAGATCCGCGCGCCGGTCTCGTTGTGGTCAAGGATCTGCGCAGCGGTAGAGTCGGTAAACACGTCACCACCTTGCACATAGATTGCCCGCGCAATTGCGCAATAATCATTTCCCACCGCCTGGTTGCTTGCGCATCCCCCAGCGCGCATGCAGAAGGTCAGCAGCAGCACCAGGCGGTAGACGCCGATTTTCATTCTGAACATCGCGCACCACCTTTGCCGCTTCGGCGGCCTGTTGATTGATCTTGGCGGCCACGTCTTGGCGCACCTCTTCTTTCCCGGTGGACTTGCCTCGGAAAAATGCACCCACGACGGCAAGCAGCATGAAGCCAGCACCCACCAGCCAGGGAATGATGGTATCGATCATGAGTCCTCCGCGCCAAGTCGCAAGTTCAGAGATATGCGCCGAGCCCAACCTCGCCCGTGATCCGGCCAGTTTTTAAGCCGGGTCATGAAGTCTAGGCGCTCGGCGTTGATGAGCAGGATCTGATCGGTTTCGCTTGCCTTGTCGGCAGCAGCCTGGCTCACCGAGCCCCACTGTCCATCATCAGCTACCCCCAGCGCACGTTGGAAATAGCGGATGGCCGTCTGAATGCCTGAGTTCACTGCAAAGTCGAACAACTGAAAGGCCACGCCGTCATGCAGTCTCTCGGCATGAATCAAGTCCCAAAAGTCGCGACGGTAGATCGCCTTGGCCTGATCGCGAGTCAGATTCTTGATATCGACGTTGGGGTATGAGCGCTTGCTGATTCCCCACTTCGTTTCGCCGCCTGGATCCTTGGGATCGTTCACATACCCGCCCTCATGCCCCAACAGCCGGGCAAAAGCTATATTAAAGTCCATTGGCTGACCTATCGCGGGCAGAGTCAAGCTTGCGCTGCTTGATGTACCGGGCAATGACACCGGCAATGACGGCCCCGAGGGCGATGTATTGGATAAGTTCGGGCGCGATGCCAGCACGGATGTCGACCGGAAGAACTGCAAGAGCTTGGATAGCATAGTCAGGTGCCTGTAGGGAAAAGGCCAAGAGGGCAGCGCCCAGAACCTGGAGGCGAACGCTCCAGAACTTCCAGCCCTGGCGCCAATTTGAAATGGGCTTCATGGAGTAAAGATTTCCTTCGCGTAACGCATAAGTAGGCCGCCCAAAAAGATCACAAGAGCCCATGCTGAAGCGGTCGCGAACTTCAGCCGGATCTCGGCATACATCCGGCGCTTTTCTTCCGCTGCTTCTATCTGCGCTTCGTGATATCGCCGATGACCGATCGCATCCCCATTTGGAAAACCTTTGCTCAGCTCATCGAGCTGCCGGATGGCGGTGTCGAGGCGTTTGGTGTTTTCGTCGTGCTTCCTGTCGTTGTCCCGCACTCCTCTGTTGTGAAACTCCTTCAACGCGCGGAGCACGATCTTGATTTCTTCACTCACGCCGGGGCGTGTCATTACATCGTCGATTTCTTGGTCTGCCATCGCGGATCCCGAGCGTCGGTTGAATTGCACATGGATTGCTCCAGACGTAAAAAAACCCGCCTAAGCGGGATACAAGGTGTTGAGTCGCCCATCATTCGGCGAAGACTCGTTCTGGTGTAACCGGTGGAGGATCTAGGATCGGCAAGACGCTTCGCTGCGCATCGGTGAGGGGTCCCAGTATGTTTGCGTGCCATCCTGGCACCATCTCCATCACAGGCTCTTCAGAGGGCGTGCCCCCCACCTCCACTGTCTCGACCTCGCCAGTGGCTTTGTAGATTCGGCCAATGAAGTCATAGCTATAGCCATCGACAAGCGCCATGTCGCCGGCGCCATCAATGACGAAGATGCCCCCATCGATCAATGCTTGACGCATTTCAGGAATGGACGTTGTGCGTAAAAAGATGGTCATAGCGTGACTCTCCGCAATAGTTCGTCGACCGAATAATCACCAGCGCGAGAAACACGCAGTGATTTCACCTTGAAGTGCGCACCAAGCCCGCTCGCGCCGAGCCGAATTGAAGTGGCGACTGCCGGTGCGAACACTGCACCCGTCGAGACGACGATAGCGCCTCCGCTTGACACGACACGCGTCTCTACACCATTCCACCGAGTGGCGACCAAAAAGTGGGAGTCCGCGGGCACCCCGGCGGATTGCCCTGCAGCTGAAGTCTCGCCCTTAAGAATCTGCGCGTAAAGCCTGCCGGGCGCGCCCGTCGTGCGGCGATGATCGATACGATCAGAAGCGCCGGACGACATCTGAATTTGATAACCAGTCGTTCCAGATGTCTCTTGAGCGATATAGGCGTCCAGATACACCACGCCGGAAGCAGGGTTCCAAGCCTCGGCTAGCGCCAGCATGCATCGCAATGGTCACCCTTTTTCTTGGGTATATCTCAGGATGCGTGGCGACATGGATGTCTCGCTGAACCGAACCTAAGAGAATTTAGATCCTGGCGACAGGTGGCATCGTTGGGCGGGCCGGCGTCTTACCGGCCACAGACGAGAAAAAAGCGGCTACGCGGTTACCACTCCAATTGGTGAACCTGCCCGCCCAACAATGCCAGGTCTACGCGGCGAGCGGATCTCGGACAAACTCGAGAAATTTCGAGCCCATCGGTGTCGTCTGCGAATTTTGAAGCCCGCTTCCCGACATCATGGCGCTAGGCAAAGAGTTAGCCAGTAGGCCCTTCGCACTCAGATCGCTCCAGATCATTAGATATAAATCCCTTTGCCCTCGTAAGGAAGGAATCATCTCTTCCAGCACATTGGCAAGTGATCCAATCATTACATTCCCGCTAGACGCGGGCGACTGCATCGCTTTAAGTATTTGGATGTGCAGGAATGACATAGTGTCTATCCATTCGAAGAAGATGCTCTCGCGTACCTCGTCGATATCCATATGCAGAGCCGTATTAGCAATCGCATTCTGAAGAGTCTCAAGTTTTTCGCTCTGATGCGTTCGTAGCGCGACGCTGGAGGCGTGCATGACGGCCGTTATAAATCGCTCGTCGCTGCTAAGTTTCTCCAAGTCGACACCGGCCCGACTCTCAAGCTCAAGGAGCTTCTCGCCTACCGCTTGCATCCATTCGTTCCGACGGCGCGAAATTGGAGGTTCAATCAGTTGCTGAAAGACCTCGACAGCAGCCCCACCAACCATCGGAAGCGCTGAGAGCCCTGCCCTAACTACCGCGTGTACTGCGTCAGCCCGCCCTTCCTTGGGTACTTCAAGATCGTCGCTCATCGTGACTCGCTCAAGTTAGACATCCATCGTCTCAAAAGCATAAATCAAACGAGCACCACCGCGACGGCATGCATGCCCGGGCCGGGCCCCGTGCCGTCGCTCCCCTCTTTCCCACACTCTCCCCTTCACCGATAGGTACCACCATGCCTCGATCCATGATTGTGATGTGCACCCTGCTGGTCGTCTTCCTCGTCGGCGCCGCCCTGAAGTACGCGGGCCAAGCCATCCAGCGCAATGATCAGCGCGCACTTGCTCAGTACGACAAACACCAAATGGAACTGCTCTCGCAGAACTGCGGCGCCAACGGCACGTTGATGCAGGATCCGCTCGGGGGCGAGTTCTCGTGCGTCTGGACGAACCCCGACGGCACATCCCTGATTGTGCCCACCCCCTCATACCCCTTCCTCGAAACCCTCGCGCTGAAATAGCGCAGACAAGGAGCTCGCCAGCATGGCCAGCGTGAACAAAGTAATCATCGTCGGCCACCTCGGTCGGGATCCCGAGATTCGTTATAGCCCGGAGGGCATGGCTATCTGCAATCTGTCGGTAGCCACGTCCACGCAGTGGAAGGACAAGCAAACAAGCGAGGCCCGTGAAGAAACCGAGTGGCACCGCGTGGTCATGTACAAGCGGCTGGCTGAAATTGCTGGCGAGTATCTAAAAAAGGGGCGTCAGGTCTACATCGAAGGACGACTGAAAACGCGCAAATGGCAGGACAACGACACCGGAGCCGATCGCTACAGCACGGAAGTACTTGCTGAGCAAATGCAAATGCTCGGTGGCCGCGATGGCGCCCACTCTGGCGGGCACGCCGCCGACGCTCCTGATGCGGTGCCAGCCTCCCATCGCGGCAGGCCAGCGAATCAGTACCAGCGCGTTCGGGACGGCAGCCAGGCGCCAACGTCGGCCAGCAGCGTGGCCAGCATCGACTACGACATCCCGTTCTAGTTCCTACTTCTCACACGCGCCATTTGTTAATCAAGGGGACAATTCTTGCTCGCGCCTCTTTTAATGATTTGCGCGCGGCATGAACTTTTCGTTGATTTCCCTGTGGGAATGATGTGCCGGACTCCAGTTCCCTGATATGCCTGCACGCATGATGAAGATGGGCCAGCGCTATTGACGCCGCATCCAGATCAGGACCGCTTAGATCTCTGACCAGATCCCTTACCCAAGGCTCTACCGTAATTCGCACGACAAGCTCGCGGACAGGCGCGTGGAGGGACGGGTCAGATTGCTCTAGGCGCTCTATAGCTGCGAGATAACGCCGGAACTCTGGCCAAAGTGCCGTGCCAGCAAACGCCATTCTGGCATCTGCCTCTTTTTTCCGAATGAGTATCTCTCGCACGCCCAGCCACGCCGCGACCGCTGCGGCCGCAACCGTACCTACAGCAGTCAACCACTCTAGAAAGCCGTTGCTACAGATTGCCACTGCCTGCTGGCTCGATCCTGCGTCCATATTCTGACTCCTCGGCATGGAAGCAGATCGTAACCTGACTCTATGGATAACCACATGTGGTTTAAGAACCTCAAACTCTTTCGCCTGGCGCCAGGCTTCCAGATCCCGCCCGAGCAGCTTGGCGAAGCCCTCGCGAAATTGGCATTCAAGGCCAGTAACTCCCTCGAAATGCAGACCATGGGCTGGCTGCCGCCACGCGAACACAGCGGGCTGGTGCACACCGTGAACGGCCAGATGCTGCTGGCGCTGCGCGTCGATAAGAAGCTGCTGCCTGCAGCAGTTGTTTCCCAGGTGGCACGGGCACGCGCCGAAGAGATCGAACAGCAGCAGGGCTACAAGCCCGGCCCCAAGCAGATGAAGGAAATCAAGGAGCGCGTCGCCGATGAGTTACTGCCCAAGGCCTTCAACGTCTACCGCGACACCCGGGTATGGGTAGATCCGGCGAATCGTTGGATCGCCATTGACACAACATCCAGCGCGAAAGCCGATGAGGTTCTCGGCGTCCTGGCCAAGCGCATCGACCCGTTCCCAGTGGAAAGCCTCCATGTCGCCATCTCGCCAGCCGCTGCCATGACTGGCTGGCTGGCCGACGACGGAGCGCCCGCCAATTTCACGATCGACCAGGACACCGAGTTGCGCGCATCAGGCGAAAGCGGCGCCGCCATTCGCTACGTGAAGCACACCATTGTTACCGACGACGTACGTCGCCATATTCAGGGTGGCAAGCAGGCCACCCGCCTCGCACTCACTTGGGCGGACCGCGTGTCGTTCGTGCTGACCGAAAACCTGGACATCAAGCGCGTCGCCCCCGTAGACGTGCTGAAAGAAAACGGCGACGCCCTCGCCACCAACGAAGACGAGAAGTTCGATCGCGACATGATGTTGATGACTGGCGAGCTGGCGAAGTTAATTAACGACCTCGTATTGGCGCTGGGTGGCGAAAAGGACACTTTCCGTTAATGCCCCGCCGGCCAGCTCAATATCGACCCTCACGGATATCCTGGATCTTGTGATCTAGATGGGCTCTCACCTCATCGACGGCGTGCGCAATTGCCGTTTCAGGATCTGAATAAGCGGTTTGTGCTCCCCTGTTCAACGTCGCCCAAATATCACGATATCCAGACGGCTCACCAAAACGGTATCGCACGTCAGCAAGCCAAAGGCCGTCCGAGCCTGCTGGTGTTGGTCGCCTTGCTTCGATGGCTACCCAAAAACCGAAATACTCGAATTCATTCTTCATTTACGGCCTCCCTGTCTGACGGGATCGTAACCCGACTCAACAAGGCATAGCATTACCGGTATCGAGTTCATGTTGCGTAATCGTAGTGGGTACTTCCCCCCCAATCAACTACCCGACAAACTAGCACCCCGAGTTCGTAATTTCAAAGTGCCCCGCCCCCGGCAAGCCCCTTCGTCAACAGCAAATCGATTACATCAAAAACGTAGCCGGGCATTTTGACGATGCAAGCACTGGCAGATCAGTTCGGCGTGTCACGCAGCACCACCCACAATATCCAGTCTGGCAAGCGTCCGAATAAATTAGCGGTAATTCTCCGGATCCTTTCCTAATGAGCGAGCCATCGCCTCAGCCCAATTCCTCGCCCACCACGTATCTCCGTCAAATGCTAGGGAGTGCTCAATCGCCTGGACTCTACCAGCAACTCTTTCCTCGCCCAAGACTTCACGGACGCAGATGGCCGCTTTTCGAATCTCGTCAAGACGTCCCCGATTGAAAACAATGAACAAGAACATTTTGGAATGAGTCGCAAATTGTTCGAGAGTGCTATGCAAAGGAACTAGTTGACCGAGAAGACTTGCAATTGCGTCCACTTCATCCGAAGTCAACGATCCGAAGTGACCTCTTTCCGATCTCGTGGTCTCCAACTTCAGCCGCCCTGTAATGAACGTAAGCCTTTCTAGGACCTTGTCATCTTCGAGATGACGTCCATTGGATATGTCGTGTAGGCAACTCGATACATCGACAAGATGATTCAAGAACTGGTCAATTTCTGGGTGGATTACGAGTCGTACAAAGCGCGCCTCACGCTCCCCGGCTTTCTCTCTCAACCTACGTTCTTTGTCGGCAAGCCACAACGCGGTAATGGCAGCCCCTCCCGTTGCCGCCGCAGTTACCCAGGCCATTACGACTCCGTTGAACTCCACCCAAATCTTCCACATCGTTCACTCGCAGTCGGCAGTGCCGTCAGCGACACTATAGGTCCCAATAATGATTCGTGACCAGTTTACCCTTGACGTCCAAGTGGCGGTGATCCTACGCAAATCTGTCCCCGCTGCGACATGACGTAGTCTGGTTCAATTTGCTATTTTCGGCTGGAAAACAAACTCGCGATGAAAGGCCAGATAGGCACGCTGGGCAGCGCTGAATGGAATAGCGACGTAGTTGGCTGCAAGGGCCCACGCCTCTACAACAGCTTGCGCGTCGGGCGTCGCAACTAATAAGACGCCGTCATCTTCGAAACTAATGTGCCCTCGGTCGAATAGCTTATCAGCATGAGGTGCGAGCAGAAGACCGTTGTTTCCATCAAGACGCTCCGAATTGTCGGCCTCAGCCCAAGGTTTGATGTGGCTAGCGATGAGGAATTGCCTGTCGATAACCCCTGTAAGACGACAACCTTTCTCGATACTCAAAACGTTTACTCGGAATTGGCCTTGTCCTCGCCGTGCCTTGATCAGCTGCTCCTTGTAAGTCTCGCTGATCGACGACTTTTCTATGAAACTCTGCTCATTTTCGGCCTGAACATTAGCGCATTTTTCCGCGGCAATGTCCAAGATCTCGGCGGATTGCCTGCCCACAATACCCAATAGAAGATTTCCAAGATCAACGGAGATCTCTGCTAAGTAACACCCTTGATTGCCGTCCCCCGTTGATGCACGAATGGGAGAGTGCCGCGTAGGCAAAAGAGGAGCTATTAAATCGAGGTGATCTTTGGGCGAGATTGGATCAACCAAAAGGGTCCAGTCAACCGGTACCAACCATCCGTCCGCGCCCCATACGTCACCAGTCGTCCCGAATTCTGCAGGTTTCCCGGCGTCACGGAAAAAATCTGAAACCACCCCAACCGCTTTTATTTGCCCGGATGCATAAGAAAAAACCAGATCGCCTGGGCTTGCTTCCCTGAGATTCTCATATGTCCTGCTAGTACCGCCATTCGCTTTCGACCTAGGACTCCAGATATACCCGCCGTTGATCTCCTCGCGATGAGTCTGCTTGTGATTGACCCACCAGTAGTTACGGACTTTTGCAGAGAGCTCCACCTTTTCAATACCCTGCCGCTCGAAGACGACTGTGTTCCGAGCGAAGTCTAGAGTTGCGCGCTTCCAGCCCGCCCTCATCCAATGATGCGACCACCAGTGCGATTTAGTGCGCGAGTTGCCCCACCATGCGTTGTGCTTGTAAGCGCTATTTGGCAGCTTGAAGCCAAGTACGTCCTCGATTTGTTGGAACGTTAATTCGACCCTCGGACCACTGAGTGACTCGAAGAACGGCCTTAATGCATCGTACTTTTGCATCGCAATCCACCTGTACTGAGACCCAGCGCCTCGCGAGACAACTGTATACCAAATGAGTCACTTAGTAACGCTCCTATAAATAAAAAGACTCCTCTGCGCGCTCTGATCAACGGCGGGACCCTTCGATTTTCCGATACAGCCAATCTTCCTTGAGGTACTAGCATGACCACCCACGTCGTTTCGATGTCAGGCGGCAAGGACAGCACCGCCACTGTAATCCTGGCGCTTGAATAACATGGACCCGAAAACACCCGCTTCGTCTTCGCCGACACGGGTAATGAGCACGAACTCACCTACGAATACGCCCTGCACTATCTACCTAGCGCACTGGGCATAAAAGTGGACGTCGTACGGGCGGACTTCACTGAGGAATTCGCCACGAAGCGGGCAAACCTTGCAAGAATCGCTGCCGGCGAGCCAGAAACGGCTGTTTATGGCCGCCGCCAGTTCAAGTATGACTGGACCCCTGAAGCAGCCGCCCGCGCGCTCGAACTCCTTCACGCTACCGGAAACCCCTACCTCGACATGTGCATGCTCAAGGGGGGGGGTTCCCTCAAGGAAACGCCAATACTGTACCGACTACCTAAAGACCCAGCCCCTCACCGAGTACGCCCTCGAAATCATGGATGCGGGCCATGCAGTCTGGTCTTGGCAGGGCGTGCGATTGGACGAGAGCCATTCACGGAAAAGCCGACTCCAAGGGACTGGCGCCTGTGTCAAATCTTTTGAAGTGGTCGGCGGAGGGCTATTCAACTATCGCCCAATCCTCAGATGGACAGCGGCCGACGTCTTCGAGGCTCACCGTCTGGCTGGCATTAAGCCAAACCCGCTTTACCTGCTCGGCATGACACGCGTCGGTTGCATGCCATGCATCAACTGCTCGAAGGAAGAGTTGCGCCAGATCGCTCTTAGATTTCCAACTGAGATCCAGCGCATTGCAAAGTGGGAGCGACTTGTTTCCACCGTCTGCCGGCCGCAAAGCCCGGTGTCGTTCTTCCATGTTGGCACGCAGAACCATGTGGGCCAGACAAGCACTATCGAGTCGGTCGTCGAGTGGAGCAAAGCCACGCGTGGCGGACGGCAATACAGCATCATCCCCGACGAAGAGCCTACCTCGTGCTCTTCCGCCTACGGCCTTTGCGAGTAAATCAATGACTGAACCCTGTCACACCCGGATCATCGGTTGGATCCGCCGCGACCTGTTCCCACCAGCCTATACCGAGCGATTGAACGAAATGCAGTTCTGGAAAGAAGAGGGCGCCCCAGTCACCCCGGTCGTCGCCTTCGCCGACTATCTGACAGACACGACACCACTGTCGCACGGCACGGTGGATCTGCCGCCCCCCTCCTACATGCTTCCCCACCTGGATCACTTGGGGGTCGAACTGATGCCGCCAACGCCGTTGTGGGCGGAGGCTGGAGTACGAGCAGCAATCGAAAGTGCAGTTCGTAGAGTTCGTTCAAGGATAGGGACTAAGAAAAGGTGCGCCGCGCACGCCCTGCTGGTGCTCATCTCACTTTCCGTGGTCATCAATCTGCCAGACGCGCTCGCCGCGGTTATGGGGGTGTCGAAATGAACGACGAATCGCAAGGAAACGGTGCCACCTTCACCATGGCGTTCGTAGGAACCCCTCTAGAAATCGGCGCATCGGTCATTCAACGGATCGCCTTCCCAGCGATGCGTGCCTGCCTAAACCAGATGCCGCCTACACAGGTGGTCGACGAATACGCGGGGATGCTCGCAACCCTGCACGGCGCGATGTGCGCCGAATTGGGCGGGGAATCAGCGAAGTTGATTCTGAAGTCGATTTTAGACCTCCCGCTTCCCGACGCACCCTCTTCCGGCAACGTGCATTGAACGCCCAAACTGAACGCCTTGGTGCAGGCGCGATAGGAGACAAGATGACCCCACCCAATGTGACCGCTCTACTTCAACTCATGCCCCAGGTGATAGCCACCCTGCGAGCAGAAGGAGTGTCAGTACAACTGGTCGACGAGCTTGAATCGGCCTTAACATGCAGCGCCCCGGTCAGCAGCGATTTTCCTGTCGCCGTGCTTCCTCCGCTGAACGACGACCTTATCGACATCCTCGGGCGGCCCAACTTCGCATGCGCCCCCATTGCCGAAACGATGCGCCTCGGCGGGATTACGATCAAGCAGCGCTCAGAAAACGAACAAGCGGCAGTCAACCATATGACGCTAGGACACTATTTGGCCGATCCCCAGAACTGGAGGGCGAACGTCGGCAAGGCCATGCAAAGCATGATCGACGACGGCACCCTATCGCTTAAACATAGTGCTGCATGACGAGCCGCAGCCAATTTTTGCGTCACACACCAGCAAAGACGCTTAAGCAATGGAGACTTCAATGTCAGACACAACGTTCCTGACAGAAGACGAGATCAAAGAATTCACCGGTATCCGGCGCGGCAAGGGGAGTAAGACCTACTGCGAGATGCAGGTCGAATGGATGCAACGCCAAGGCTACCCTGCTCGGCTCAATGCGGCCGGGCGGCCGGTGATTGCTAGGAGTGCGATCGAAGGCGCAAAGGCGAATGCGACGCCGAAACCCCAAGAATGGACATCTGACGCCTGGAGATAAATATGGGCCGCACGCCGACGCGCAATCGGTTACCGCCGGGCCTGCGTGCAAGGCACCGAAAAACGAAAACCTATTACTTCCTGGACCTTGGCGGTAAGCCTCGGAGGGAGCTTTCACTAGGGTCTGACTTTGTCGAAGCCATAAAAAAGTGGTCCGAATTGACCAATGCACCGGCCGCAGTGAGCACCACCTTTCTGGACGCCGCGCAGCGATATCTGATTGACGTAGTTCCCACCAAGAGCAAACGCACCCAGGAAGACAACAAGGTCGAGCTCGAATTTCTGTACCAAGTATTTGATTCGCCCCCTGTCCCCTTGGACCAGATCAAACCAGTCCACATCACCAAATACATTCGCTGGCGAATGGACAAGGCTTCCAACTGGTTTCGCGAGAAAAAGCGGACTGTACCGGCCAATGCCGGCCATGTGAGAGCAAATCGAGAGATTGCTCTCTTTAGCGCGATTTTCAATTACGCCCGGGAACAAGGATTAACCGATTCCGCAAACCCTGCGCTTGGCGTGCGCAAAAATAAGGAGAAAGGCCGTGACGTGTATGTCGAAGACGACCTATACCAAGCAGCCTGGAATGCGTCGGATCAGCCAACACGCGACGCGATCGACCTTGCGTATCTATGTGGCCAACGGCCTACTGACACCCTGAAATTTACCGAAGACGATTTGCGAGACGGATATCTGCATATCCACCAGGGGAAGACAAAAGCGAAACTGCGTATCGAAGTGAAAGGCGAACTAGCGGTGGTTCTGAAACGAATCGAAGCACGCAAGGCCACCTACAAGATCAGCAGTACCTCGTTGGTAGTCAACGAAAAAGGGCAGCCCCTGACAGCCTCAGCCCTTCGCGATCGCTTCGATAAGGCGCGCGATATCGCAGGCATTCCCAAATCCCAGTTTCAGTTTAGGGATCTACGCGCCAAGGCGGGCACCGACAAGACCGAGTCTTCTGGAGACATCCGCCAAGCTCAAAAGCAGCTGGGGCATGGATCCACCGCGATGACCGAACACTATGTTCGGAACCGGCGCGGGGAGAAGTCCACGCCTACAAAATAGACGTTTTGCGGAACTAGTCCGCTTTTGCGGAAATAAAAACGGGTTTGCGAACCAGTCGCAAACCCGTATGAATACTTGGTAGCCCCCCCGTGAGTCGAACACGGCACCAACGGATTATGAGTCCGCTGCTCTAACCAAGCATGAGCTAGAGGGCCAAACCTTCAAGCGCGCGATTATGACACGATCCGGGCGTGCCAGGCAAAACCCGCCTCCACACCGACACACACTCTGCCCCGCTTGGTGCGCACCTTAGCCGCCCCTACATAAAGGTCCGCGACGCCGGTGCCCCTTCAACATCGATCACGCTGGCATAGTGCCGCGCGATCGCGATCAAGGCCGCGTCTCTATAACGCGGCGCCACCAACTGCACGCCCACTGGCAGCCCCTTGTCCCCCGTCGTGCATGGTACCGCCAGGCAAGGCACGTGCATCAGCGTCCACAACGAATTGAAGACGTGGTCGCCCGTGCTGTGCAGCCCTAACGGTGCCTCGCCTGTGGATGCAGGCGTAAGCAGGACATCCACCCCGGCATCGCGCATGAGCGCACCAAACTGTGCACGGCACAGATCGGCCAGATCATAACCAGCCACAATCTCATCCGGCGTGATGGCTCCGTCTGCCTTGAAATGCGCCTGAAAGTCGGGATGCAGGGCCTGGCCGAACTGCAGGTGCAGGTTCATGAACGCCGCCCTGCCCTCGCCGCGAAGAATCGCTTCGTGCGCCTGGCGTATGCCGTCAAACTGCGGTGGAAGTTCGAAATCAACGACACTGACACCCGCATCCCGCAGGCGCTGCGCGGCAGTGGCCAATGCCCGTTCGCCCGCAGGCTCGATGCTGGACCATACTGGCGAGCGGCACAGTCCCACTTTGACGCGCGGCGGCTCATGCAGCACCTGCCCGGCACCGTGCATGCGGTAGGCCTGCGCCATCAGGTCCAGATCATCCACGCTGCGACCAAACCAGCCTACGGTGTCCATCGCCGAATAAAGTTTCACGCCTTCGCGGCTGACGGCCCCCCAGGTAGGCTTCAAGGCATAGATGCCGTTGAACGATGCAGGTCGAATGTGCGAACCGCCCGTTTGTGTGCCCAGCGCCAAGGGCACCTGGTAGTCGCCCACTGCTGCAGCGGATCCGGATGATGATCCGCCCGGTGTGTGCGCCACATTCAGGGGATGCCTGGTGGCGGCTTTGCGTCCGGCCGAGGCGAACTCCACGGTATCCGTCTTGCCGAACAGCAGCGCGCCCGACGACCTTGCAATGGCCACGCAGGCGGCATCCCGCGCCGGCTGGAAACCCTGGAAATGCGGTGAGTTGAAGGTCGTGGGCATGTCACCGGTGTCGATCATGTCCTTTACACCCAGGGGAAGGCCATGCAGCGGTCCGCTGACGGGCCGCTTGTCGATTTCGCGAGCGGCTTTCAGTGCCGATGCGGGGTCGATATGCAACCAAGCACGCACCTCGGGATCACGATCCGCCACACGCGCCAGGCAACTGCGCACCAGTGCTTCGCTGGTGAGCGTGCCAGTGCGGATGGCCTGGGCAGCCTGGGCCGCCGTCAGTTGAAAAGGTTCCATGTTCATGTCCCTCAGGCGAGCGCCACCGCGGCTGGCACCAGCGAGGCCATATAGGCCTGCGCACTGGCCAGCGGGACGATTTCCGCATATTTCTGCCCCAAGTCGAACAGGCTGGCTTCGTGCGGCCCTTGCGCACGGTCACCTACGCACTCCGGCACCAGCATCGGGCGCAGTCCGTAGGCCGAGGCATCCACGGTGCTGGCACGCACACATCCACTGGTGGTGCACCCGGTGATGAACAGGGTGTCGACATTCTGGGAGATCAACCATGCCGCCAGGGTCGTTCCGAAAAAGGCAGAGGCATGCCTTTTCTGGGCGACGTATTCGCCAGCAATGGGTTTGACACTTTCGACGAATTGAGCCGCGGGGCTGTCAGCGGTCAGCTCGCAGAGCTTGGGCACTTTGATGCCGAACGTGCCGATGTCGAAACCGCCTTCCTGCGCGGCAAAACGGACATGTGCGACAGGCATCCCCGCCTCCCGTGCGCTTCCCAGTAGTTGCGCGGTAGAAGCGATGGCATCGTTGATGTTGTAGCCGCCGAAGGCCTCTTCACGCGTAAAGCCTTCCTGAAAATCGATGACCAGCACGGCAGCTTTGTGGCCGTAGCCCAACTGTTGACCAAAAACTTGTTTTTTGTAGATGTCCA
>Ga0075364_10000277_pt1 | contig 25091 bp, 23 predicted proteins | sample EndMetdeltDD1764_FD_71517 | JGI IMG/M metagenome (GOLD analysis project Ga0075364, IMG submission 71517) | Populus endosphere microbial communities from Tennessee, USA - Endosphere MetaG P. deltoides DD176-4 | ecosystem: Host-associated > Plants > Roots > Endosphere | place: USA: Tennessee... | reverse complement strand
GTATTCGAATTGGAGGCGGTTTTGGGTGGAGGGGGAAAGGTTGAGGTGGTCGAAGCAATATTCGACGGCGGCAAAGGGTGTGCGGCAATCGTAAAGGCCGGCTCCGACGAAGACTTTCATGAATGGGTTGTAGATCATGACGCGGCGGAGTCGCTGGAGAAGGTCGGGCTCTCCTTGAGTGTCGTAAGCGGCGGTTCTCCATTGCTGAAGGGTTTCCCAGGAAAAGGAGATGTATTTAGGGGCGAGGGGAGGGGTTTCTAGTTCGGTTTGCAGATAGGATTGGAAGGCAGCGCCGATGCCGAGAGAGTCGAGGTAGCTGGGGTCTTGCCTTGCAGGGGCGATGGTGTCGAAATCTCCGGAATAACGGGTGTCGAGTCCGCCTAGGAGTTTTCGGTCGGGGGCAAAAAATTCGGCGGTGTAGAGAGTTTCGTTGATCCGTCCTAGATATTTACGGACGGTGTCTAAGGGCAGGCCGATGAGGTGGGCAAGTTGTTGATAAAAGGAGGCTTGTTCGGGAAGGCTCAGGCGGGAGGGCTGGAGCATGGCGGGAATGTAGGCGTCGTAAACAAATCTCCGGGCGTAATCGATGGTTTCTTCAAGGGTTTTTTCGGGCCAAAGGCGGCCGTGGCGCCAGGCGGTCGCAGCGAATGTGGGAATGAGGAAGGCGTCGGGCAAAAAATGATCTCTTTCCGAGGAGAGAGTCGAGGATTGAAAGGCGCATCCGTGCAGAAGGATTCCGTGGATCCAAAGGTCGTATTGAAGAAGGTTTTCGGCCAGTCCGCAACAACGGAGGGTTCCATAGCTTCCTCCTGAGAGATATTTGGGGGAATTCCAGCGGTCGAAGAGAGAAACGTAGGCGTGGACGAATTCGCCCAGAGTTTGGATGTCTCCTTCGGTGGAGTAGAAATAGGGGAGGAGTTCATCGCTTTCCGCTCGGCTGTAGCCGGAGCCTACTGGATCGACAAAAACGATGTCGGTTGTTGCGAGGAGGGTTTCTGGATTATCGATCATTCGATAGGGGGGGAGGATGCGTCTTCCTTCTGCGGCTGTGAGGAGCCGCCGCGGGCCTAAGGAGACAATGGCTTCAAGAGTGCCTGCGCTTCCGGGGCCTCCGGGAAAAACAAATGTGATCGGTCGGTCAGGGTCTCCCGTTGTATAGCTGAGAAAAAAAAGGGAGGCGGCTGTCTCTGGATCGTCGCCGATTTCGATGATTCCTGTTGTTGCTTCATAGGCCAAGGGGCCGTTTTCAAGAAGGATTTCGTGCTGAGTGACGAAGAGAGGGAGTGGGTTTTCTTCTCCTGCAAAAAGGAGGAGAGGGAGAAGAAGAGTGAAGATTTTATTTTTCATAGAACCGGATGAGGTCGTGTTTAAATTTAATCCGAGCTGGCGGGCTGAGGTAAAACATATGCCCTCCTTCGTAATATTCCACTTGGCATCGGGAACGGTCGGCGTCGGCCAAATCGAGGTGGTCTAAGCAATATTCGGTGGCGGCGAAAGGGGTAGCGCAGTCGAAATAGCCGCAGCCCGCGAAAATTTTCAGGGAAGGGTTGACCGCGAGCGCTTGACGCAATGCTCCCATCAAATTGGGATATCCGAAAGAATTGCAGCCGGAGTAATCCCATCGGGAGTTTACATCGAGGGAAAAGGGGCAATAGGAAGCGGGATGCTGGAGCTCGTTTTGTAAATAATCGTGAAAAGCTCCGATAAAAATTCCTGAGATCGCTGTATCGCTTGGATCTTGAACGAAGCCGATTTGATTGGGGTCGCTGTAATTTCCCGAGCAACGGGTATCGAACCTGCCGATGGCTTTGTGTTCTTCGGAGAAAAACTCTACTTGGAAAATTTGATCGGAAATTCGTCCCTTATTCCATTTAATGGTGTTTAAAGAGAGTCCTGTAAAATCGGCAAGGCGATTGAAGAGGACCTCCTTTTCGCAAGGAGAGGGGGAAAAGCTTTTCAGCATGGAGGGCGCGTAAGTTTCATAGGCGAAGCGGCGGGCTTTCGACACCACTTCTTCAAGGGTGGCAAGGGGCAGTAAGCGGCCGTAGTGCCAGGCGGTGGCTGCAAAAGTGGGAAGATAGAGGAAATGGGGAAGTTGGTTGTCCGTATGAAAGACGAAGGTTTGGTAGTCGATCGCCGGTGAAATGAGAATCAAGCCATTGAGATAGATGGAATAATCGTTTTGAAGGTGATCAGCGACTCCGCAAGCTCTCAGAGCGCCATAGCTTTCTCCCGCGAGATATTTAGGGGAGTTCCAGCGGTTATGGGCTGTTAAATAATCGCGGATGAAGGCTCCGAACGACTGAATGTCCGTTCCTAAGTTGTAAAAATAGCCAGCGTCTTCCTCTGACGCGCGGCTCAATCCTGTCCCCACAGGATCGATAAAAACCAAATCGGTAAGGTCGAGAAGGGTTTCTAAATTGTCGATCATGCAATAGGGGGGCGTGACCGATTGCCCTTCTTCGTGTGTGACGACTCGGCGAGGGCCGAAGGCTCCAGCGTGAAGCCAAATTGAGGAAGATCCGGGACCTCCATTAAATGCGAACGTAATCGGACGGTGGTTAAGGGGCCCTTCTTTAATGTAGGCGGTGAAGCCCATTTCCGCCTTGACGTGTCCGTTTGCGTCTCGCAATGGGAGGGAACTAACAATTGCGTTGTAAGACAACGGTCCTTTTTCAAGAAGAAGGGTGTGTGTGGTCGTGGTGCTTTCGGCCCATAAAGAACAAGAAAGCGCTAGCCATTTAAAAAACCATTTCACGGAAGGCTCGATTTAAAAAAAGGATTGAGACTAAGGGTTGGTCCTCTAAAACTCAATCTTTTTTTTGAACTCACTTGAGTATAGCGACTTTTATGGGGATTTATACGAAAGATAAGCAGAGTCTTGCCAAATACTGGGGACTGGGGATAAATTGGATAGGTAATTTGAGGATTGATAGCTCAGTGGATAGAGCACCCGCCTTCTAAGCGGGTGGTCGCAGGTTCGAGTCCTGCTCAATCCGTTTTTTTCCAAAGAAGATCCCATTATGGCCAAAAAAAAATCTCCTCTGCTTGGCGATTACGCCCTTTCAAAAAAGACTTTTCCCTCTCTCGATTCGGTATTTAAAGAATTCAAAAAAATCAAAGGAGAGCCGGAGAAGAAGCGCAGCGAAACGGTCAATCGAACTCTCCTGGAACTGATCCAAAAAGAAGAAGAGCCTTGTTTTCTCCTTTCATCTGTCCTCGATTTCATCGAACGGGTCGATGGGGAACGAATTTTGGAGTCTTATTCATTCGGTCATTTCGAGCTTTGGCTCAATCAAGTTTCAGGGCTTAGCTTTGAAGAAAATTGCCGGATCCGGGGTAAAATTGCCGGGAAATGGGTTGAGAGAAGCGAATATCAGGCATTTTTTCCGATCGGCATGGGAAAAATTTATGAAGGGACTCACTTCGTTACTGCCCACAAATCGCCCGATCTCGATACAACGATCGCCTCTTTTTGGGGGTGGCTTGATTCCTTTGCAGCCCGAGTCGGCGAGGGTCTTCACGTATGGAACCTTCCCGGAGGGCCTCCTTCTTCGCAAATTGAGATCGATCTGATTTTTAAAGAGGTGTTCGGGCCTGGGGTGTTTACTCACTTACCTAAAACGCGGACTGCTTTAAGTCTGACCGCCCACGATTTGATGACTCAAAAGGGGTTGGTCCGCAAAACCCCTTCCGATTCAATCGCGGGGACTGACCATGAACGCGATCATACGGCGGTTGTGATTGTCGATGAACAGGGGTTCTATCTCGGCGACTGGCGTCATTTCGATGTTGAGGGAGTAAGACAGGTCATCATCATGCTGAGCAGTTGTCTCCGTTGGTTTGAAAACAGCCTCAGTCTCCATCTGATTTCTCTTTTTGCGAAACCGACCCTTAAAGAAGATGACATCGAACCGATTTTCAAGCGGCTTTTTTTGATGAAGTTGGACGCTTGCGAGCCAGCCCATGAGTTTTCCGCTACCCAACGCAAGCAGGTCCATGACTTCGCTCATTTAGTTCTAGGCCTTAAAAAAGGGCTTCAAAGCACATTTGAAGATCTCGTTCAGCGCTTATCGAAGCTGGCTGGCGTGCCGCTGGATGATTTGGAGAGTATCGTTAAAGAAATGAAGAAAGCGAGACTCTTTGATTCTAAAGGAAAATTAATTGAAGAACGCCCCCGGATTTTCCGTTTTCTGGAAAGCGCTATCCAGGCGCTTCACGAAGGAATTGTCAAGGTGCGCTCCCGCATGGAAAGGCTTGATGTGGCCATTAAGACCAAATATGAAGTTTTTGGCCACAGCCCCACTACGATCACCCTTCGTTCCGATATCGAAGAGATCCGCAATAAAATGGGCTCTTATCCCTATCTGACCGTTGCGAATCCCGAAGGGGATAAAGTGGTCCCCGTCGGGATTGTTCAAGCGATGGATTTGAGAAAAAGTATCCTCGGGACCGTCTCTTTGCGCGACTTTTGCAACCGCGAAGAGATGACGATTCCCTCTTATCTCGATGTGATCAGTGTAATCGACCACCATAAATCTTCCCTCAACACATTTTCTCCGCCGATGGCCCTCATTGGGGATGTTCAATCGAGCAATACGCTTGTCGCTGGCCAATCGTTTAAAATCAACGATGTGTACAGCCTGGCTGGCCAAACGAAAAAGGAGATCGAAGGACAGATCAAAGAGTTTCTTCACGGAGAATCTTTTCAGGCAGACAGACTCCTTCGGCGCCTTTTAACAAAACGGGCAATCTTGCAAAAGAAACTCCCTTTCTACGTCCATCCTGGCCGGGAATTCACCGAGTACCTTCATTTCCTTTACGGGATCATCGATGATACCGATCTCTTAACGAAAATGAGCGTGATCGATATTGAATGCGTTGCAGAGCTTTTAAATCGGATGAAATCGATTAGCGCTGGCAAAGAGGTGGAAATCGTTTCTCTCGATGATCTGCCGAGAGACTCAAGTTTCCCTAAAAAAGCGGCTGAGCGGATTTTGCGCAACGAAGATATGTATTCGCTTTATAGCAAAGTCTATGCTTACCGCGAAAAAGAAGTGGAGAAGAATCTCACCCTCTGCGCGAAAGGGAAACCGTCCAATCTTTTCGCCGATACGAAAGAACAAAATGGCTGTTGCCGCGTAGGGCAAACGAAAGTTTTTGCGCATAACATTCCCCATTTCGAAGCCCAGGCCGATGCGATCCGCCGCCAATGGTTAGAGGCGGCCGAACGGGTCAATAAAGAGAAACCTGAAATCGACCTCCATATCCATATGATCAGCACAATTGTTCATGCGGACGAGGTGTTTGAGGGTCGTTTGGGAAAATATCCTCACAAGGATGAGCTTTGGATTTGGATTCCTGAAAAGGAAACTGCGGTGGAGCATCTGAAGCGGTTTCTGAGTTCTTTTCAGTCATCCCCAGGTTTAAAAAACAATCCGCTTGAAGTGGAGTTTTTAGGATCGAATGCTGCGAACTTGGGTCAAATTTTTAAAGAGAGCTTTGTCGATATTCCACAAGGAAGGCAGAAAAAGAACTTAAATCTAGCCATCCTTCGATATAAAGCAGGGTCGTTGAATTCCCGCAAATCGATGGTGTCGCCGTTTTTGCCAGCCCTTGTTTCTTAAGGGGATTTCTTAAAAGACTTAAAAGAGAAGGAGCGAGAATCCGCTCCTTCAGAATAGACTTCTTGCATAACCTCATTCGGCCGTTTAAATCGCGCTTTTTGGCAGATTTTTGTCCTTGCTCGTAGTCTACCCCTTGGGTATGCCTTCCTCGCTCGGCTCAAAAATCTGCAGAAAAATCATCGATTTCTCCAGCCAAAGCAGGTTATGCAAGAAGTCTAATTAAACTTCTTCTTCGGCAGGTTCGTTCTCGTGTTCTTCATCTTCGATGATTTCGAGATTGACGCGAAGGCCATTGCGGCTTGCGACAGACATCAGAAGAGTTCGGATCGCGTTGATCGTTTTTCCTTTTTTTCCGATGATTTTCCCAATATCCGATTTTTCAACACCTAGTTCGATAATCAGCGTATGGGTACCGCCAATTTCATTGATGCGCACTTTGTCCGGATGATCGACTAAATTCTTTACGATGTATTCAACAAATTCTTTCATGGTAGCGTACCTTGTAAGCGTCAGGATTAGCGTCAGGGATGTTCGGATAGGGGATTCTACTCGAGGTCATTCCAAAACCGAAAAACTACACCCTCTGACAACAAATTTTACAAGAACTGCCTTTTAAAGGCTAGAACTGAGAGTTCGTAGAATCAGGAGATGAGAGGCTTTCTATCGAACTTTCAGAAGAGCCTTGGGAGATCGAGATTTGAGAGGTCTCTTCTTCTTCTTCTTCTCTGGTCGGCTTGTTCGAGGGAAGAAGATGTTCTCCGATTTTGCGCAACGTTTGGGCTCTTTCCCAGGTTGCGTGCTCTGTTGCTGCTGCAGCGACGTGACATCCTACATATCCGGAAAGCAAAAGGAGAGATACGCAGACGACCAAGATGAGTGTGGCGAGGGCAAAGAAACCTCCTATAATGCCGCTGATGAGGGCGCAGACGGCTAAAGTTGCCTGAAATTTTTTATCGCTAAAGATTTCGACGAGTTTCCCGCGAGCAGTCAAAGGTTCTTTTACGGGAGGGGGTAATTGATTGTTGGATAATTTCTCCATCAAAAATCGATATAAATTTTGGATCCGTTCCAGAGAGTCTTTCCCATAAGGGTGGTCTGACCCGTAAACAGAGGCGAGGAGATCTAGTTTCGCTGCGATATTTTCAAGTTCTTTTCCTGATAAAGCGCCGTTAATCCGGGTGTCTTTTGGCAGAAAGAGATGGAGTTGGGGGGAGGAATCCGCGAGGTCCATTGTTTTGCTGAGGGGTGCGTGGGATTGCGAGGGTGTTTTTTGTGAGAGTGCGGTATTTAAGGTTGTCATAATTAATCCTATATTAAATACGATATTATATTATTTATTTTATAATAAAATCAAGTATTAATTAGTTATTATTAGACTTTTTTAATTAAGTGTTGGCTAGGCTTGTTGAGCAAAGGGAAGCTCCGCAAAGGCGCCGCATCCAGAGTTTTAGGTCTTCGGGGATAGGGGCGGTCAATTTGAGGGGGGTTCCAGTGATGGGGTGATTGAATTCGAGCCGATAAGCATGGAGGAGTTGCCGCGTCGTCCCTCCTTTGCTGGATTGCGGGCCATAGACTGGGTCGCCCAAGATGGGGCAGCCGATATGCTTCATGTGGACCCGGATTTGATGGGTTCGGCCTGTTTTGGGCTTTAGAAGGACCAGGCTTGCCTGTTCGTTGAATGCGGCGACTTGAAGCTCAGTAATCGCTTCCCTGCCATCGGAGATCACGGCCATCTCTTTTCGATGAACGGGGTGGCGGGCGATGGAGGCATTGATGACCCGGTTTTGGGGACGGCCTGCACAGATCGCGAGATAGAGTTTTTCCATCTTCCGTTCGCTAAAGAGCTCAATGAGTTTTTGATGGGCGGCGAGGGTTTTCGCTGCGATCAGGATGCCGGAGGTATCTTTGTCCAGGCGGTGGACGATACCGGGGCGGAGAGGGTCGGTCCCTGGGGCAATCTCGCTGCAATGGGCGAGAAGGGCGTTGACAAAGGTTCCTGTCCAGTGTCCAGGGGCTGGATGGGTCACCATGCCTGGGGGCTTATTAATGGCCAGGAGGTGCTCGTCTTCATAAATGATTTCGAGGGGGATTGCTTCAGGGAGCAGGGACGAAAAGGCTTCCGGGATGGCTTGGAAACAAACTTCGATTTCATCTCCCTCTTCAGGGACAGTCCGCTTTTTAACGGGCTCCCCATTGAGAAGCACGCAGCCATTTTCAATTAAGTGCTGGAAATAAGTTCTGGAGTGGCTGGGGTAGCGCTCCGTCAGGAGCTTGTCGATGCGAACTCCCTCTTCCTCAGCAGTTACGAAGAGAAATTCCGGGTCGTCATTCAATGAAAAAGACCGATCCATAAAAACCGGCCCTAATCATAACTTAAAAAAGGATAGGCCTCAAGAATTGTCTAATTCTTGGGTGGCTTGGTTCGCCTGTTCCGCGTTTTGCTGCTGCTTGTTTTCCTCGTCAACCATGCTAGAGGTGAAATTTGAAATAAGTAGTTGGTTTAATTGAGAATTATCGGTGCTTCCTACTGATGATACCATTATTAATCTCCTTATTATTGCATCTTTAATTATATCAAATAAAAATTTAACATTCAATGAATAATAAGTGCTTGATAATCAGTCGTCTGGGTCTTCTCCTTCGGAGATTTTGAGGGAGTTTTTGATCGCTTTGACCGATTTGTCGTTATAATCTTGGATTTGGTTGCCGATGTTCTGGATCATGATATTGTTGAGCTGCTTGGTCTGCTCGGGGTCAAAGGTCATCCCTAAAAACTGGGTGGTTTTTCCGCCGCTGGGAGGTGGCGGGGCACTGCCGGAAGGGGGTGTGGAAGGAGGGGTATTGGGTTGGGATGCGGCGGGGTTTGTGTTCGGCGGTTGGGGATTGTTCGGATTTACTGGGTTGCTGCTGGACATAGAAATCACCTCGTTCAGCCCTATTTTATGCGGAGAAGAGTTCTCTTTTCAATCAACTTGTGTATATAGTGGAGGTCATGACATTTACGATCTGCAGAAGCGGTGTCGACCCCGATTTTTTAGAAGTGTGGCACGAGAGTGAAAGGGTGAAAGAGCTGTTCGCTCCTTTTTTGATTCGTAAATTCCCTAAATCTTTCGATGCGATCGAAGAGATCGATCGGTGGCTCCAAGAGGCTGAATGGAAGAGGGCCCGCTTTTCCGCTTACCGGATGATTGCTTTGCGCAATCATGCTGCGGGAGAAATTTTTAAAAAATTGGAAAAAAAACGATTCTCTGCAGAGGTATGCGAAAAGATCGTCGAAGAGTTGAAAAGAAATGGCTATCTCCAAGAAGAGGAGGGGGCTATTTTACGGGAATTTAAACGTGGCTATGGTCCCCATTACATCCGATTAAAATTGCGCTCCAAAGGCTTAAGCGCGGATCTCGTTTCAACGACGATCACCGATGCTATGCAGGAGGAAAAAATCAGGGAATTGGCTCTCAAATTCTCCTATGGATCGGACCGCGCTTCAAAGCAAAAGACAGTCCGCGCTTTGCAGAGAAGAGGGTTCGATCTAGATCTCATTTTAAAACAGGTACGTTGAAAATTTTTCTTAGTGCGAGGTAAAGTCGGAGTTTTGACCTCGGATTTTTTCATGTTATATATCAGCGGCGGCGCCTGTCATTTGCGCGTGGGCGTCATTGGAATCAATTATAAATCTGCCGATTTAGAACTTCATGAAGCTTTGGCCCGCGGCGCGCAAAACTTATCGGGGGAAAAAGCTCTTTTCTTTCGCCATGCCATCATCCCTTTATCTACGTGCAACCGAACTGAATTTTATTTCTCTGCCGAGGATTTAGCGGAAGTTCATAGCGATCTGCTCGCTTTTCTTCGCGCTACTGTGGATCTCCCTTTCGAGCATCGGCTCTATTCCTATTTTGGCATCGACTGTTTAGCGCATCTTTGCCGCGTTGCATCGGGTCTGAATAGTGCGATTTTGGCTGAAACGGAAATCCAGCGGCAAGTCAAGGTCGCTTATGAAAAGGGCGCTTTTTCCGCATCTTTGCCAAGCGCCCTTCATTATCTTTTCCAAAAAGCGCTGAAAGTGGGAAAGACGGTACGGAACCAATTGGAGTTAGAGAGGGGTTCCCCTTCTCTTTACGGAACTCTTTGGCAAATCGCGGGAGAGAAGCAAAAAGGCAAAAGAATTTTACTCGTCGGTTATTCGGAAATCAACCGCGGCTTCGCGGCGTTTCTTGCGCGCAAAGGAAAGCAAGACGTCTCCTTTATCACCTCTCATCCTTCGCTCATTCGGCGGGAGAGGGAAAGAATTTACGGAAGGGAACAGTTGCAAAAATGGAGCGATTACGACCTCATTGTGGCTGCAAGCAAAGCCGATGAGTACCTCATCGAGGGCCGAAGTGAAAACGAACACCTGATCTTCGACTTGAGCGTCCCCCGCAATGTCGACCCCGATGTAGGCCGATCCTCTTCTATCGAGCTTTTCAATATCGAACAGATCAACCAGAGGATCGAGCAGGGCCGAAAATCCCACCGGGAATGCCTGGAAAAGGGGGAGGGGTTGGTCTGGGAAAACGCCCTTCGTCTGGCGCGGATCTATCGGCAAAAGACGCTCGCGAAGAGCCCTCTTTCTATTTCTCGATCTTAACTGCCTTGTAATTAGTTATTTTATTGTTATTCTATTTAAAATTTATTTGTGATATAATTATTACTTAATTTTAATTAGGATTGATAAAATGTCTTCTGTGGCTTCTGTTTCATCTGCTCGGGCTGTTCCCAACTTTCCTCGAGAAAATAAAGGGATAGGAGGGACGATTCGAGAATGGCTTTCAGCGGGAAGCGAATGGGTTTCTCAATCGATCGGGTCAAAATTACTAAAAAGAGTGACTGTCGGAAAAGCGGTCTCAGCTGATCCGATCCGGGCCGCATTCGAACAAAATTCTTTGAGGCGTATCAGGGCCGATGAAAAAGAAAAGATGATCGAAGCTTTGAAAGCCCTGGATCCAGCTTCTATACCCCCAGAGGCTTTGACGGCATTTAAACAGGGGAATTGGTCTCATGGAATTTTCTCTCAGAACGAATGGCCTCTTTTCGCGCTTCACTTTTATATCCGCGGCGATCTCTCTATTATGCAATTGTCGAAATTGTTTATTTTCGACGAGGCCAGAAAATTAGACAGGTTTCAAGCACACGATTTAAATAATTCAGAAGACTTTGACTTGTTAGAGCAAAGCCTTGAGGAATTTGAGTTCGGCGACCGTCTTTTCGAATTGACAAAACTCGCGGCTTCTCACCGCCAATTTTTTTCCTTTCGCGTCCCCTTAGATGATCGAGCTGATGACTCATTCAATGCGGCCAGATCTGAGGGTTTTTCTGATTTTATGAAAATAGATTCGGAGTGTAAGGAAATTCAAGGCATTGCCGTCCCTCCTTTATTGCTGTATGAGATCAATCGGTTAGAGCAAGGAGAGAATGCTACTCTCCCCGACCCTGTATTAGGATATGATCCTAGCGATAGAATGGAAGACCCCAAAAAAAGGATCATGTGCATCCCTTGCCGCTTTGTTTCTCTGCCCACGCACATTCATGAGACTCTTCAAACGGAAATGCTAGGTATGTATTTTCACGATATTTTTCACTTAACGGTTGATTCGCAAACCCTCCATAAAGAAATTTGGGTAGAACTTGGGAAGAAATTTAAAAAAGGTCCGATCGGAGAAAAACTCGGCGACCGGAATTTGATTTATCGGAAAAAAGAGCTGCAGGCGGCGTCTGGGAAGAAAGATACCACTCCCCAAGAAGCGTTTTGGTTCAATCTTTTGTCTCTTTCTAAAGACAGTGAGGTCCTGATTTCTTTGTTATTGCAAGTGTTTAGCAAAGAACAAAAATGGACAGGAAAATATGGCCTTTCTTTATTGAGTTTAGAAACTTTTTGTAACGAAAATAACTTAACCGAATTTTTAAAAGAATTCAAAAAACGATACCAGCCTCGTTCTAAATCTCCTGTAATCGGTCTTATTTAAGGTGTTTTTATGAGTTCAATTCCTTCTTTAGTTCCCTCTCTTTTTCAAACAGAGCCTGCGGTTAAAAAAAGGAAGTCTGCATGCAGTCAATTGATCTCTTCCGCGAAAGAGACTTTATTTAAGGCTAAACCTCCGAGTCGAGCCTGCTTAAGCAGACTGCGCGCTCGCTTCAAACAGAGCAAAGAGCAGGCTCTCAAATTAGAACCTGTGTCGATTCGAATCGATGCGCCGTCCGTTGTGAAAGCGGATTCAATTCGGGGAGCGTTCGAGAAGAATTTTCTGCGGCGGGTGCGTGGAGAAGAACGGGAAGCTTTAATTCAGGGGATGAAAAGATTTGAAGGATTTCAAGCGTCTAAAGAACTTTTGACCGCGCTTAAAAAGGGAGATTGGTCTTCCGATTTCTTTCTCGAAAACGATTGGCCTTTGATCGCACTGGTTTTATATGCCAGAGGGGAAGTAGACGAGTTTCAAGTTGCTAAACTCTTTTTATTTGATGAGTGCCGGGCTTTAAGCGGATTTGAACATCATACTTTGAACGATCCGAAGGAATTTGAGTTATTGCGGGAAGGGATGAAAGATTTGCCGCTCGGCGATCGAATTTTCGAATTGGGAAAACTCCCCCCCGAAGAAAGGCAATTTTTTACTTTCCGGGTTCCTCTGTTGTCTAGGGAAGCATTTGGGGCAGTGAGTTGTACGGATGTGGATATTTTTAACGCGATGCACTACAAGGATATCCTCTTGAACACCCATATCAGACCCGATTTAGAAAAAAAGGAACTTCAGGTTTTTGCAATCCCTCCTTGTCTTCAATATGAAATCAACCGGCTTGTTTTCGGCGAAAAAACGGCGTTTCCCGAGCTGGTTTTGGGCTATGATTCTCAAGATAGAATGGAGGATCCAAAACGGCGGATTTTGTGCGTCCCTTGCCGCTACATTCTGTTGCCTCAATTCATCCATGACTTTTATAGGTCCAAGCGCCTTGGGATGTATGTCCATGACCAGCATCACCTCATTTTCGATTCTGCAAATCCCCACCGAGAAGCATGGATTGAACTTTCGAAAAAATTTCGGGATGGCGATGTCGGCGACAGGTTGAATGATCGAGCCTTTATTGCCTATTTGAACAAGCTCAGGATCAAGTTGGAAACGCCGGAGGAGATGTTCTGGACTTCCCTTTTAAGACTTCTTAGAGGACAAAAAGAATCTCCAGAGGTTCTTTCCTATATCTTGAGCAAAGAGAAAGAATGGGGGCCAAAGTATAACCTTTCTTTGGCCAGTTTAGAAGAATGTTACGCGAAGGAGCCCCCTGAAGTGGGTCTTTATAGCTTGAAACTTCTTTTGGAAGAGATTCAAGGGCTGACTGCATCAGGCAAGAATTAAAATTCTGCGTGGCCGGGGAAACGGGGGAATGGGATCACGTCGCGGATGTTTTCCATGCCGGTTGTGAAGAGGACAAGCCTCTCAAAACCGAGACCGAATCCTGCATGGGGCACAGTGCCGTATTCCCGCAATTCCAAGTACCACCAATAATCTTCCCGATTTAATCCAAATTCAGAAATTTTCTTCTCCAGGACATCGAGGCGCTCTTCGCGTTGCGAGCCTCCGATGATTTCTCCGATTTTGGGGACGAGGATATCCATCGCCGCCACCGTTTTCCCGTCGGAGTTTCCCCGCATGTAGAAAGATTTGATTTGGGCGGGATAGTCGGTGACGATGACCGGCTTTTTACAGTATTCTTCCGCGAGGTATCTCTCATGCTCTGACTGGAGGTCAGTTCCCCATGCGACTGGGAACTCGAATTTTTTGGGCGCTTTCTTGAGAATTTCGATCGCCTCCGTATAAGGGATGTGGGCAAAAGGGGAGTCGGCGACGTGCTGGAGCCGGGAAAGGAGGCCGTTTTCGATGTGTTTATCGAAAAATTCGAGGTCTTCCTTGCAATGCTCGAGCGCGTAGCGGACGCAGAACTTGAGGTAGCTTTCGGCGCATTCCATGTTCGCTTTCAGGTCGGCGAAGGCCATTTCCGGCTCGATCATCCAAAATTCGGCGAGGTGGCGGCTGGTGTTTGAATTTTCGGCGCGGAACGTAGGGCCGAAGGTGTAGATATCGGAAAGAGCGCAGGCCATGATTTCCCCTTCGAGCTGGCCGGAGACGGTGAGATAGGCGGCTTTGCCGAAGAAGTCTTTGGAAAAATCGACTTTCCCATCGCGTCCATAGGCGGAGACGGGGTCTTCGAGAGTGGTGACGCGGAACATTTCTCCGCCTCCTTCGCAATCCGATCCAGTGATTAAGGGCGTTTGGATGTAGAGGAAGCCCCTTTGCTGGAAAAAGAGGTGGGTGGCAAATGCCAGGGCGTTTCTGACGCGGAGGACGGCGCCTTGCGTGTTGGTTCGCGGCCGCAAATGAGCGATCGTGCGCAAGAATTCAAAAGAGTGGCGTTTTTTCTGGAGCGGATATTTTGTAGGGTCGCTCTCGCCGATGAGGTGGATTTCTGCCGCACGAAGCTCGAGTGCTTGGTTTTTCCCGGGGCTTTCAACGAGAGTTCCGGTTATGGACAGAGAGGCTCCCGTCGAGAGTTTTTTAAGCGTTTCTTCATAGCCGGGAACCGTTGGTTCTGCGATGACTTGGAGGTTTGCGAGGGTTGAGCCGTCGTTGATTTCGATAAAGGCGAACGACTTTTGATCGCGCACCGTGCGGATCCAACCGGAAACTTTGGTTTTTTTGCCCGTCAAGTCGGCCGGGTGTTTTGCTTGAAGGATTTCTTTGATCCGAGTTCTCATGATGATTTTCTCATGGGTCTGCAAGTTTGCGTAAAAGGGCGATTTCTTTTGTCCAGCCAGTGGGGCCATTGGGAGTCTCCAGATATTTCGGAAGGCGCCGGGTCTGGGGAGAGGTCATTAAAAATTGGAAACAGTCCTGCCCAATTTTTCCCTCTCCGATTGGAGCGTGCCGGTCGACGCGGGATCCGAGATCTTTTTGCGAATCATTCAAGTGGAAGGCGTAGAGGTGGTCCAAACCGATCTTTTGATCGAATTCTTTAAGCGTCAGGTCCCACCCTTCTTCGGTGCGGATATCATAGCCTGCTACGAAAATGTGGCAGGTGTCGATGCAGACCCCGACGGGAATTTTCCGATGCACCGTTTCAAAAATCGATGCGATGTGCTCAAATTTATGGCCGACGCTCGTCCCTTGGCCGGCTGTGGTCTCAAGAAGAAGGCGAGTGGAGCCTTGCGAGACGAGATCTTCCATCCCGAGCAAACTTTCTACAATCGTCTCCAAACACGCTTCCACACTCCCCGTCGTCGCAGCCCCGGGATGGAAGTTGAGATACGGAATTTTCAGCAGATGGCATCTCTGCAGCTCTTCTCGGAACGCTTTACGGCTCTTAGCGAGCATTTCTGGATCGGGGGAGCCGAGGTTGATCAGATAGCTGTCGTGGCTCATGATCTCGCCAATGCCCGTCTCTTCCAATGCTTTTTCCCAAAGAGCAACCTCTTCTGGGCCGATTTTGCGCCCTTGCCACTGCTTTTGGTTGCTGGTAAACAGTTGAATTGCGGACGCGCCAATTTCTTTCCCTTCATAAAGGGCGTTGGGGGCGCCTCCAGCGGCAGATGTATGGGCTCCGATCCAGTTTTTTTCTTTTGCCATAACTTTCGTTGAAAACTCTATGAAACTGTAGATTTTATAGGTTTTGAATGATTCTGACAAGGAACTCGGTGACAGCCCATTTTTATTTTGTAATTACGATGGCTTCCATGAGTTTGTTCAGTTCCTTTTGATCGATCACTCCATCTTTATTGGCATCGAATTTATCCAGGATTTCTTCAGTTGAAAGATCTTTTAGAGGAGTTTCTTTCTTTGTCAGGCGTCTCCAACAACCGCAACCAGGGGATTCTGGACCTTTTCTATTAGATGATGGGCCGATTCTATTAGATGATGGGCCGACTGCTGCAACCATTTTTTCCTCGCGGTTTGATAAAAAATTAAAAAAATTTTAACTCATATTGAGTTTTTAAACATTCTTTTTCTGTATGCCCAAGTGAGTTCGAAAATTAGGCTGTAGACGTAAGCGGCCCTGTACTTATCAATACAGGGCCGCTTACGACAAGCTTGCGATCATCGATTTTTGGCAGCTTTCAATCCCTTCTACAGCCTAATTTTTGAATTCACTTGGGTATACGATACGCTCATTGCAATTTTTGGGTTTAGGAGGTTAAATTCGGGTCATGAAAAAAATAATGGAAACGGCCGACACTTCACATTCGGTGGTTCGCTCCGCAAGGCAGTTTTTTGCAGGGACTTTGATGAGCCGTCTCAGCGGGATGGGGCGCGATATTGCAATGGCTTTTTGTTTTGGGAGCGCCCCGGAGATCGCCGCGTTTATGGTTGCCTACCGCCTTGCCAACTTATTCCGCCGTTTACTTGGAGAGGGAAATGTCCAAGCGGGATTTGTCCCCCAATACGAATCATTCAAAGCGGAAAGCCAGCAGCGCGCGGCTCGCTTCTACCGGGATCTTTCTTATTCGCTGAGTTTTGTTTTGATTGCTGCCATCGCCGTTTTGGAAGGGGTCCTTTGGGGGCTGCATCATTGGACTGCGTCCTCAGGTTGGAAAGAGATTTTTGAGTTGGCGATGTGGATGGGGCCAGGTCTTTTTTTTATCTGTTTAAGCGCTCTTAATAGCTCTCTTTTGCAGTGTGAAAAAAAATATTTTCTTCCTGCGGCCTCTCCGGTCGCGTTCAACTTTGTCTGGATTTTAGCGGCTCTTTTCTCGGCGCCGCTTCCTCGGGAAGAGGCTGTCCGCTGGCTTGCGATTGCGGTGACAGGAGCTTTCGCGGCTCAATGGCTTGCGACGGCTCTTCAAGCGAGAAAATGGCTGGGGCCGCGCGAGAGAAGGTCTGCGTTGTTTTCCGAAGATTGGAAACGATTTTTGAAACCGCTTTCGCTTGGGATCATTGGGATTGGGGCTGTTCAGATCAATAGCGCGCTCGATGCGATTTTTGCCCGGATGGCTGACCCCGAAGGACCTGCTTTCCTGTGGTACGCGATCCGGATCGAACAACTGCCGCTCGCCCTTTTTGGGATTGCTTTATCAGGCGCTTTATTGCCTCCTTTGTCGCGTGCGGTCAAAAGCGGCGATGCGGACCGGTATCAGCAGCTTCTGCAATCCGCTTTGCGCCAGAGCGCGGCCTTGATGCTCGTTTGCACTTTCGGCATTTTTTGTTTAGGAGGCTTAGGGATCAATCTTCTTTATGGCCATGGTGATTTCAGCTCTTTGGACGTGCGAGCGACTCTCCAATGCCTTTGGGCCTATGGACTGGGGCTGGTCCCTTCGGTCTTTGTGCTGCTGTTGGCAGCCGGGTTTTATGCGCAAAAGAGCTACAGGGCTCCGACGATCGCTTCGCTCTCCTCGGTGGGGCTTCACATGGCTCTCAATGCGTTTTTTGTTTTTGGCGCGGGGCTTGGCGCGGTGAGCATCGCCCTTTCGACATCGATCAGTTCTCTTTTGAATGTGGCCCTTCTGGCGAAGGGCTTGAAAGGAGAGGGATTCACTGTCCCGTTTTGGAATTTTTTTCTCAAAATGGCCCTTTGCTGCGCGATTCCAGCGGCTCTCGTCTATGAATTGGGCAGCCTTTGGATGGGAGGAGAGTTCCCTCGCGATTTTTTCTCGCAAATGAGCCAATTCGCCGTTTTAAGTTTCCTCTACATTTTGGGAGCGGGGGGATTGAGTTGGCGGATGAAATTGGGTTTTATTTCCCTCTTTTTTAAGAAGAAAGAGAGGTTTGTTTAAGAAGGAAGAAAATCTTCGAAAGTGCGCCTTTTACAAAGGGCGGATGGGTTCGTCGTTTTTTCATTTCGTTTAGCTTCCGTTGCGCCTTGAATGGGGCTGTGGCTTGGATTCTGTTTTGCTGAAGGCTGTTTTACTGAAGGTAAGGGTGCGGATGGGTTCATGTAGGAATGAATGAGGGCTCCCGTTCCGTAAAGGGCGGCAAGGCAGAAGGGAAGCGATTTCGAAATCGCAAAGGAACCGATAAAGACTGCCCATTTGACGGAAGAGGGGATTTTCTCGAAAGGAGTGTATAGGTCTGAGAGGGCCGCAGCGCTCTTTTTGAGGATCAGATAGGTCATAGTTTTTTCCTGGGTTTAGTCGGAATCAGAATCCGATTCGTTTTTCTCTCTCGTGCCAAAGAGTTTTTTATAGCTTACATTTTCTTTATAAGGGCTGTTTTCTTCCACACTTTCTTCATCCGATGAGGCTGCATCGTCTGTCCTGTTTGATCGGATGGGATTTTCTGGAGGGAGAGCGGGCTGGGATTTTTCAGGAACCTTTCTTTGGCTGCAATACTTAAAGAAGCAAGAGCCCGCCGCGAAAATCGCAGCCAATAGGGCGGTGTTTTCTCGAGAGGAATAATAATAGCAGCAGCCTAAGGCTGCAAATTTAAGAGACGAGGGAATGGGATAAATGGGCTCATAGAGATCTCCAGCAGCTCTTCCCAGGGCACGGATTCCGCCGCACATGAATTCCCCATTTTTTGGAGTACAGGAACTCCCCCTCAAAAGGGGGAGTCGCTTAAAAATTTTAAGTTAGGAAGTGTGAGAAATAAATTCGCAGACGAGGGGGATGTTGATCGGGATAGGAAGCGGTACTTGCTCCATTTGGGGAGAAGAAACCAAAGTCCCAGCGAATTTATCGCCTTCGAGAGAAAGATATTCAGGAACTTCCCTATTAATATTCTCTTGAGCCATTAAAATGGCCTTCATTTGGCGGGAGCTCGGGCGGACCGAAACGATCATTCCTGGCTTTACGCAGAAAGAGCGGCGGTCGACTTTCTTGCCATCGACTTGGATATGTCCATGGGAAACAAGCTGTTGCGCACCAAAGATTGATGAAGCCAATCGGAGGCGGAAGACAACATTGTCCAAACGGCATTCGAGCTGCTCGAGGAAGAGGTGGGCGGTATTGCCTTTTCTTTCCAAAGCTTTTCTATAAGCGTTGACAAGTTGCTTTTGGCTGAGCATTCCGTAAACGGCCTTCAATTTTTGCCGTTCTTCGAGCTGCAGGCCGAAGTCTGATTTCTTTTTCCGTTTCGCGCCATGCATTCCCGGAGGGTGCTGTTTATGCAGCATGGGGTTTCTCGCCTTGCCGAAGATGTTGGCAGCGAATTTGCGGGCGATGCGGTTTTTAGGTCCTCTGTAACGAGCCATTGTTTCTCCGAAACTAATTCAATTGAAAGGATGGAAGTGTAGCCCAGGATCGAATTTTTGAACAAGGACGAAAAAATCAAAAACGGAATTTTTAACGGATTTTATGACAAATTTATATTTCATTCCAAAAGTCGGAAGCTGTCTACAAAATATTGCCAGGATCGCGCTGAATTGTGTATGATTCCTGCCCATGATGAAGTATCGCGTCTTAGCTTATTATTCTTTGGACCGTTTGGAAGATCCTCACGCTGAAGTGGTCCGCCACCAGGAATTCTTCCGCGAAAGGGATTTCAAGGGAAGGATTTACATTTCCGAACAGGGGATCAATGGGCAGGCGAGCGCGTCCGCAGACGATGCGGAAGAATACATGCGCTGGATGCGGGAGGATCCTCGTTTTCAAAAAATTTCATTTAAGCTTCACGAGGCTCCGGAACACGCCTTCCCTAAAATGACCGTTAAGTACCGCCGGCAGCTTGTCGCTCTCGACTGCGAGGTTGATGTCGCTCAGCGCGGGGAGCCCGTCTCTCCAGAGCAATGGAAGAAAATGTTGGAAGAGCGGGGCGAGGAAACGGTTGTTCTCGACGTCCGGAACGATTATGAATGGAAGATCGGCCATTTCGAAGGATCGGAACTTCCTCAGTTAGAGACCTTCCGCGAATTCCCTGCCTATGCGAAGCGGCTCAAAGAAGAGCGGGACCCGAAAGAAACGGTTGTCATGATGTATTGCACGGGAGGCATCCGCTGCGAGTTCTATTCGGCCCTCATGAAGAAAGAGGGGTTTGAAAAGGTTTATCAGCTCGACGGGGGAGTCATTCAATACGGATTGGATAAAGGTTCCGAGCATTGGAAGGGAAAACTCTTTGTTTTCGACGACCGTCTGGTTGTTCCCTTGAATCAAGAAGATGCCGTTCCCATCAGCGGCTGCTCCCATTGCGGAAAGCCAAACGACGTCTACTACAATTGCGCCAACATGGATTGCAACGATCTTTTCCTCTGCTGTCCCGATTGCTTAAAAACGCATCGCGGCTGTTGCAGCGAGGGGTGTCTCAAAGAAGACCGGATCCGGCCCTACCAAGAGTGCGCTAAGCCCTTCAGGAAATGGGATCATCAGGAGAAGTTGGCTTGGAAAAATGGATCTTCTCTACAAAATTGAATTCAAAGACCTCAACCTTCTCGTTCGCTTAGAAGAGAGGAATTCGAAACGGGTCCTTTATCTCGATACGTTAAAATCTTTAGCTAAAGAGGCGGATCGGGACGCTCTGGCCCTTTTAATAAAAATTCATCTTCGCTCGCCCAACGCATCGCGCGGCGCAGACACTCTTTCTTTCCAGCAAATCGAAGTGACTCCCGCTCTCTCTTACGATGCGCTTCGATTGATGGCGAAAACAGGAAGGCTTTTTTTTCAGGGGAAGTCTCTCTCAATTTCTCCGGCTCCCCCTGTAAAACTTTACTGGAAGGGGGAAAAACAAGGGGAAAAAACGGGGTATTTAGCTGCTTGTTTTCAGATTCAAGGAAGAGACGTTCCGGTAGAGGCGTGTGAAAAAGTATTTCCGGGAACTCCCTTTTGGCTGATTTATGAATCGGTCCTTTTTTCTTTTTCTTCTTCTGTTTCTTGGAAGTGGATCGAACGGTTCTTGGCGGGACCTCAATTTTTGGAAGGGATGCAAAAAAAGAAATTCCTCGAAGAGGAAGCCCCTGTTGTTTGGAAAGAGCAAGCTCCCGAAAAACCCCTGCAAGTATTCCCTGAGCTGGTTTTAAAAGATGGGACTGGATCGTTTGCCGATCTTTGGATGGAATATCCAGGAGTAGGAAGCATTGCGTTCGAAGATTTAGCGCCTTCAGTGCAAGGCAGGGCGCGGCTGAAGAAAGAAGAGGCTGCTTGGGAAAAAGACCTCATTGAATGTGGATTTCTTCGGAAAAAAGTAGGCGATTCGAATTACTACGTTCCGACCGAGCGGGCAAACGCATGTTTACTGCTGCTTCTCGATGTCGGTTGGAAAATCAAAGATGCAAGAGGCCGTACCGTCTATCGGCAGGGGGAGCTTGATTTCTCTGTGGCAGAAAAAAAAGGGGCGATTGCAATCCGGGGACAGGTTTGTTTTGGCGATAAAACTGCTTCTCTTCGCTCTCATATGGAGGCTCTGCGGCAAGGACGGATGTGGGTGGAGCTGGATGACAGCGTAGGGCTTCTCGATCGGAAAAAGAGTGTTTTGATCGAGGGCCAATGGGATGAAGAGGGAGAGTCCCTTTGCCTTCCCAAGGCGCAAGCGGTTGCCGCGCTCCCTCTGCTTAATATCTCTTCCATTCGATGGGAAGAATCAGTGAGGCAGATGGCGGAGGGGATGGCTAAGGGCTTTGGCGGCGCCGACTGGGACACCGCTCTTCCCGATCCATCCTTCAAAGGAACTTTGCTGCCCTATCAACAAAAAGGGGTCAATTGGCTGGCTCTCTTGCATCGTTGGGGTTTTTCTGGTCTCTTGGCCGACGAGATGGGACTGGGCAAAACTGTCCAGGTACTGGCATTTTTTTCTCGTCTCAATGCCGACGGAGGGAGGAATTTGCCGATCCTTATCGTCGCCCCGACGTCTCTTTTGTTCAATTGGCAAGCTGAAATCCGCCGTTTTCTCTCGGCTGAGGTCTATATCCACAGCGGGCCGCATCGTTTGAAAAGGGTGGACGAATTGAGAAGGCTTCCTTGGATTGTCACCTCCTATGCCCTTCTTAGGCTCGATGAAGAAATCTTTTCCCAAATCGAATTTGAAGCGATCGCCTTAGATGAGTCGAATGCGATTAAAACAGCCGCAACTCAAACAGCGCAAGCAGCCTATCGGTTAAAGGGGCGGTTCCGCGTTGCCTTAAGCGGAACTCCGGTTGAAAACCATTTGGAAGAAATCGGTTCTCAGTTCCGCTTTTTACTGCCCGATTTGAAGTTCTCTTTGAAACCCAATGAATTGGAATCGGTCCGACGGAAATTAAAGCCCTTTATTTTGAGACGCCGGAAAGAAGAGGTGCAGATCGACCTTCCCGAAAAAATGGAGCAGGTCGTTTGGATCGAAATGGAAGAGGTTCAAAGACAAGTCTATGAATCCTACCGGACAACTCTTCGGTCGGGCCTCTTAAAAAAAGTGGGGGTTGAAGGAATTCAAGCCCATCGAATGGAAGTGCTTGAAGCGATTTTGCGGCTTAGGCAGATTTGCTGCGATCCTCGCCTCGTCGGCGATGAAACCGGAGGGGCTAAGTTGCAGCGTCTCATGGAAGAGATTGAAGAGGCTGTTTTAGAAAATCGGAAGATCCTCGTTTATAGCCAATTCACTTCAATGCTTCATTTAATCCAGGCTGAGCTGCATCAAAAAGGCATCCATCCTCTTTATCTGGATGGATCTGTGGGCGGTGAAAAAAGAGGGGAGCTTGTGCGGGCTTTTCAAGAAGACCCAAGCTGTCTTGTTTTTCTGTTAAGTCTTAAAGCCGGAGGTGTTGGGCTGAATTTGACAGCCGCCGAAACGGTCGTCCTTTTTGATCCCTGGTGGAATGAGGCAGTCGAAAGGCAAGCGATCGACAGGGCCCATCGGATCGGCCAAAAAAAGACCGTCATGGCCAAGCGCTACCTCATTCCCGGAACTGTGGAAGAAAAAATCCAGCAACTGAAAGCAAAAAAACAATCGGTGGCAGATCAGCTCCTTGAAGATCAAGGAGATTGGTCTGTCGATGACCTTTTCTCGCTGCTCGATTAGAGGGTATCTACAAAGTAAGGGTTCGTCGCTTTTTGGGATTATTTTGGCTAATTTTAGATTCAAATTTAGAGGGCAATATACGGATGTCGATAGTGCCCTCTAAATTTGAATCTAAAATTAGCTCAAAAGAACCTAAAAATCGACTGAACCTTACTTTGTAGACACCTTCTTAGTCTTCGAAATTCTTGTCCAGCTCTTCAATTTTGACCTGTTTCTTATGTTCCGACTCAAGCATCTCTAACGCCGCAGCTTTCAGGGTCTTGAGCCCTTCTACAAAACCTAGTGCCCGAGCCAAATGCTCTAAGTAATTGAGTTCCGCGGCCAACTGATCGTTAATCGATTCCATTTTAGCGATTTTTTTAAGGAGATCTTTATTTTTCATACATCACTCCAAGGTTGCTCTCACCCTTTTACACAAGCAAAACCCGTGCCATGAAGAGGGCTCCTGATCTAGGCGGGGACAGGATGGACAGGATTAACGGATGAAAAGGATAAGAGAGCTATTCTACTTTTTTATTTTCCATCCTCTTTATCCGTTAATCCTGTCCATCCTGTCCCTGGTTATATCAAGGGCCCTCTCAAAATCATTACCTTGTGTTTTTTGGTGAGGAAAAAGCTTTTTTGTTTTTAGAAATGCAAAGAATTGTGCGGGGAATTTCTTGATTGCAGAAAATTCTTGCGCGTGCGAATTTGATTATGTCGATCGTGCCGAAAATCTTTAGATCAGGATATAATGCCCCGGATATTGAATTTTCGGACTAACATCAAAGAGGTTTACTTATGATTCAATTTCCAAAGAGCAAAAAGTGGCTCGTTGCTGCAAGCGTCCTTATGGTCTCGTTTGGATGCCAGTGCCAAGCGAATGGCGGCTCGAACAACCAAGGCAGATGCGCTCCGGCCCAGCCTAGCAAGTCTAACTGCGATCAAAACAAATGCGCTCCTAGCACACCCAGTTGCGACAGAGGATGCTCAAGTTCCAACAAGGAAGAAAAATCAGCGGCCCCAGAAACTGTACAGCCAGCTGTCTCTTCTGTCCAGGAAGTGAAAGAACCGGTTCAAGCGAGCACAGAGATTGCAGCTCCTGTTCAAGCCGAAAAATCCGACTCTGAAGCAACTGTTTCTGTAGTAGAACCCTCTGCAGAGGCGAATGTAGATGCGAAAGCGGAAACAATTGCCGAACCTGCGGCCGAACCCGTAGCCGCGCCTTTCGTAGAAACTCAAGCGGCTGATGTTGCGACGAACCGTGCATCAGAAGCGAAAGAATAATTGTTTCTTGTTAGGGCAAGCGGGTTGCTTGCCCTATCTAATATAAAGGAAAATCAATTCATTCCGTTGAAATCTGCGACAATCTGTTCTCTGTTTTCGAGAACTTCAAATCTCTCTGCGCTGACAGACTGCCCATTAAAGAACCATTCGGTCTCATCTGTTTCTTCTGAGAAGAATTTACTGCAGCCGTGTTTTTTGTCGTTGCGCCAGATGATTTCGGCGATGAGATTTCCTAGGTCATCGTAGTGCATTTCAACGCCGTGCCGTTGGCCGCTGATGTAGGGAATTTCAGAGATTTTCACTCCATTTCGGTAAACGATCTTCGGGCCGTCTAGGATGCCGTGATTCCAATTCATTTTCATGAGAGGTCTTCCGGTATCGGCGACTTTTAACTGCTCTCCATGGAGCTGGTAGTCGTGATAGTGGGAGACGGTATGAATCTGTCCATTTGGATGAAATGTAGTGCGGGACGCGATTAAACCATTTTCAATCGTATCTTTGGAGAGAAGCAGTCCGTTTCGATTTCTCTTAATCCTCTCGCCGAATCCAGCTTCAACTTGGGCTTCGAGTGCATGTTCGGGAGTGTAGTATTTCCCTTCGACCAAGACCTCGTCTTCATATTCTTCGAGGCTGAGAGGACTTCCCTTTTCATTCCAGAGGGTAATGATCGTTCGGTTGTCGAATTCATAGATCTCTTCTCTTACGGGCATCCCGGATGAATCATAAAGGGTCTCTTTCAGCAAGGAGCCAAGATCGTAAGCGAGGCTTTTTTCAATGACCGAGCTGTACGGGAATGTGTAAGTAGTGAGTCCGTGCAGTTGGCCATTCTCATAAGACGCTGTAATCTTTACCCCATTTTTAAGAGAGGAAACGACTTGTCCTTCTTTGGACATCTCTTCCCATTCTTTTTCGGAAAGGTTGAAGCCGTACTTATGCACATACGTTTGCGATACGATTTGGTCGAGGGAGTCTCCGGTTTGGCAGGAACTAAGTAGAGCCCCCGCGCAGCCGATAAGAGCTAAATGGATCCGTTTCATAGATGGAAACCTCTAAAAGAAAATATAAAATGATCTTAAGCGCAGGCTGCTCATTTTGCAAGCAGTTTCGAAAACCCCGGTCCAATTCACTAACATAGGCAACAGTTTTTGGGTAGTGCTAAACAAGTAAGGCTCGCAAGCGCGCATTGTAGTCCGCGATGAAGTAGGCGATCATTCCGACATGATTGATAAGTTTCTTGGAAAATGACAGGGTTTTTCTCACGAGTCTT